>Ga0272441_10001420_pt1 | contig 51101 bp, 46 predicted proteins | sample SSMProp6N_FD_193582 | JGI IMG/M metagenome (GOLD analysis project Ga0272441, IMG submission 193582) | Marine sediment archaeal communities from Little Sippewissett salt marsh, Falmouth, MA, United States - SSM-Prop-6N | ecosystem: Environmental > Aquatic > Marine > Wetlands > Sediment ... | reverse complement strand
GCCGAGGTCGGTCGCCCCGATCAACAGATTGAACGATCCGTCTTCGTTCATCTTGATGATTGCCGCCCCCATGTCGATCAACGGAATCCCCGATCCCTGCATCATGACCGACATCCCGACGCCATGGACCCACGCTCCCTCGCGTTGCCGCTTCCCTCGCTTCTCGGCCCAGCCAATGCATTCCGCCCCAAGATCGAGGCATCGTTCAAGCTCGCAACTCTTGATCGTCTGCTCGACACCCTCGCGCCCCTCGCCCAGCTTCTCGAAGATCGGTGATGTCTCGCCGACACGGATGTGGTTCCGGCGTCGCAACTCGATCGGATCAAGCCCAAGCCGCTCCGCCAGCTCGTCCATCGCCGTTTCCAATGGGAAGTACCCCTGGGTCGCACCATAGCCTCGGTACGCTCCCGGAACCGGCAAGGTGGTGTAAACCGCTTGTCCGTAGAAGTGCGCGTTATCTGCCTTGTTGTACAGCGGCAACGTCTTGGATCCCGTATTGGCGAGCACGGTCAGCCCGTGCGCACCGTACGCTCCGGTGTTGGACACCGCTTCCATCTCCACCGCTCGCAGGATCCCGTCCGTTTCGTTCGCCCCAAGCTTGACCCGCACGCGCATCGGATGGCGGGTTCTTGCCGAAGTGAACTCCTCCTTGCGAGACAACCAAAGCAACGCCGGTCGACCGGTTCGCAGCGTGACAAGCCCGGCGAGATCCTCGAGCAGCACTTCCTGTTTCGTGCCGAAACCTCCGCCGATTCTCGGTTTGATCACGCGAATGTCACGAATCGGGATTCCAAGCGTTTGCGCCACGATCCGCCGGACATGAAACGGGACCTGCGTGCTCGTTCGCAGCACGAGGCGCCCGTCGCTCTCGAGGTAGCTGTAGACGACATGGGTCTCAATCGGGGTATGTTGCGCATACTGGGTCTCGCATGTAACTTCCACGACAACATCGGAGCCGGCGAATCCGGCCGCCACATCGCCGACATCGATGTCGACATCGGCAACAACATTGCGCTCCGCATCGTAGATCCCCGTGGCATCCTCTTCGTCATGCACAGTCGGCGCACCGCTCCGCAACGCGTCGTCGATCGACAGCACCGGCTCGAGTTCCTCGTACTCCACGTGGATTGCCTTGAGCGCTGCGCTCGCAATCTCCTCGGAATCGGCCGCCACCGCCGCCACGCGATCCCCGACGAACCGAAGTTTGGCGTCGAACATCCGCGTGTCGTACGGAGACGGTTCGGGAAACCCTTGTCCGGCGGTCGTGTGGCGTGTCGGCGGCGTGTTCTCGTGCGTCAACACACAGGCCACGCCCGCCATCGTCTCCGCATCGGACGTATCGATTCGCACGATCCGCGCATGCGCGTGTGGGCTTCCGAGGATCTTGACATGTAGCGTATCCGGCAACTGAAGATCGGCGACGAACACCGGCTTCCCCGTGACCAACGCAACGCTGTCGACCTTGCGCTCGCTTTGCCCGACCACCGTGAACTCCCTGATGCGTGGATCAGTCATTGCCGTCACCCCCTTCGTTCGCCATCGCGCTCGCAGCTCGCTTGACTGCCGCAATCTGCTTCACATAGCCCGTGCAGCGACAGAGGTTTCCCGAGAGTCCGATGCGGATCTCCTCCTCGGTGGGGTTCGGGTTCCTCGACAGCAGGTCGTAGGCAGCGATGATCATGCCTGGGGTGCAGTATCCGCATTGCACCGCGCCCTCAGCGGCAAACGCCTCTTGGATCGGATGCAGCGCATCGCCACCTCCAAGCCCTTCGACGGTGACGATATCAGCCCCATCCGCCTTGCCAGCGAGCAGAAGGCAGGAGTTCACTGCGCGTCCGTTGAACAACACGGCACAAGCACCACAATCTCCAGAGCCACATCCCGTCTTCACTCCCATGTAGCCTTCTCGACGAAGCACGTCAAGCAGTTTCTCGCCTGGGTTCACATCGAGCCGCTTCCGTTCGCCGTTGATGGTCAGCTCAATCATCATGTCATCGTCTCCAGTCTCCCGACGATCTGCTTCAGGCAACGCGAGACGCCGACCCCGGCAAGATGTCGTCGATACGCTGCCGATGCGCGCCGGTCGTCCCGTGCATCGATCCCTTCTGCCACTACGCCGGCAACGGTCTCGATCATCTGATCGTCCAACCGTGCGCCGATCGGCGACTGCTCCGCCGTGAGGCATCGCGTGGCCAGCGATGGCGTCCCGCCAACGGCAATTCGGATCGTCTGGCATCGGCCGGCATCGATCGCAGCGTAGCAAGCGCAATTCAGCGTCGCCACGTCGAATCCCGTGCTGCTGTATTTCTCGAATGCCCCTGCGGAGGCTCGTGACTTCACCGGAAGCCGGATCTCGATGATCAGCGGACGATCGCCCGTTGCGCGAGCCGTCAAGTACTCCACCAGCGAGATCTCACGCGACTGCCCGTCGTAGACCCTCAACCGAGCATCCAGGACAAGCAATGCAGGAACCACATCCGACCACGGATGTGCACTCCCAAGCGTTCCGCCGATCGTCGCCAGGTTCCTCTGCAACGGCGACGCAACCTTCTGCAGCACCTCACCCAGGATCCCGTTTGCATACTTCTCTGTGTGCGGCGACTCGAGGATTTCCGTGAACGTCGTGCCCGCGCCGATGGCGAGCCCATCTTCATCTCGCAGATAGGACAAGGCCAGTCGATCGAGATCGATCAGGGTGGATAGCCCCGATGTCGGATGCAGGCCGATGTCAATCCCGCCTCCAATCGGCCTCGCCGCCGCTCCTCGTTCCACGAGCACCGCCCACGCCTCCTCAACGCTTGCCGGCCGAACGTACTGCTCAATCGCCGTTGAAGTCATGCGTCTCACATCTCCCTATGGTTTGCCTTCATCGACAAACAGCGACACCTTCTTAAATGCGTCGACATCGACCAGCCCCTGGTCGGTGAGCCTCAATTGCGGGATCACCGGCAATGCGAGAAACGACAGCGCCACCAGCGCATCCTCCATATCGCAGCCGCAGTCACACAACGCCGCCCGGAGTGCATCCGACTGTCGAGCCATGTCTGTCGCCGAAACGTCGGACATCAGTCCCGCAATCGGGAGGGGAATCTCGGCCAATACCGCTTCGTTCCTGACCAGACAGTATCCGCCTCCGAGATCCGCAACCCGGTTCGCGGCAACCGCCATGCTCCCCGTATCGGTGCCGACTACGAGGAGATTGTGGCTGTCGTGGGCTACGGTGCTGGCAAGAGCGCAGCCGGACTCCAGACCGAATCCGGCGACAAACCCGCGGCCGATCTTGCCGCTTCCTCGATGTCGCTCGACAACCGCGAGATGCGCCAGACCCTGTGCTGCCTCAGGGCGGACCAGTCCACCCTGAACACGGATCTCCGCCGTGCCTTGCCGTGTGAGGATCTGTCCGTCGACGCGATGTATCACGCGGCACTCGATCGTGCTGCAATCGCTTGGTGCATGGATCTCGAACCTCTCCGCAGTGAGACGCTCGGAGATACGCACCGTGCCACGCGCCGCCTCGGGATACCGAAAGGCCGCGGGCAGTTCGCAGAGCTCGGCTCGCTTCGCTGTCACTTGCCCCGCCGCGATCACCGTATGCACATCGACGCGATCGAGATCCTCGACAATCAGGATATCGGCGAAGCGCCCGGGGGCTATGCTCCCGACGTCCTCAGCTACACCGAAATGCTCGGCGGTGTTCAGCGTCGCCATCTGAATCGCGGCGATCGCCGGAATCCCCGCCCGTATTGCAGTGCGAATCACACCGTCCATGTGTCCTTCGCGCACAAGCGTGTCCGGGTGGCGATCATCGGTACACAGCAGGATCGATCGCATATCGATCCCGGACTCGACGACCGCCCTCGCTTGAGCCGCCACATTTCGACAGGCCGATCCCTCCCGCAACATCGCGGCCATGCCCTGCCTTACGCGAGCAATGACATCCTCTGCACGCGTGCCTTCGTGGCAGTCGCTCGGTCCCCCGGCAACGTACGCATGGAACATCGAACCCAGATCGGGCGATGCATAGTGGCCGCCGATGATGCCACCGGCGCGCAGTGCTGCAGCAATCATCGCGTGCACCGATGCGTCACCAAATGCTACGCCGGGGTAGTTCATCACCTCGCCAAGCCCAATCACATTCGGCCACTCCATCGCCGCCGTAACGTCGTCCGAACCGATCGTCGCCCCGTTTGTCTCGAACGCCGGGGCTGCAGGAACGCAGGATGGGATCTGGACATAGACATTCAGTGGCGTGGTCTTCGCCTCGTCGGCCATCCATTGCACACCATCGAGGCCAAGCACGTTCGCGATCTCATGCGGGTCGATGAACACGCCGGTCGTCCCGTGCGGCAGAACGGCTGCCGCGAACTGACTGACGGTGAGCATCGAGCTTTCGATATGCACATGCGCATCGAGGAACCCAGGGACGAGATATCGTCCATCGGCCTCGATCACCGTTGTATCCGGTCCGATCGCCGGCTCGATATCCTTCCCACAGGCGGCGATCCGGCACCCGCACACGGCGATCATCGCGCCATCGATGGTTTCCCCGGAGTGCACGTTGACCCACCGGCCGTTGCGGATCACAAGGTCCGGAGGACGTTTTCCCGACGCCACGTTCGCTAGATCGCGGGTCATCTCGTGGCGTGCCTGGCGCCTGGCAATCATGATGCGTTCCCGCGATGCTCGGGATAGATCATCCCTGCGCCGCTTGATCCTGTGTATCTCACCAGGCAAATCCCCCCTACCCACTTGCCAACGTTTGCTTTTGACCATACCACCTGCATTCCCGCGATGTTGTCAGGCAGTACGACAAGGGCTATCCTACAATACCGAGCCCATGGCGTCCAAACGGGATTCGTACGACAGGAGGGTTCATGGCATTGTTGATAGCACCTGTCACAGTCTGGACTGGAGAGTCGATCATCGACCAGGGTGGGATCGTAGTGCGCGACGGCATCGTTGCGGATGTCCTTCCTTCCGCTGAGACCGCCTCCCTCGATCGCCTCGACCGAGTCGATGGTCGCGGTCGTCTGGCCATCCCAGGCTTGATCAATGCCCATACGCATCTCTATAGCAGCCTGGCACGCGGGATGTCGGTTTCGCCGTTCGAGCCAACGTCGTTCACCGGGATCCTCGAGCAGCTCTGGTGGAAGCTCGACAAGGCACTCGATCCAGCGACGGTCCGAATCAGCGCGCTCGTAGGCGCGATGGAGGCGGCCCGCTGCGGGATCACCACGCTGATCGATCATCATGCCAGCCCGCATGCCATCCCCGGTTCGCTCGACGCAGTCCGCGATGCGGTCTGTCAACGCGTCGGCCTGCGTGGCGCGTTCTGCTACGAGCTCTCGGACCGTGACGGTCCAGAGCTATGCGCGGCCGGGATCGAAGAGAATCTTCGGTTCATCGAGTCTGTCCGCGTATCGGACGGGCAATGCGCAGCGCAGTTCGGCCTTCACGCTTCGTTTACGCTCGGACAGGCGACGCTCGAGCAGGTCGCCGCAACGATTCCCGACGGCGTCGGCATACACATCCATGTCGCCGAGGGACCCGAGGATGAGGTCCACTGTGAGACGCAACATGGGATGCGGATCGTCGAGCGCCTCGATCGGCTGGGATTGGTGCGATCGAACTCGATCCTCGCCCACTGTCTCCATGTCAGCGAGGCCGAGAAGGATCTTCTCGCCGATCGCGATGCGATCGTCGTGCACAATCCTCGCTCGAACATGAACAACGCCGTGGGCTCCTTCGACATGGCCGGATGCCTCGATCGAGGCGTTGTCACTGGACTCGGGACCGATGGCCTTGGCGCCAACCTCCTTGCCGAGCTGTTCACCGCCGGCATCGCTCAGAAGCACAGTCGATCCGATCCGCTTGCCGGGCCGTTCGATGCACTGCATCGCATGCTGTTTCTCGACAACCCGCAGATTGCCACACGTCTTCTCGAGACCGAGGTCGGTCGGCTTGTTCCTGGTGCCGCAGCGGATATCGCGCTACTTGAGTACGTCCCGCCAACGCCACTCGAGTCGAACAACGTGCTCGGTCATCTGTTGTTCGGCATCGGCGTCCACAGTCTCCGCGTCGCGGATCTTTTTGTCGCTGGCCGTCAAATCCTGGCTGATGGCGTGTTTACCGAGATCGACGAAGCAGAGGTATACGCCGATGCGCGCCGGCACGCCCGGCAGTTGTGGGATCGGATCGGCTAGCGATGCGGGTGAGGGAGCAGAGAGGAAAGCCATGAGCGACAGAATGCATGTCCTACCGTTTGCCGATCTTGTCAGTTGGATCCTGTCCGAGTACGAGGAAAACGGTTCGATCTTCGGGATCCCAAGGGAGCTGTTCTACGTGCCTCAAGACGATGCGCCGTTCGCCACAACCCTATTCGGCGAGCCCCTCGCAACGCCGATCGGTCCGGCCGCCGGACCGCACACGCAGCTGACCCAGAACATCCTCTCGGCCTGGCTCGTAGGCGGACGGTTCATCGAGCTCAAGACAGTGCAGATCATGGATGAACTGGAGATCCCCCGCCCATGCATCGATATGGAAGACGAGGGCTACAACGTCGAGTGGTCGCAGGAGCTGAAGCTCGAGCAATCGCTGCAGGAATACGTCAAGGCATGGGTGCTGGTACACCTGCTGCAGCGGCTGCTGGGGTTCGAAGCCGCGCCACTGGGGACGATCTTCAACATGAGCGTCGGGTACAACCTAGAGGGGATCCTCTCGGATCCGATGCAGCGATTCATGGATCGTCTCGAGGATGCATCGGCAGAAATCGAAGCGCTCCAGAAGCTTCTCCAGGATAAGTTCCCGCAGTTCGTTGGCATCGACATCCCGCCTCGCATTGTGCGTTCGGTCACCGTGTCGACGATGCACGGCTGTCCGCCGAACGAGATCGAGAAGATCGCGCGCTATCTGATCGAAGAACGCGGGCTTCACACCACCATCAAGCTGAATCCAACCCTTCTCGGCCAGCAGCGCGTCACCGAGATCCTGCACGAGCGGCTCGGCTTCGATCGGATCGTCATCCCCGATGCCGTGTTCGAGCACGATTTGCGCTACGATCGTGCCCTCGAACTGATCCGATCGCTGATCGCCTGTGCCGACACCAACGACCGCACGTTTGCCATCAAGCTGAGCAATACGTTGGCGATGGCGAACCACCGCGAGGTCCTTCCCGGAGATGAGATGTACATGTCCGGTCGCGCGTTGTATCCGATCACCATCAGCCTGTTCCGTCGGTTGATCGACGACATCGGTCCGGATCTTCCCGTGTCCTACTCCGCTGGTGCCGACGCACTGAACGTTCCGGATCTCATCGCGGCGGGCGCGCTGCCGGTAACCGTCGCCTCAGACCTATTGAAGCCTGGTGGATACGGGCGGATGGCACAGTACCTCGAAACGCTGGCTGCCGCGATGCGTGCAGCCGGAGCCCGCGATCTTGAGACGTTCACAGAACGTCGATCCGAGAAGCTTGCGCAAGCAGCCGAACGCGGGCTCAGAGACGTTCGATACACCAAGACGTACCGCGCACATGGTATTCCGAGGGTCACATCACCGCTCGAAGCGTTCGACTGCATCGAGGCACCGTGTATCGCACAGTGTGCCGTCTACCAAGACATCCCGGACTACACCCACTGGATTGCGATCGGCGATGATGACCGCGCGCTGGCGGCGATCCTCCATCGGAACCCGCTCCCCGGGACAACCGGCCATGTTTGCAACCACCTATGCCAGACTGCATGCACAAGAAATGCCTACGACCAGTCCGTCGCCATTCGACGACTGAAGCGGTTCGCCGTGGAGCACGGAGATGCGCAGCTTGCTTGCGCCCAGGCCACCGGGAAGCGCGTCGCGGTGATCGGCGCAGGACCGTCCGGGCTCGGCGCCGCTTGTTCGTTGGCCCTAAGCGGCGTCGCGGTGACGATCTTCGAAGCGAAGGATCGACCGGGAGGGATGCTGGCGCTTGCTCCCGGATTCCGGCTTCCTTCATCGGTCGTACACGACGACATCGCACGGATCGAAGCGCTCGGCGTGACGATCGAGTGCAATCACCCGATCGAGATCCCCCCAACCGAGCTCCTGGATTCCGGGTTCGATGCCGTCTATGTCGCCTGCGGCTTCTCCCGTGATGCCGGCCTCAGCATCGAGGGGATCGATACTAAAGGCGTTCACGGGGCGATCGGGTTCCTCGATCGCGTGGCCCGCGACGACGCGCCCGAGCTCGGTGAGCATGTGATCGTCGTCGGCGCGGGGAACACCGCCATGGACGCCGCCCGTACCGCCCAGCGTCTGACCGGGAAACCCTCGACCGTCGTCTACCGCCGCAGCCGCGTTGAGATGACGGCCGATCCGGAGGAGATCGCCGACCTTCTTGCCGAAGGGAACGAGCTTCGAGAGCTGGTCGCGCCGCAGCGCGTCATCGGCCACAACGGTCGCGTCGAGGCGCTCGAGTGTGTCCACACGAAACTTGGCACAGCCGACGCCGATGGGCGACGACGGCCGATCCCCCAGCCGGATAGCACCTTCCGCCTTCCCGCATCGACGATCCTCCTTGCAACCGGACAGCATCCGGACCTCTCCTTTTTGGGTGGCAGTTTGGTTGCACAGTTCGACAGCGGGCAGATCGAGATCGATTCGACCACCGGTCGCACAGCGACCGATCGGGTCTACGCGGGAGGCGACGTCACTCGTGGGCCAGCGTTGATCGTCGCGGCTTGCGCCGATGGACGGCGCGCCGCCGAAGCGATCTGCAAATCGTTCGATATTCCCTGTGCCTCTCCGCCACTCCCGAACATCATGTTTCAAGACGAAGAGCTTCGTGCGATCAAGGCTGCCAAGGCGCGGAAGTCACTGCCCAACATCCCCACGAGCCTGTCCGTCGAGGATCGCAGCGGCTTCGATCCAGTGGAGGCATCCCTGACTGAGGCGGCCGCTCGACGAGAGGCCGCTCGTTGCCTCCAATGTCAAACGTTGTGCGACCGTTGCATCGACGTCTGCCCCAACCGAGCCAATATCGCAGTCCGCATCCGCCCCATCGATGTCCGGCTGCCAACGCTTGCGATCCGCGACGGTCGTGTCGAGACCTGCAGCGAAGAGACAGTCATCATTCGACAGGCCCGTCAGATTCTTCACATTGACGATCTATGCAACGAATGCGGCAACTGCGCCACGTTCTGCACACATCCGGGGAAGCCATTCCTTGACAAGCCCCGCCTGTTCCTCGATGCAAACGCCTTTGCCTCCGAAGATGACAATGCATACACGATCCGTAACGGTGCGATCGTCCGCCGTCATCGGGGCATGGATCTCCGGTTGGAGCGACAGAGCAATGGCACGTACCAGTATCGAGATGCTGTGGTGACCGCCCAACTGTCAGAAGCGCTCTCGCTTGACTGGGTCAAGGCAACATCGGATCGAGATGCAATCGACAGAACGTCGATCTCTCTGCGACCCGCCATTGAGATGGCGGTGCTGCTCCACGCGATCGAGCAGTCCGCGACGTACCTCCCATGGCCCAGATACGCAAGCAGGAGTGCTGACTGATGGGCGCAATCAAGACCCTCCGCTGCATCAGCTGCCACGCCAAGTACGCGCCGAACGAGCTCGAGTATACGTGTCCCATCTGCGGATCTCGCCGCGGAACGCTTGAGGTTCTGTATGACTACGACGCACTAGCGAACGCCGTGACGCAAGAGACGTTCGCCAACTCCGGACACGCATCGATGTGGCGGTACCTCCCGCTGCTGCCCATCGAGGACGATCGATTCATTCAGCCCCTGCGCGTCGGTTGGACCCCGCTGTATCGGTTCCCGGACCTTGGGCAAGCGTTTGGCCTGTCGCAGCTGTACGTCAAGGACGACGGTCAGAACCCGACCGCGTCGTACAAGGACCGTGCCAGCTCGCTGGTCGTCATCAAGGCCCAGGAAGCGGCTCGCCCGATCGTCACCTGCGCCTCCACAGGCAACGCGGCCAGCTCATTGGCCGGGTTTGCCGCCGCGACACCGCTGCAAACCGTGATCTTCGTCCCCAAAACGGCACCGGAAGCCAAGGTTGCGCAGCTACTGATCTTCGGCGCCAAGGTGTTCCTCGTAGACGGTTCGTACGATGTGGCCTACGATCTTGCAGCCGAGGCGGCAGGGAGGTTCGGCTGGTACAACCGCTCCGCTGCGGTCAATCCGTTCCTTGTCGAAGGGAAGAAGACCGGCGCATTGGAGATCGCGGAGCAGACCGACTGGAATCCGCCTGACTTCGTGTTCGTCGGTGTCGGCGATGGGTCCGTCATCAGCGGCGTCTGCAAGGGGTTTGCCGAACTCAAGCATCTCGGGCTGATCGCACGCGTTCCACAGGTCATCGGCGTTCAGGCAGCCGGAGCATCCCCCATCGCACACTCGTTCGCGAAGTACGACGGTACCAACGTCGACATCGACGACATCGAAGCGACCACGGTCGCTGACAGTATCTGTGTCGGCAAACCTCGCGATATCGTCAAGGCGGTCACCTACGTCCACGAGAATGGAGGGCGTTTCGTCTCTGTCAGCGATGAGCAGATCCTCGATGCCATCGGAATCCTCGCACGTCGTACCGGCGTATTCGCAGAGCCTGCGGGTGCAGCAGCATTCGCGGGGCTTTCCGCCCTCGCGGCAGATGAAGATCTCCGCGGGGCCTCGGCAGCGATCCTCATTACCGGAAACGGTCTGAAGGACATACACTCCGCACAGCGCGTCGTCGGCTCACCCATCGTCATCGAGCCGAGCCTGGATGCGATCGAGGAGCACCTATGAAGATCCGGTTCACGGTGAACGGAAGATCGGTTGAGCAGGAAGTCGATCCCGGACTCCGGTTGCTCGACCTTCTCCGCGAGCAGCTCCATCTCACCGGAACGAAGGAAGGTTGCGGCGAGGGAGAATGCGGAGCCTGCACCGTGTTGGTTGACGGTCGTCCGGTGAACTCATGTCTACTCCTCGCAGTACAGGCCGATGGATCTGAGATCCTGACGATCGAGGGCCTCGCCAGCGGTGATCGGCTTCATCCGATTCAGCAAGCGTTCGTCGAGTGTGGGGCGGTTCAATGCGGTTTCTGCACCCCGGGATTCATCATGTCGACCTACGCGCTGCTCTTGCATACACCGAATCCAAGTGACGAGGAGATCCGATTCGCTCTCGAGGGAAACCTGTGTCGCTGCACGGGATACGAGAAGATCCTCGAAGCAGTCCGCCTCGCTGCAGCCCGGATGCGGGGGTTCTCATGATTGAAGCAATCGTTCTTGCTGCAGCCCAGATGCGAGGTATCTCATGATTGAAGCAATCGTTCTTGCTGCAGGCCTGGCCACGCGGATGGGCAAGAGCAAGCCACTGCTCGTTGTGGAGGGAGAGACGTTCCTCGCAAGGATTCTACGAAGGATCGGAGAATCAGGGATCACAGATCCGATCGTCGTGCTCGGGGCGCCGTCAGCGCAGAAGGTGCGCACAACGGTTGACCTGAGTGAAGCACGAGCCATCGTCAACCACAACCCCGCAGCTGGCATGGCCCGTTCGCTCCGGCTCGGACTGGAAAACGTTCGGGAAGCCGCATCTGGGGCGCTCATCTTCCATGCAGATATGCCGTTCATCAAGAGCGAAACGGTCCGGGCTGTGCTGGGTGCCGCTGAGCGCGGCGCGCAGCTCGCCGCACCGGCGCATCGGGCCAAGCGAGGGTTCCCGGTGTTCTTCCACCGCGCGTGCTTCGAGGCGCTGCTCCACTCGCTATCTGGCGACATCGGAGCGAGAACCTATCTCGAAGCGCATCCGACCGATCTGCAGTTGATCGCGGTAGATGATCCCGGCTGCATTTACGATGTCGATCGACCGGAAGACCTGATCACCTGGGAAGGGGAGTGTGCATGCACTACCGCCGCATCCACGACGAATCTGAGCTGATCGCGGGACTGCTCGAACCGGACACAGCCATTCTCTCCGGAGGCACTGATCTGTTGGTCAAGATCCGAGCCGGGTTGACTGCCCCCAGGGTCCTGCTGGACATTCGCGACGTTCCAACGCTTCTCGGGATCCATCGATCCGAGACATCGATCGCGATTGGGGCGGCCGTCCCCGAGAGCGACATCCTCGCCTCGCCGATCGTCTGCACAGAGCTTCCGCTGCTCGCCGCGGCGCTACGCAAGCTCGGCTCAGTCCAGATCCGCCATCGCGGTACGCTTGGCGGGAATCTGGTCAATGCATCCCCCGCAGCAGACAGTGCCATACCGCTGCTGTTGTACAACGCCCAACTCGAACTCGGAGGACCGGAAGGAACACGGGAGCTCTTGTTGGAAACGTTCCTCCTTGGACCTGGGCGAACCGCTCTCCTCCCAGGCGAGTTTGTCCGTACGATCCGAGTTCCCATCCCTGCCCCGGGATACCGCTTCTTCTATCATAAGGTGGGGAAACGCCGCGCGCTGACCATCGCGATCGCATCAATCGGAGCGCTGATGCTCGCGAAGGAGGACCGTGTCATCGATCTCCGTCTCGCCGCAGGATCCGTCGCTCCCACACCCATCCGCCTATCGGACGCCGAAGCAGTTCTCCAAGACGCTGCACCTACCGAGCGTGCGCTGGCCGAGACAGTACGTCGAGCCATGTCCTCGGTCACGCCGATCACCGACATCCGGGCCACCGCAGCGTACCGCCGGAACGTAATCGGTGACCTAACCGCAAGAGCGCTGCAGATGATCGATCCCTAATCCACCACAGCTGCTCGCCAACGCAGGTTCGCGCCGTAGGTCTCCTGTCACCCAACCATCCAGAGGACCAGGCCGGTTGCTCTTCGTGCCTCCGGCAGACAAGGCTGTGGCACGTGTTTCACTGCGCAGGCCCGCTCCATGCCCGCCCCCCCGATCGCCAAACCATCCCCAGACCTTCTCGCATGACAGCAGCGCCTCGACAATCTCGGCATCGATCCAGTATTCTGGGGGATAGGGAGGTTCCTATGAACAAACTGAGATGGATCGTCGGCACGGCCCTGCTTCTCATCACGCTTGGCGCGATGGCCGGGTGTTTCCTCTTCGATCGACCGCCCGTCGCTTCGTTCGTCGTCGTCTACAACGTGACCGACGATCTCCTTGTCGTCGACCTCGATGCATCCTCCTCCTCCGACCCCGATGACGATGAGATTGCAGCATACATGTGGACGTTCGGCGATGACGTGAACATCATCACACCACTCGACCACACAAAGCTCGTCACGGTCCCGGTGCTTCGCGTTCGCTATCCAACGGAGGGGCCGTATGAGATCACGCTGTTCGTCCGAGACGATACGGGAAAGACATCGGAAGAGGGAATGACGCAGACGATCGTTCTGCCGAACTTGCCCATGACGCCCAATCCGTGATCCGCAGCATTGAACCCTAGACGTTCTCGGTTCGGCGCTTCGAGTAATAGGTGATGTCGGGATGCGCAACGTATCCGATCCGGTCGAAGAACCGCATCGAATCGCGGTTCCATCCTTCGATCAGGCAGGTTACAATCTCGATTCCCTGTTGGAGTAGTCGAGCTTCCACTTCCGTGACCAATGCGGCGGCAACGCCTTGCCGACGATGCTCCGGCAACACCGCCAGTCGATTGATCCATCCCTTCCGTCCATCGTGCGTCCCCAGTACGCTTCCGATCAGTTCACCTGCCACATCGGCCACCAGGAAGAACGCTCTGCCTCCCTCCATTTCCCCCATGATCCGCTCACGGCTGTCGCGCCCTCGAGGTCGATACGATAGCCCGGCCTTCTCCCAAAGCCCAATCAATGCGTTGTACTCACCCGGCCTCAAATCACGGATGTTCATGTCGTCCTCCACAACGTCCGTTCGAGTTGACCAAAGAGTATCCCACGCGCGCACAGCGCAACACTCCCATGAGTAGAAGGACAGGTCTCCCCTGCACAGGGGTCGAACGACCTCCTCTTGACATCGTCTCAGCCAGTAGCATTCGTAGAGTGGGAAGGTGGGGGATGGCATGAAGAAACGCATCCTGTGGATCGCGATAATCAGCGCGATGGCTGCGGCCATCCCTTGTGTCGCCGAACTCGGACAGGCTCCGTTCACTATTGGCTTCGCGGTGGGTGCCCCATGCGAGTATCCAGTGGATTGGTCGGGATCGTTCTCGGTACTCACGGCAGAAGCTCTGGTTTCTCAGAATCTGACGTTCGCATTCGACCTCGGCACATATCCCTCCTCCTTTCCCGACTTCTACGAGGGCACCGTTTCCCTCCTCGTCAAGGCGTGGGTGGGCGCAGGTTGCTTCTACGCTGGCGGGGGCCTATCGGCCCGTTGCCACCATGTCGGTTCCACCTGGGTTGCTGTGCCTCACCTGAACCTGAAAGCGGGTTTCCAGGCATGGCTTCTCGAATCGCTTGCGTTCGTAGTTCAAGTGCGAACCCTGGAAGCGTTGCCGGTCAGCTGGCAGTTCTCTCCCGAGATCTCGCTGGGGTTGACCGTAGCCATTGGACGTGCCCGACCCTCCACGTTGTTCGCAGATGGACCTACACTGTGGATCCTCGTCGGGCTCGGGGTCGCCGCATTGATCGCCTTCCTTCCGCGAATCTGAATTCTGCATCGTCTCGAGTTCTCTGCACAACCACAACCCCGATGTCCTCTTCACTTGGTTCTACGGTTGTGCTATACTGAAAATCCGCGCGGATACTCGGCAGGGAGTACACGTAGAAGCGCGAACAAAAGGTAACTACGTGAGATCACAGAGGATCGGAGGCCCGAGCGGCGTCCGATCCTATCTGATTATCGGACGCAGATGCGCCTTCAGGAGAATGGATGAAGAAGCCCAAAGCGACAGTGAATCTTAGCAAGAACCTAAGCACGAAGCCCGAGGAAGATCGCAAGACAGCTGCACGTTCTTCCAGGTCGGACAATCCCATTCGAACCTACTTCGGTGAGATCAGTCGTGTTCCTCTCCTAACAAGAGAAGACGAGGTTCGCCTGTCGAAGCGGATCGAGCGTGGCGACACACAGGCCAAGGAGGAGCTGGCTGAAGCCAATCTGCGCCTGGTCGTATCTATCGCCAAGAAATACCGTGGATGTGGTCTGCCGTTCCTCGATCTGATCCAAGAAGGCAACCTTGGGCTCATGAAGGCCATCGAGAAGTTCGACTACACGAAGGGCTACAAGTTCTCCACGTATGCGACGTGGTGGATCCGACAGGCGATCCTCCGTGCGATCACCAACCGTTCGCGGACGATCCGGGTCCCCACACACATCAACGAGCTCATACGCAAGATCTACCAGGTCGAACGCAACTACCTCAAGGAAACCGGCGAATTGCCGACACCTGAGAACCTTGCCAAGGAACTGGACACAACCATCGAGAACATCATCAAGGCCAAGAAGACGGCGCAGAGCATGACCTCGCTCGACATGCCGATCGGACATGACGATGACGGTTCCGTGCTTGGCGACTTCATCGAAGATGCATCGGTCGAATCGCCCGAGCGGGAGACGTTCGAACACCTTCTGGTTCAGGAGCTTGAGCGCGCCCTTGATGAACGATTGACCGATCGCGAACGTCGGATCCTCGAATTGCGCTACGGACTCAAGGACTACCAGCCCAAGACACTCGACGAGGTCGGCATCGAGTTTGGCATCAGCCGAGAACGCGTTCGCCAGATCCAAAAAGAAGCTCTCGCCAAACTGCAAGACTCATCCCTCAAGCGACGTCTCGAGTGGTTCAAGCTTCTGTCTGAGGCGGCGTAGCATCCGGCAACGGCTCTCGGTGCTCGCATTCCTTGTTTGTGCAGCGCAGCTCTTCGCCCTTCTTCTCGACGAGCACTCCGGTACCGCAAGCCGGGCACAGCTTGATCGGCCGTTCGCTGAGCGCGAAGCGACAATCCGGGTATCGGTTGCAGCTGTAGAACGTTCGTCGCCGCTTCGATGAGTACTTCTCGACAAGCTCCCCTTCTCCACAGCTCGGACACGGCACCCCGGTGGAGACCGATGCTGTCTTGCCACAATCGGGGTTTGAGCACTTGTAATAGCGCCCGAACCGCCCGGTCTTCATTTCCATCTCCCCGCCGCACGTGGGACACGGAATCGTCTCGGCCTGCTCTTCTGCCGCTTCGGCAAGCGCTTCCTTCACCTTGACCCCATCCGGCTCATAGCGGACAGGTAGCGTGGGTGGTAGGTTGACCGTATTCCGACACTCTGGGTACTTGGTACAACCAAGGAAGAACGAGCCTTTCCAGTATCGAAGCTCCATCGGAGCCCCGCAGACATCGCACGTCACATCCGAAGGTACCTGGAAGATCCGGTTCGTCCCGTCTTCGATGTCTCCCTCGAGTACAGCAAGCCGCTCGGAGAACGGGCCGTAAAACTCCTTGAGGGCGTCCAAACGAGACATCTCCCCCTCTTCGACTCCATCCAGGTCCTCTTCAAGATGCGCGGTGAACTTGGGATCCACCGTCTCCGCAAAATGCCGTCCAAGGAAGTCGACGACCATCTGACCGAGCAGTGCAGGACGTAAGCTCCCTCCGTCCTTGATCGCATATCCACGATCTTGAATCACCGAGATGATCGACGCATAGGTGCTCGGTCGGCCGATACCTTCCTTCTCCAGCAGGTTGATCAGACCAGCCTCACTGTAGCGACGTGGCGGCTCGGTGAACTTCTGTCGCACATCCAGATCGTCCAGGGCCACTCGATCGCCTTCTCCCACATCGGACGGAATGGGCGTCTCCTTCTTCCGCTGTTCCGGCATGGCACGTAGGAATCCTTCGAATTCGAGCACGCTACCCGCAGCCTCCAACGTATACGCCCCGGCATTCAGGACAATCTTTCGCTGTCGATAGACAGCCGGTGTCATCTGCGTGGCGAGAAAGCGACCGTAGATCAGCTCATACAGCTTCGCCTGATCGGACGAGAGGGATTCAGCAATCGTCTCAGGCAACCTGCTCTCGTCGGTCGGTCGGATCGCTTCATGCGCATCTTGCGAGCGGCGCTTGTTCTTGTACGTCCTTGGCTTCGAACAGAGGTACTCGTCCCCATACTCCGACTTGATCACTTCGCGCGCTTGCTCGACCGCAGCGTCCGAGACCCGGACCGAGTCGGTTCGCATGTATGTGATCAGCCCTTCCGTTCCACCTGACAGCGCAATTCCCTCATACAGTTCTTGGGCAATCCGCATGGTTCGCTTCGGCGTGAACCCAAGTCGTGACGATGCCGCCTGTTGGAGCGTGCTCGTGATAAACGGAGCCGCTGGGTTGCGCCTTCGCTTCTTCTCTTCCACCTGGGCAACGACGATTTCCTCCGCGGCACGGATCTCCGTCGCTGCCTCCTCGGCAGCCTTGCCGTTCGAGATCGAGAGCTTCTCACCGTTGCATCTCGTAACCGATGCGACAAACGGCTCTCCGTTCACGAGGCGGGCGTCGATCTCCCAATACTCCTCAGGCACGAATGCCGTGATCTCTGCCTCGCGGTCACAGAGGAACCGAAGCGCCACCGACTGAACCCTCCCGGCCGACAGGCCGGCGAAGCGGTTCCCTGCAATGGTCCGAGATAGAAGTGGACTCACGAGATATCCCATAAGCCGATCGAGGATACGACGCGTTCGCTGTGCCTCCACTTTGTCCCGATCGATTGCTCCGGGGGATTTCAGCGCGTCCAGGATCACCGACTTCGTGATCTCGTTGAACACCGGCCGCGCAAACGCCTCTTCATCCTTCACGACTCGATTGAGAATCGTAAATAGATCATATGCAATGGCCTCGCCTTCGCGATCGTTATCTGTCGCAAGATAGACCCTTTGGGCATTCTTAGCTGCGTTGCGGAGCTGAGAGACGATCTTGCTGCGCTTCGTCTCGAACTTCGGAGCGAACTCCTTCTCCACATCGACACCAAGGTCGCTCTTCGGCAGGTCCCTCACGTGCCCTTGAGAGGACAGAACCTCGTAGTCCTTTCCCAGATACTGCCCGATCGTGCGGGCCTTGGTCGGCGATTCAACAATGATCAGTTTCTTCAATCCCACAGGCTCCTTTCGAAATGGCCCATTATACAGAAGCGCTTAACGATATCGAGGGGCAGTATCCAGCACCGATACGCACATTGGGCACCACACTCCCCCGGAACGTACAATGCACGAACGGAAGGAGACCCATGAGCCACGTCATCGTCGAAGGACTGCCCGCGGTCGGCAAGAGCGAGGCCCTTGCGCTTCTTGAGCGCTTCTACCCAGAGAGTGTCCGTGTTCTCCCCGAACTCGTCAAGCAGATTGTCGAGACTGAGGGATTGGATCTGTTCCGCGACCGCGCCAAACTCACGGCGGCCATCGCCGCCGCCCTGCCTGCCCGAAGGACGCAGATCGATAAGCTGTGTCAGCAAGGGTACCTGTGCCTGGAGGAGTCACATCTCGGTGTGCATCGAGCATACTCCGTTGCCTTGGGCGATACCGGTTTCGTGGACGCCTACGAGGAGCTCCAAGACATGAGCCCGATGCCCGACGCATTTGTACGCCTCGAGATCCCCATGGCATGTTCCCTAAGGCGTCAGTTGGCTCGAGCGACTCCAGACTTCGAGGTCGATGCCGCCGTACTCGACCGGATGCTCTCCGAACTCGATTGGTGGCATGCAGATCACGAGACCCGCCTCATCCGCATCTATGCAGACCGCCCGGCGCACGCAACACTCCAGGAATTGACCGAAGCGCTCCACCTCTCCTATGGCGCTTCGTGCTCCGAGCTTGGCGATACCTTTGACATCATCCTTCTTCTTGGACGTCCGGCCAGCGGCAAGAGCGAATTCATCGACTTCATGAGCCGCATGGAGGCGAGAACTCGGGCCGATCGGTTCCATATCGCCCCGTTCGATGTAACCGACGACTTCCCGATCCTCTGGGAACGGTTCGAGGAGGACGACATCTGGGAGAAGCTTGGCTGCCCAAGGCTTCACTCGAAACGGTGCAATGGCAACTACGCCGTGACGGATGAAGCGCTTTGGGGATTCCTGATCGAGAAGATCAACCGCCGCGCCGACGTGTTGCTTGCCAAACCTGGCGCTCTCGATCATCGAACAATGATCATCGAGTTCTCCCGCGGTGGACCGACAGGCTACGCCGATGCACTAAGCCAGCTCTCTCCAACCATCCTCAAGCACGCGGCGATTCTGTATGTGTCCGTGTCGTTCGACGAATCGTGGCGCCGCAACATCGCGCGATACGATGAGAAACGGCGGCACGGCATCCTTACGCACTCCGTACCGCGCGAGGAAATGGAACAGACCTACGGGATCGACGATTGGAGTGCAATCGCTGGGAAGACCCACGGGATCGTCACTGTCGGAGAGATCCCCATCCCCTATGCCACAATGCACAACGAGCCGGAATCGATCGACCCGCACGAGCTCTCCAGACGCTACCACCGTGCACTTCTTCCGCTCTACGAAACATGGCAGGACGGTTCCCCGAGCAGGCCGACGCGCTAGCCGAGCGTTTCCTTGAACACGCGGAGGAAGTTCCGGTAGCAGACCTTCTCAATCTGCTGCTCGGTCAACCCCGCATCCTGGAACAGCGGAACCAGCCGACGGTAGTCCGCTACACTATCGATCTTCTCCGGCGCCTTCGTGATCCCATCGAGATCTCCACCGAGTCCGATGCAATCCTCACCGCCAACATCGATAGCGTGCACGACATGCCGCGCCACCCAATCGAGACTCGGTCGGGACACCGCATCTGCCTCGGATCGCAGTCGCTGTTGCTCAGCTTCTGTCATGTCGGGTTGTCTTAACGCCTTGGAAAGCGGTGACACGCGACGATTGTATTCGGGATCGAGGAACGACGGCGCGAGGTTCATCCCCATCACGCCCCCATGCTCAGCCAGCCGACGGATCATCTCATCGGTCAGATTGCGCAGGTTCGGACAGAGCTCACGACAATTGGAGTGGCTTGCAATAAACGGTCGCGTCGCCATCCGGCAGATATCGTCGAACGCACGATCGGACAGATGCGATACGTCAACCATCACGCCAAGCTCCTCGGCAATGCCGAGCAACCGCTCGCCTTCACGCGTAAGCGGTGTGTTATCTCCAAATGCCGTCCCGCTGAATGGGTTGTCCTTCCAGGCAAAGATCAGATCGCGTACCCCTAGGTCGAAGAAGTGCCTAAGTCGCTCGGCCTTTCCCTCGAGTGGGTCCGCACCTTCAATGCCAATGATGGCAGCAATCGGTCCTCCAGCGAACGCAGCTTCCAGCTGGCCTCCTGTGGACACCACACGCATTTCGCCTCCAGCCCTCTGGGCCATCGACTCAATCGTGCGGATAAGCTCATCGCAACGCTGACCTTCCTCTCCCGGATACTGTTCACTGAGAACGAAACAAGCGAAGATCTGCGCCTTCACTCCAGCCTGTTTCATCGCTGGGAATGTGATGTGCGCGTCGCCACCTTGAACGAAGTCCAAACCATCATCTAGAACCTTGATGACGGTATCGCAATGTGCATCAAAGAAGGGGACGGCATGAGCGCCGCCCCCTTGGGTTCCATTCTCCATGCTCATCTTCGCTACGCTTCTTCCTTGACGACAGCGATCGCTTCGATCTCGATCGGTACCCCCAGCGGTAGCCCAGCAACCTCGATGCACGACCTCGCAGGGAACGGCTCGTCAAAGAACTCGGCGTATGCAGCGTTCGCCTCGGCGAACTGCCCCATGTCCGTCAAGAACGCCGTGACCTTGACCACATCTGCCAGCGTTGCCCCACCTGCATTAAGCACAGCTTCGACGTTCTTGAGACACTGCCTTGCTGCCTGTGTGATGTCATCCATAATCAGGTCTCCGTCTGCAGGCTTCGGGAGCTGTCCCGAGGAGAAGACAAGCCTGCCTGCGCGGATCCCCTGTGAGTAAGGGCCAATAGCACCTGGTGCATTCTCGGTTCGAACTGCAGTCTTTTCCATTATGCGATCACCCCTAGATCGCGTCCCACGTTGGCGAATTTCTCAATCGCAAAATCCAGATCGTCACGGCTATGCGCCGCGGAAAGCATGACGCGGATCCGCGCCTTTCCCTTCGGCACCGTCGGGAAGGCAATAGCCGTGCCGAATACATCTTCTGCAAACAGCTTCTTGGAGAAGCTCCATGCGGTCTCCGCCTCGCCAAGCATGACCGGTGTAATCGGAGTCTCGCTTGCCCCCGTATCGAATCCAAGCTCCGTAAGCGCCGCCTTGAAGTACTTCGCGTTGTCCCAAAGCATCCGGACCGGAGAGTCATCCTCATCCAGAATATCGATCGCTGCGATGCAGGCCGCAACATCCGCAGGTGTTGCCGCAGACGAAAACAGGAACGGTCGAGCCCGCTGACGAAGGTACTCGACAAGCTTCGCGCTTCCGGCGATGTACCCTCCCATGACTCCAAATGCCTTCGACATTGTTCCACACTCGATGTCCACCCGGCCGTGTAGTCCGAAATGGTCCACGATCCCGCGACCATGGCTTCCGAGAACGCCTTCCCCATGCGCATCGTCGACCATGACCATCGCGTCGTACTGCTCCGCAAGTTCGACGATCGCTGGAAGTGGAGCGAGGTCACCGTCCATCGAGAAGACACCATCGGTAATGATCAGCTTCTTCTCAATATCCTTGTGTTGTTCAAGCTTGTCTGCAAGTCCTTCCACATCGCGGTGAGGGAAGATCACACGTTGCGCCTTGGTCAATCGAATGCCATCGATGATCGACGCATGGTTGAGCTCATCGGTGAACAGCACGTCCTCTTTGCCCATGAGCAACGGAATCGTTGCCAGATTCGTGTTCAATCCCGACTGCACGGACAGCGCTGCCTCGGCACCCTTGAACTCCGCGATCCTTTTCTCGAGCTGAATATGGAGGCTCATGGTTCCGGCAATCGACCGGACCGCGCCTGGGCCGACTCCGTACTCATCAATCGCTCGCTTGGCTGCCGCACGAAGCCGTTCGTCGTTGGCAAAACCCAGGTAGTTGTTGGAGCACATGTTCAACATGCGCCGCCCATCGATCGTCACCCACGCATCCGACGCACTCTCGATCGTACGGATGGTGTTGTACAGTCCCTTCGACTTCAGATCCTCCAAAGCCCGGTCAATGAACGCCTGTCTTCCCATAGAACATACCTCCTCATTCGCAATCCCGGCACGGATGTCCGACCCGGATGACCATACCCAACGATCTCAAGGTCGTGTGTCGGCAAACTTTACTTCGTCTCCCCCATGGATTCGAGGTATCCGAACGCGTACCGAAGGTGTGGAATCGTAATCGATCCCCCTACAACCAACGCAATGGCCAATGCCTCTGTGATTTCTTCTGAGCACACCCCGGCTTCGGTTGCCTCAGACAGGTGATAGGCAATGCAGTCGTTGCATCGTAGGACTGTGGATGCAACCAGACCCAACAGCTCCTTTGTTTTCTTCGGCAGTGCACCGTCTTCATATGCGGCGTGATCGAGTGCAAAGAAACGCTTGATCGGCAAGTCCGCATGCTCCAAGACCAGATCGTTCATTCGCTTCCGTCGCTCGGCAAACTCACTCGCTCGTTCCACCGCCCCCCTCCTTGTCTGCTTGCTTCAGGAGCGCCTCTGCTTGGGAGAGAACACGTCGCCCCTCCTCGTATGTCAAACGACGCTTCGCGTCGTCGGCTGCAAGCCATGCTGCGGCAGTGTGCTCCGCCGATAGTCGAACGGTCTCGCCGTCGGTCTCTGCGAGGAAGTACGTTACGATCTTCGAAATCGAGCGACCGTTTCGGGCGAACCCGTACCTGCTTACCTCGCGGAACCCCGAGATCGGATCCACATTGTAGATTCCGCTCTCTTCTGCAAGCTCACGACGCGCAGCGGCAAGCGCATCCTCTCCCAGTTCGATGTGTCCCTTCGGAAACGCCCAGTGGCCCCCGACGCGGTGCTTGAGCACCAGATACTGGAACCCATTCCCACATCTGCGGTAGACGACGAAACCGGCCGATCTCTCCTCCGTTTCGCTCGCCTCGCTAGGCGATGTCGACTTCATGGTCGTTTCGATCGTAGACGCGCGGGTATAGGCCTAGGCTTCGCAGTTCCCGCAAGAGAACCCGGAACGATTCGGGTAGACCCGGTTCAGGGAACTCCTCGCCCTTGAGGATCGCCTTGTACAGCTGGATCCGTCCACGCGTGTCGTCCGACTTCACCGTCAGCATTTCCTGCAATAGCGCCGACGCTCCATACGCCTCTAGCGCCCAGACTTCCATCTCTCCGAGTCGTTGTCCTCCGAACTGCGCCTTCCCTCCCAGTGGTTGCTGGGTAATCAGCGCATACGGACCGGTGGACCGCGCGTGGATCTTCTCATCCGCGATGTGCTCGAGCTTCAGGATGTACATGTATCCGACGGTAATCGGCCGCCCGTATGGAAGCCCAGTTCTGCCGTCACGAAGCACGACCTTGCCATCGTAGTTGTCACCGTCACCGAGGCCCACCTTGTTCCGCTCTTCGTGCAGTTCGTTGAGGATGTCTTCCTCTTGAGCACCGTCGAAGATCGGCGTCGCCACCAACTCGCCTCTCAGATGGGCCAACCATCCAAGGTTGGCTTCGAAGATCTGACCAAGGTTCATGCGGGATGGCACGCCCATTGGATTCAGCACGATGTCGACCGGCGTCCCGTCTGGAAGGAACGGCATCTCAGCCATTGGGCGGACAGTGGAGATGACACCTTTGTTCCCGTGCCGACCGGCCAGCTTGTCACCAATGCCGATCGTCTTGCGTTGCGCGACGAACACCTTCACCAGTTCGTTGACGCCTGCGTCGAGCTCGTCTCCTTGGTCACGCGAGAACTTCTTGACCCGGATAACCTTCGCGGTTCCAGCCACGGGTCGCATTCGAAGCGATGTGTTCCTGACGTTCCGGGCTCGTTCACCGAAGATCGATCGGAAGATCTTCTCCTCCGGCGTCGGTTCCGATTCTCCTCGCGGTGTGATCTTCCCTACCAGGATATCTCCCGTACGGACAACCGTCCCTTCGCGGACAATGCCGTCTTCGTCCAGGTTCTTGAGATCTTCCTTCGAGATATTTGGGATATCGGCCGTGATCTCCTCCGGTCCAAGCTTCGTCTCCTCAGCCTTCACCTCGAACTCTTCGATATGAATCGAGTCAAGCAGGTTCTCTCGTACGAGGCGGTCGCTGATAACGATTGCGTCCTCGTAGTTGTATCCCTCGTACGGCATGATCGCGACCAGCAGATTGCGACCAAGCGCCAGCTCGCCAAACTCGCTCGACGGACCATCCGCAAGCAGATCTCCGGGGCTAACCTTGTCTCCTTCACGAACCATCGGCCGTTGATGGAGAATCGTGTCCTGGTTTGAGCGATCGAAATTGACAAGTGGATAGATCTCCTTCTTGCGTCCCCTCTTCAGGACGATCTGCTGAGCATCGACTTCTTCGACGACCCCTTCATTCTGGGCGACAGCGAGCATGCCAGAGTCCATCGCAGCCTGGCGCTCCAACCCGGTTCCGACAATCGGAGCTTCGGGCCGCAGCAACGGTACCGATTGACGCTGCATGTTCGCCCCCATCAGGGCCCGGTTGGAGTCGTCATGTTCGAGGAATGGGATCAGTGCCGAGGAGACTCCGACTAGCGCCTTCGGCGAAACCCCGATGAAGTCAACCTCCTTCGGGGGGACAAGCCGAACTTCTTCCCGGCCCGTCCTGACCTCGATCCTCTCGCCAAGCAGCTTCCCGTTCTTGCTGAGCAACGCTGTGGCCGGAGCGATCTTGTACCGCTCCTCGTCATCCGCCATCAGGTAGACAATCTCGTCGGTAACCTTTCCCTTCTCGACCTTCCGATATGGGGCAATCAGAAAACCGTAGTCGTTGACACTGGCATAGCATGCGAGCGACGTAATCAGTCCGATATTCTGCCCCTCCGGGGTCTCGATCGGGCAGATCCGCGCATAGTGGGACGAGTGCACATCGCGCACCTCGATCTTCGCTCGGCGCTTGGTCAGGCCGCCACCCAAGGCGTTCAGCCGGCGCTTGTGCGTCAACTCAGTCAGCGGGTTCGTTTGTTCAAGGAACTGCGAGAATCTTCCCGTGTAGAACAGCTGGTTGATCGCACCTTGTACCGTTCGTGTCGAGATAAGACGTCGGATCGTGTCCTTCTCGTCCAACGCGTACTTCGAGAGTTTGTCGCGGGCGATCCGAGCCATGCGGACCAATCCGGTTCGCACAGCGTTCTCCGCCAGCTCGCCCGGAAGCCTTACGCGTTTATTGGCAAGGTGATCCTTCTCATCCAACAACGCCGCATTGAACGGTACATCCAGTAGCTGCTTGATCGTCCGCACGATATCCGCAAGGTAAAGAACCGGCTGCTTCAACTCCATGCCCAGCTTCCGGTTTACCTTGAACCGACCGACCTCGGAGAGTTGGTAGCTCGTTGGATGGAAGTAGAGGTTCTCAAGATACTCGCCCATCTGCACCGGTGACGCTCGATCGGACGGCCGCAACCGACGGTAGACCGCTCGAAGTGCTTCCTCCTGCGTCGCAGTTTGATCTTCTTCAATCGCCTTCTGGACGTACTGATTCACCAGGCGGATCGCGGGCAGCTTCGCCGCCTCAAGTTCCGCGAGGTGCTCTTCCAGCAACGTCTGTCCGGCGACCAGAATCGGTTCCTCGGACTTCTTCTTCGGGAACACGTCGTCGACCGAGAGGTATCCAACATACGATTCCAGCCGCTCGGCCGTAACCGGCGAGACCTCAAATGCGTAGTACCGCCGCATTCGACCCTCATCGAAGCCCAGTGCCTTGAGCAACGTCGCGACGCTGACCTTACCCTTCCGGTCAAGATTGGCGCGCAATGTCATGCGTCGTGTATCCAGGAGGATCTCCAGCCAAGCACCGAGTTCGGGGAGAATGTGCCCCTTGTACTGCTGGGTGTCTTCTTGAGTGAAATACGCGCCAGGGGCACGCGTCAACTCATTCACCAACGCGTTCTCGGAACCGTTGATGATGAAGGTGCCGCGGTTCGTCATCATCGGGAAATCGCCGATGTAGAGTTCGGTCTCCTGCAGGAGCTTCCCCTCTTGCAGCAGGCGGGCCGTAACGCGCAGCGGCCTCGCATACGTCAGATCCTTGTCCTTACACTCCAGCTCGGAGTTCCTCGCGTCCCCTAGATACGGTTCGACAAACTCAAGAACCAACCCGTCCTTGCCGTGTCCCTCGATCGGCGTGATGTCTGCGAAGGCCCGTGTGATCCCATGTTCGACGAAATCGTTGAAGGAGGTACGCACATCGTTGAGGAAATACGGCGGGGGAAGGATCTCCTGAATATTCCCGTAGGATCTTCGTTCTCGGTATCTCATGATCTCCCCTTGAAAACGACGCTCTGCCTCAAGGTGACCTCAGTCACCCTAAGGCAGGCGTACAGCGGCAATATGCTTCGGCTAAGCTTTCACTCCGGTGGCTACTGCAGTTCGATCTCAGCTCCCGCCGCCTCCAGCTTCTCCTTGATACTCGTCGCCTCATCGGAGCCTAGGTCTTCCTTGATCGTCGCCGGAAGATTATCTGCCAGCTCCTTGCACTCCTTGAGCCCCTTGCCAGTGATCTCCTTGATTTCCTTGATCACTTGGATCTTCTTCTGACCCGCGGCAGTCATGACGACCTTCAGCGTCTCCGCTGCGCCGCCCGCATCGCCTTCCGCACCTGCTGCCGGCGCTGCGGCAACAGCCACCGGGGCAGCCATCGCCGCCGAGACGTTGAATCGCTCTTCAATCATCTCGACGAGATCGGCGAGATCCCTCACCGACATCTCCTCTATCTGCTGAAGGATATCTTCTTTGGCCATTCGCTACTCCTCCTCTTGCGTTTGCTGATCTTCCTCTTGGGGTTGCTCTTCCGGCGATCCCTGCTCGTCCGGCTGAGTCTCCTGCTCGGGTTCTTCCGGCTGCTGATCCGCCTCTTCCTGCGCGTCCGGCTCCGCCGCCTGCGGCGCTTTCGCCGCTTGCTCCGTTTCTTCCGCCGGAGCTTCCAGCTCGCGTTTCTTGACGACTTCTGCCAACAGAACAGCAAGCTCGCGGATCTTGGCCTGCAGCATGAATGCCATCGCTCGCATCGGACTAGAGAGAAGCATCACGAGCTTCGCTAGCAGCTCCTCACGCGATGGAAGCGACGCGTATCTCTGGACCTCATTCTCCAGAACAAGCACACCCTCGAACATGCCGCCCTTCAGCTCGTATCGAGGAGCATACGTCTTCCGGCATTCCTCGCTTAGCTTGAATGCAACCGCCGGATCTTCATATCCGAATGCGATACTGATCGGCCCTTCCAAGAGATCCGGAAGTCCCTCAATCCCGGCTTCAATCGCAGCAATCCGCGCAAGCGTGTCCTTGACGACACGGTAATCGAGCCCCTGCTTGCTGAACTTCTCACGCAACTCGACCATCTCGTTGGCCGTCAAGCCACGGTAGTCAGCCAATACCACCGAGACGGAGTTCTCGAGCTTCTCTTTCAGGCGCGCAACTTCGTCTATTTTGATCTGTGTCGGCATTCCTGCTCTCCTAGCTCGCCGTATCCATGACAGCCTGGACATCCGTGGGATCGAGGAGGATTCCCGGCCCCATCGTGGAGGCGATGCTCGCTCTCTTGATGTATCGCCCCTTCAGCCCATCTTCCGGCTTCCGCTCAACGACGCTCTCAAACACGGCGAGGAGGTTCTCCTTCAGTGCGCTCGCTTCAAACGACGCCTTGCCGAAGATCGTGTGGATCACGCCGAACCTATCCGTTCGGAACTCGACCATACCCCGCTTTAGCTCGCCAATAACCTGCCCGATGTCCTTTGTCACAGTCCCCGTCTTGGGACTCGGCATCAGCCCTCGTGGTCCGAGAACCTTACCCAGCTTCCCGACAACTGGCATCATATCCGGTGTCGCAACCACCTTGTCGAATTCGAACCAGCCATCCTGAATCTTCGCCGCCAGATCCTCTCCGCCAACGAAATCTGCTCCCGCTTCCTCGGCCTCAGGGGCTTTGTCCCCTTTGGCAAACGCCAGAATCCGAACCGATTTTCCGGTACCGTGCGGGAGGTTGCAGGTTCCGCGCACGACAACCTGGGACGGTCGGATGCCGAGAGAGAGCGTGACTTCCGCAGTTTCATCGAACTTGGCCGTGGCCGCAGCCTTCATCTTCTCGATCGCCTCATCAAAGCCGAACTTGCTTTCAGGAGGGACGAGTGTCGCGCTTCCTTGGTATCGCCTGCTTCGCTTCACTCTTCCACCACCTCGACCCCCATGTTCCGCGCAGTGCCTTCGATAATGCGCATCGCAGATTCCATCTTGTACGTGTTCAGATCCGGCATCTTGCGCTCGGCGATCCGACGAACCTGTTCCCGGGTAATCCGGGCGACCTTCATCCGATGCGGCTCTGGAGAGCCAGATTGAATCCCCGCCGCCATCTTGACCAGCTCAGCAGCAGGCGGCTGCTTGAGGATGAAGTCGAACGATCCCCTGATATCCACCGAGATCACCACAGGGATGATCGTCCCAGGGGTTTCGCCCTTCGTCGCATCGTTGAACTTCTTGCAGAAGTCCATGATGTTCACCTTGTGCTCGCCAAGTGCGGGTCCAACCGGAGGCGCCGGTGTTGCCTGCCCGGCAGGGATCTGCAAGTTGATCTTCGCAACGATGTTCTTCGACATTGCTGCCTCCTCCCCCTTTCCTTTGGTAGTTGCTACAGCTTCTCGATGCCCTCGAAGCCTAGCCGAACCGGTGTCTCTCTTCCGAAGATCTTGACCATCACAGTCACCTCTTCGGCTTCCTTGTCGATCTCTTTGATCGAACCGGTGAAATCGGCAAACGGCCCTTCGATGATCTCCACAACCTCACCGACCGTGAAGTCAATCTCGAGTCTCGGTTCCGATGAAGCCTCGGCAGTTGCCGCTGCAGCGGAAGCAACGGGAATTGCCAAGAGTCCTGCCTTACGCTTGATCAGCTTCATCTCGGGCCCTTCGATCGGCATCGGCTTGTATCTTGAGCCAACATATCGGACGGCACCCTTGATGCCGTCGATTAGCTCCATCATTTCCTCTTCATCGAGCCCCATCCGACCGAACACGTACCCAGGGAACAGACGGCGCTTCTCGATTCGCTGAATCGTAACGATCCGCTTGTCTTTGTATTCCTTGACCTTGAGTAGCCCCGATGCCCGGCTCACGATCTGGTCTTCCGACTCGATTTGGTCTCCGGCTGCAAGGCGGATCCCTTTGCGGATCTTCACCATGTATTTCTCTGGGATGAGGCGGGTCTTCTCTTTTCCATCCTCATACTGGAACGTTACGCGTCGAACCTTGTCCCGACCCACGATCGCCCCACGGTTGACCACGACGTACTGCTCATCGCTGTCCGACGTCAGCGGCACGCCGTTACGTATTTTCTCCCCAACCCGAATATCGCGCCGGATCCGCTTGTCTGCGGGAATAAGATAGACCTCTTCGTTCCGATTCGTCATCTCGACGATTACCCGCTGCATCGGTTCCACCAGGATAACCTTCGCGTCGTTCTCCATATGTCTGGGAGGTTTCCTCGCAAGTACATCTCCCCGATGGATCCGCTCGTTTGGCTTCGCGACCAGATCGTAGTCGTACGGGATCCGGTACTCCGTCCCGCCCCCCCGTCGACTTCGAGAGGTGATGACCTCCTCCACCGGAACGAGGAAGTAGGTCGGTTCGCCATCGATGCTGAACCGCTCGACAGCCTTATCCCACGCGCGCTTACGGATCCGTTCGTTGAGGTCCTCTTTGACCTTCAACTCGGAACCGGCGTAGGTCTGGATGGCGTACCACTTCTTCAGTCGCATGCGTATCTGATCCTCTACTGCACAAAGAGCCTAAGGAGGGTTCCGAGTATGCCGTCAACGCCCCAGATGTAGACGGTAACAATGATAACCAACAGCAGAATCAATGCAGTCAACATGATGACTTCGTTCCGTGTCGGCCAGCTCACACGCGAGAACTCCGTACGGACACCCTTGAAGTAACTCCCGATCCGCTCGATCATCCGTCTGCTCCTTGCTCAGTCTATTGTTGCAGGCCCTGGAGGACTCGAACCCCCAGCCTTCCGATTTGGAGTCGGACGCTCTTCCAGTTGAGCTAAGGGCCTGTGACGTCTACGCGGCCGTCGAATCCCGGCGGCCGCCGGCTAGACCTCTTTATGCGGCGTGTGCTTCCGGTCCCACTTGCAGTACTTCCTGAGTTCGAGCTTGCCGCGGGTGTTGTTCTTGTTCCTATACGTATGGTAGTTGCGGCGCCCGCACTCGCTGCACGCGAGGGTTACATGAATGACCGCTTCGCCCTTCTTGGCCATGTTCGCCTCTCCTATTCGAGAATCTTCGTGACGACTCCGGAGGCGATCGTCTTTCCACCCTCGCGGACCGCGAACCGAAGTCCTTCATCCATTGCGACGGGGTGAATGAGTTCGCCGTTCACCTTGACGTGGTCGCCCGGCATGACCATCTCAACACCTTCAGGCAACATCGTCGTTCCGGTGATATCGGTCGTCCGGAAGAAGAACTGTGGTTTGTATCCGGAGAAGAACGGCTTGTGCCGTCCGCCCTCATCCTTGGTCAGCACGTAGATCTCGCCCTCGAACTTGGTATGCGGCGTGATCGACTTCGGCGCAGCGATAACTTGTCCACGCTCGATCTCATCCTTGTCGATTCCGCGGAGCAGGATACCCACGTTATCTCCGGCAATGGCGTAATCAAGGATCTTGTTGAACATCTCGAGACTCGTCGCAACAGTCTTCTGCGTCTCGTCATGGACGCCGACGATCTCGATCTCCATGCCAGGGGTGATTTTCCCGCGCTCCACTCGGCCGGTGGCAACCGTGCCGCGCCCCTTGATCGAGAAAATATCCTCGATCGGCATCAGGAACGGCTTGTCCTCCTCACGGTCCGGCAGCGGGATGTACTCGTCGACTGCATTCATCAGTTCGAGGATGCACTCGGCGTCGGCATGGCCGACTTCGTCTCCATTCTCCATCGCCTTCAACGCGGACCCACGAATGATCGGAATCTCATCGCCCGGGAATTCGTGCTCTGTGAGGAGTTCGCGAATTTCCATCTCGATCAGATCGACCAGTTCGGGGTCGTCGACCATGTCCACTTTGTTCATGAAGACGACCATTGCAGGGACGTTGACCTGCTTGGCGAGAAGCACATGCTCCCGTGTCTGAGGCATCGGTCCGTCATCGGCCGCGACGACAAGAATCGCCCCGTCCATCTGCGCGGCTCCAGTAATCATGTTCTTGATGTAGTCGGCATGTCCCGGGCAGTCGATGTGCGCGTAGTGTCGCGTCTCCGTCTGGTACTCGACGTGCCGGACATTGATCGTAATGCCACGCGCCTTTTCCTCCGGCGCATTGTCGATGTCCTCGAACGCCATTGCGGCAGCCTTGCCCTGCGTCGCGAGCACCTTCGTGATCGCCGAGGTCAACGTCGTCTTCCCGTGGTCGATATGTCCGATCGTGCCGATGTTCAGGTGAGGCTTATCCCTCACAAACGCTTCTTTCGCCATCGCCTAAACCTCCTTGAGACGCTCCATGCGGTCTCGATCTACCTGATGTACTCACTCAATGGGATACTTTCCCTGCGAGCCTCTAGCCCGCGATCGGAGTCGAACCGATGACCTCCCCCTTACCAAGGGGGTGCTCTACCTCCTGAGCTACACGGGCGCCCCAATCACAGAGTGTAACCGAACTCCTCTTCTAACAGCAACTTCAACAACGACTGGAGGGGGAGGGATTCGAACCCCCGTAGGCATCCGCCAACGGATTTACAGTCCGCCCCGTTTGGCCGCTTCGGTACCCCTCCAAGCAAAAACCAACCAGAGCCAGCGGCCAGAGTCGAACTGGCAACCTACGGTTTACAAAACCGTTGCTCTGCCATTGAGCTACGCTGGCACACTCGCCCGATTTGGCGGATTGTACCTACCTCAAACCCCCGGTTCAAGCCACGAACCGCACCCATACTTTGCGCGACCTCGGCCCGTCGAATTCGGACAGAAAGACCCCTTGCCACGTTCCCAAAGCAAGCTCACCTTCGTGGACGAGCAGTTGCACCGACGCCCCCATTAGCGACGCCTTGAGGTGGGCGGGAGAGTTCCCTTCGAGATGCTCCCAAGCGTGTTTCTCGGAGACCAGTTGGTCCAATGCGTGCAGCATGTCGGTAGCCACAGCCGGATCGGTGTGCTCATTGAGCGTCAGCCCCGCCGTTGTGTGCGGACAGTGTAGGACACAAACCCCTTCAGCAATCCCTGCACGCCGGATCTGTTCGCGCACAAGAGATGTGATGTCAACGAACTGAGCCTGCTGGGTCGTTTGGACTTTGAGCTCGTTCATTGCACGCTTCTCAGGGCCGTCTCCAGTTCGCTCCTTAGTGTCTCCTTCTCCTCGATCCCCTGCACGCGAAGCACCGCCTCGCGTGTTGCCCCGTCTCCCTCAGATTGCACAACGCTGATGATCTTGGCTCCGTGTGACCGAAGAATGGCGAAGACATCGTACAGATCTTCGCTGTCACTTCGAACCTTCACAGATAAACGGGTCGCTTCGAGGCCGATTCCCAATCCACTTGTCAACCCACGGAGGAGTTCTCCTTGACTGATGACACCGACAAGCTTCCCGTCCAACACAACCGGCAGGACGACCAGGCGGTTTGCAAGCAGGATCAAGGCCGCCTTCTCCAACGTATCATCGGGGGACACAGCGAACTTCACCGGATGCGAAAGGCGATGGACCGGCATCTCCCAGTCGGAGATCTCCTTGAGCCCAGCCCGTGTCACAAACCCCTCGAGCACGCCTTCCGCTGTTGCGACCAACAACAGCCCAAACGCGTGCGTCTCCATGAGATCACGAGCTTCGGAGACCGGCGCGTCAGGAGACACCGTGATCGCCCTGGCCTGCATGTACTGGCGAACGTTCATTCCTCTTCTTGCTGGACTTTGGCGATGATTCGGTCTTGGAGGTTGCCGGGAACCGCTTGGTATTGCGCCGGCTCCATCTGGAACGTCGCTCGACCTTGCGTGCGCGACTTCAGGTCGAGCACGTAGCTCTGCATCTCGGAGAGCGGAACCTCGGCACGAATCACAGTGGTCTTCCCCATCGGTTCCATGCCAAGGATCCTGCCACGTCTTCCGTTGAGGTCACTGATGATATCGCCGGTGAACTCCTCCGGCGTCTTAACAGCGACACTCATGACAGGTTCGAGCAGCACAGGCTGTGCCTTGTCGAACGCATCGCGGAACGCGTGCCGCCCAGCGATCTTAAACGCCAACTCAGACGAATCCACATCATGGTACTGCCCATCAAACACTGCAACAGAAACGTTTGTCACCGGGAATTTCGCGAGGTTCCCTTCCTCCATTGCCTCGATGACGCCCTTCTCGACACCCGGGACATACTGCCCGGGAATCGATGCTCCCTTGATCTCGTCAAGGAATTGGTATCCTCCCTCGCCGGTATACGGTTCGACACGCAGCTCGCACTCGCCGAACTGTCCACGGCCGCCCGACTGCTTCTTGTGGCGATATCGGGCCGTCGCCTTCTTGCGGATTGTCTCCTTGTATGGAATCGAAGGACGGTGCGTCTCGAGCGAGACGTTGTAGCGGTTCTTGAGCCTCTCGAGGAACACCGTCAGATGGATGTCCCCCATGCCATGCAGCAGCAGCTCCTTCGTAACCGGATCGCGATCGACCTGGATCGTGGCCTTCGTCGTGGAGATCTCCCGCAGAGCCTCACTCATCTTCTCGACATCAGACTGGCTCTTCGGCTCAATCGTCTGCGAGTAGACCGGCTTGGGGAACTCAAGCATCGGGTAGGCTTCGGCAGCTTGATCGGTCGCAATCGTCATTCCAAGCTCCAGATTCTCGGCCTTGCCGATGGCGACAATCTCACCGGCTTCGGCCTGTGGAACACGTTTCTGCGTCGTCCCTTGGAACGCATACAGATCTCGAATGTCCACCTTGTGCCCTGTCCCGACTATCACTAGCGACTTGCCTTCTCGTATGGTGCCATCCACCACGCGCACGTAGGACAGCCTGCCCAGGTATGGGTCGGTCGCAAGGTTGAAAACCGCAGCACGGCAAGGTGCAGATGGGTCACCATGTGTCGCCGCCAGGGTGCCCAGGGCATTGACCAATTGGGAGAGTCCCTTCCCTTCCCCGGCTGACGCACAGAGAACAGGCACAACATCGCCGGATGCCACTGCCCCGGTCAACGCCTTCCCCGCCTCGGCCACCGTGATCTCTTCGTCCTCAAGGAACTTCATCATCAGTTCATCGTCGAACGTCGAGACCTCCTCAAGCAGCGCGCTTCGCGCCTGCTCGCATGCCGATGCCAGCTCCTCAGGGATGGCCGTCTTGCTCTTGTCCGCGAAGTAGATCGCTTTGTTCGCCACAAGGTCAATCAATCCAACAAACTCGTTTCCTTCTCGAATCGGCAGCTGAAGGGGAACAAACTTGCCGCCGAATTGGTCGCGCAACGAGTCGACAACTTCGTCGAATTTCGCATTCTCCTTGTCCATCTGGCCAACCAGCACTGCCGTCGGACGCTTGGCTTGTCCACTGATCTCCCACGCCCTCTCGGTAACTACCTCAACGCCCCGGTCCGCGGCGACAACAATGAGCGTAAGATCGGCGACAGCGACGCCTTTGTACATCTCTTCCACAAACTCGTCGCCTCCGGGCGTATCGAGAAGTGTCATGGCCTGATCGTTCAGGACCACCGTGGCGAGTCCCAGATCAATGGTGTGGCCGCGCTCCTTCTCTTCCTGCGATGCATCGAGCGCGAGCTGCTCCTTGATTCCTGCGTCTTTCATCAACGCAGCAATGAGCGTGGTCTTCCCGCATCCGGAATGCCCGACCAAGCAGATGCTTCTGGCTTGCCCCATATCATTGTCCCCCTTGGGTGGATCTCGAAGAAGAAATCGAGCGCAGTATATCGGTCGACTCCGGATTGAGCAACCAACCGCATCGCCCGAAGACCCTCACCAACGGCGTCTCCGGCTTGCCAAGCTGAGACGGCCCCCTTACCCTCTTCTTCACCGTTCGAGCCAGCGGGCGTCTCGAACACGGACAGGAGGCAAAGATGCCAACCCGATTGTTGCTGGGGAATGAAGCTCTCGCCCAAGGGGCAATTGACGCAGGGCTTTCGGCGGCGTACGCGTATCCCGGAACGCCGTCGACAGAGATCACGGAGTACATCCTGCAAAGTCCCGAGGTCGCTGCCGGTCATGTCATCTCCCATTGGACAGCCAATGAAAAGACGGCCCTTGAAGCCGCGCTCGGCGCAAGCTACGTTGGCAAGCGAGCGATGGCCAGTCTGAAACACGTTGGACTGAACGTGGCGGCCGACCCGTTTGTCAACTCGGCCATCGCCGGCGCCAACGGTGGGCTGATCATCAACACAGCCGACGATCCGTCGATGCACTCATCGCAGAATGAGCAGGATTCCCGCGTCTACCTCGATTTGGCACTGATGCCGTGCGTCGAACCCGCCAACCAGCAGGAGGCGTACCGCACGCCGGCCTACGCATTCGATCTGTCCGAGAGGTACCGGATTCCTGTTCTGATCCGTATGACCACAAGGCTGTCACACTCGCGCGGAACGATCCAGTGCGGACAGCATCGATCACAGAACCCGTTCTCCCTCCCCGAAGACCCGAAACGCTACATCCTTCTTCCCGCTCTCGCTCGGAACAGCTACGCGCAGCTTGTCGAGCGGCAAGCCGATTTCGTCCGTGAGAGTGAGCAGAGCCCGTTCAACGAGTACTCGGAAGGTTCCGATCGATCTCTCGGGATTATCGCATGCGGAATCGCTCACGGCTACGTGCTCGAAGCGTTAGGTGATGCCTGCAACCATCCGATCCTGAAGATCGGTCAGTATCCGATCCCCGAAGCGCTCGTCGAGCGGATCATCGGACAATGCGAACGCATCCTCGTGTTCGAGGAAGGTTTCCCATACGTCGAAGCCAAACTGCGTGGCATCCCGGTCCGATCGTCGCCAGCCATCCACGGACGGCTAAGCGGCCATCTCCCGCGAGTCGGCGAACTGACGCCGCAGATCGTTGCCGAAGCACTCGATCTTGAGACATTGCCAACGGTCGATGCATCGCTGACTCCTGCACCGCGACCTCCCGCACTGTGCCCCGGATGCCCCCATGCCGACACGTGCAAGATGCTCAACGAGGTGCTGCAGGCAGGAGACGCCGGTGGCACCGTTTTCTCGGATATCGGTTGCTACACGCTAGGTGCACTTCCGCCGTACGAAGCGATCGATACGTGTGTCGAGATGGGCGCCTCGATCACGATGGCCAAGGGCGCTGCGGCATCCGGGCTCGATCGTGCGGTCGCCTTGATCGGAGACTCGACGTTCGTTCACTCCGGAATGACGGGCCTGCTGGATTGCGTCAACGAGCATGTCAATGTGACGGTCGTGATCGTCGACAACCTGACGATCGCGATGACCGGCGGCCAACCGTCGTCGGCCGAGAGCCGCCTTTCCGCAATCTGTGCCGGATTGGGCATTGATCGTGATCACATACGGATCATCGTGCCGCATCAGCGGAATCACGAGGACAACGTTGAAGTCCTCAATCAGGAGCTCGCGCACCCGGGCCCCTCGGTGATCATCGCCCAGCGAGAGTGCATCCAGACCGCCAGGCGACGTGCTCGAAAAACCGCATCGAAGGAAGGGGAAGGCCGATGAATCGGAATATGATTCTCGCTGGAGTCGGAGGGCAAGGGCTTCTCGCTCTGGCCGCAGTAATCGGAGAAGCGGCTCGGTCACTTGACTTGGACGTCAGACAGGCCGAAGTCCACGGCATGGCACAGCGCGGCGGTGTTGTGCAAAGCCATCTTCGATATGCGGACCGACCGCTGCACTCGAACCTTGTTCAAGAAGGCACGGCCGATCTGATCTTGGCACTCGAACCTATGGAGGCGCTTCGCTACCTTCCGTATCTCTCCCCGACCGGCGCGCTGGTGAGCAGTACGGCACCGCTGGTGAATATCCCAGACTACCCGGACGAAGCCACCATACTTGCCGAGATCCAGTCCGCATCTTCGCATCGTCTCGTCGACGCTACGGCGCTTGCCAAGGAAGCCGGCGCATTGCAGGCAGCCAACATGGTCATGCTCGGTGCGGGATCTCCGTTCCTTGGACTGCCGGAAAGCGCGCTTCTTGCCGCCATCCGGCAATTCTTCTCCGGCAAGGGGAAGACTGTGATCGAAACCAACGAGCGCGCGTTCCAGCTCGGCAGGACTGCAGCCAAGACACCGTAGGAAACTCAGGCGAGTTTGCCCCCATGACGATACGGGCGCGTCTCGTTGTAGGCCATCTTGGCACAGAGCGCGCCCTCGATGTCGAGTCCGAGCCCTCCTGCGTAGTCCAGGATACGGATGATCGTATCTGCGAGTTCTTCTTCGATCTTGCTGAACCCGTCGATCTTCTCGCTTGCCGGATTCCCTTCGCGGTACGCTTCCATCGCCTCGGCCAACTCCGTCACTGCGAGCATCAGCACCTCGCCAAACGGACGTTCGCGCTCCCACCACCCATGCTCGACCGCCGTGCGGTGAATCGCCTCTTGTAGCTGCGTCATTGATTCGTTCATCGCTGCGAAGCGTAGCTCCCGGACAGGTCAAACTCAACCCTTGCCATGGATCGCCTCGGCCGCTAGGCTATCGATCGACTCTGGGATTTTGGGAGGTCCATGATGGGAGATAGGCTACGTCGGATCGTGCTTTTCGCTTCGCTGCTCGCGCTGTTTGTGTTCGGCGCATCGGTTGTCGGGGCCGAGGTCGTCCGGATCGGCATCATTGCCGACACGCATGCCCATGACACTGATTCGCCTGTAGAAGGAAAGGTGATGACGAACTACGCCGAGCGGCTGACGGCATTCGTCAACGCAATGAGCGTCTGGCCGGCTGACGCGTTGATCGAACTCGGCGATCTGGTGAACGGCGCATTCGTTATGGGTAAAGCCCCTGGAGACAGCTCGCGGATTGCAGGCTTCCTTGATGAAGCCGTCGCTCTCCTCTCACGCTTCGACGGTCCCGTCCACTACGTCCTCGGCAATCATGATTTGTATGACCTATCCAAGGCTGAGTTTCTCGCCACCGTCGGTGTCGATGAGAAGTACTATAGCTTCGACCTCGGCGGATTCCACTTCGTGATCCTCGATGCTGAGTACAACGATCCCGCAGGCGATGACTACGATCACGTCTTCATGCGGGTCAAGTGCCTGATCCCTCAACACGAACTCGATTGGCTGCGCGATGACCTTGCGCAGACCGATCTACCGACCATCGTCTGCATTCATCAGCCGTTGGATTCGGAGTTTGACGCCAACGCAGGAGGACCCGCGGTGACGAACAACACCGAGGTCCGTCAACTGCTCCACGAGTCGGGCGTGGTCATCGCCGCGTTCCAAGGACACGATCACGAGAATCGGTACGCGGAGATCGATGGAATCCACTACGTCACCTTCGCCGCAATGGTGGATCACACCGACCCGGCTCCGCCAACGTGGGCACAGATCTCGCTCGATCTCGCATCAAGGACGATCGCGATCGACGGCTTCGGTCTGCAGAGCGATTGGGAGCTTCACTTCTAGTCGAGCGTCTTCTGCAACCAAGCGACAAGGAGGTCCCTTGGCAAGAAGATTCCGCATCATGGCGCTGCTTGCCCTTGTCAGCTGGGCTCTCGTCGTCTCCGGCGAGCCGGAACCGGTGCGCTTCGGTCTGATCGCCGACCTCCACGCGCACGACACGGATTCTCCGCTCGAGGGGAAATGGATGACTCACACCGAAGAGCGATTGCTTGAGTTCACCACAGCGATGAACTCCTGGAAACCGGATTTCGTGATTGAACTCGGCGACTTCGTCAACGGATGGGTCGTCCTCGGCGCCGAGCCGGGCGATCCGGCGCGGATCCCTGAGATTCTCAGATGGGCCGATGCGCTCTATGCAACGTTCGACGGCCCCCGCTACCACGTACTGGGGAACCATGATGTGTACAACCTCGACAAGGACCAGTACAAGGAGCTTCTAGGCATCGAGGCGACAACCTACAGTTTCGATGTCAGCGCATACCATTTCATCGTCCTCGATGTGCAGTACGCCACGGATGGGTCCGATCTAGCCCACACCTACACTGGCATCGGTGGCTACATTCCAGACAACAAGCTCGACTGGCTACGAGACGATCTCGCCGCATCGACCCAACCCACAATCGTCTTCGTTCACCAGATGCTCGATCGGTACATCGAGCAGTGGGGACGTCCTCTGGTCGCGAATCAGCCGGAGATACAAGCGATCCTAGCAGACGACGGGGATGTCATCGCTGTCTTTCAAGGGCATGATCACGACAACGCGTACCAGGCGATCGACGAGATCCATTACGTGACGTTCGAGGCGCTCGTCGACCAAGGCACGCCACCATCTTGGGCTCAGATCACCCTCGACCCGTCAGGCCAGATAATCACCATCACAGGGTTTGGCGATCAGGAAAGCTACGTCCTGGAGTACACCACGCAGCCGTGACGTCGTTCGGACAGCCAGAAGAAACTGTCCTTGCTCCAGAGCCCAGCAGGATGCCCCCGCACCGACCGCGCTGTGAAGAATCAAGGAGGCACAGATGATTGCGGAATTCTCAATCGTTCCCATTGGCGTTGGAGAGAGCCTCAGCCAGCAAGTCGCGAGGGTGTTTGAGGTCATCGAATCCAGCGGAGTCGCTCACGAACACCACGCTATGGGAACCAATCTGGAGGGAAGTTGGACTGAGGTCATGGCGGTGATCAAGGCCTGCCGTGACACGCTCCTTGAGAGCGCAAGCCGTGTCACGATGTCAATCAAGATCGACGATCGTCCCGGGACGACCGATCGCCTCTCGCACAAGGTTGCTTCCGCGCATCGGAAGATGACCCACCAGATCCGCACGAAGTCGAAAGAGAAACGCGACTCTCAAGAGAAGACAAGGTGACGGGAATCGCGATTGCGGCACGGTGAAGGCACGCCAGACGAGGTCGGTGTCGACCCGAACGACATTGACCGGGCACGGATCACGTACAGCGATACGGATCGCATCGCCGGATGGATCGATCGAGATGATCAGCCGGCCTCCCCACCTACAATCCACATCCTCCACCGGAAGTCCTGGCAGACTTCGGCCAGCGACGGAGCGCGCCGTGATCCCGACCCGTGACTACGGGGAACGTCAGCGACAGCTTGGCCGATCCCGGCGGCATCGGCCAGACAGCGCATCATGCCCCTCGACCGGGCCAGAGAGCTACTTCCGGGGACCTGGCGATCGCCTTGCCGGGGCACAGATCGCCCCATCTCGCATTTGAGTTCGGAACTACCGACTCTCACCTGTTGCACGCAGGAGATGCCCTTGGCTGCCTACACGATCGGCCAATCGATGCGGGGATGGACATTCGACACGGACCCCGGCCTTGAGGCTGGAACTCGGCAAGTGTTACTCGATCGCTCCGCCCGCACAGAGACGATCATCCGCGCCCCACACCTCCCGTTCACCGGATTCGCTCGCATCGTCGCACCCCAGATCGATTCAAGCTGCGATCGATCTCGTCTTCCGCAAATCGCTGGACATCAATATCCTGCATCCCATGGCCGTCGTGACCACGACAGACTCTCCGGTTGGACATGACAACGTTCGGCGCCTGTTTTGATCGCTCCGCCGAAACCGCGTAGAGTAGAGTTATGACGACCCGATGGCTTCGTCGTATACCGAAGGTCGAGCTTCATGTGCACCTTGATGGATCGTTGCGGCTCGCGACGTTCCTCTCCCTTGCCAAGAAGCTACCTGCCGAGCAACGGTTTCCTGCATCGATCGACCTTCGCAGAGCAGTGATCCCCCCGCCGAAGGGATCACTTGAGGAGTACCTGCAATCGTTCGAGTACACCGCGGCTGTCCTGCAAACCGCCGACGCGCTCGAACGCGTCGCCTATGAACTCTGTGAAGACGCCGCCAAAGAGAACATCATCTACATCGAGATCCGCTTCAATCCGCTACTTCACATTCACGGCGGCCTATCCCCTCGAGACGTTGTCCAGGCTGCCATTGCCGGATGCGCTCGCGCAGCGACCACCTTTGGGATCGAAGCAGGGCTTCTCCTCACCGCACTCCGAAGCGAGTCCACCGAGAGATCGATGGAGATTGCCCAGTTGGCCGCGCAGTTTCGCGGCAAGGGCGTGGTCGGCTTCGACCTGGCGGGGCCTGAACGCGGGTTCTCTCCGACAGCCCACAAAGCGGCCGTTGAACTTGCCCACGACGCCGGCGTCCCCGTCACACTTCATGCCGGCGAGAGCTGCTGCCCAGAGCACATCAAGGAAGCAATCGATCTAGGGGCAGCGCGGATCGGACACGGCGTCTACCTTTTCAAGCTTCCGTCTCTGGAGCATCGCATCAATGAACTTCAGATCCCCCTGGAGATTTGCCCAACCAGCAACCTACAGGTATCTGGATTCATCGATAGCTACGCCGATCATCCTTTCAAACGATACATGGATCTGGGCATTCCCGTTACGCTCAACACCGACAATCGATTGATGTCGCAGGTGGATCTGACGCATGAGTTCGCGGCGATCGTCCGAGCGTTCAACTTGGGGCGCGATGACGTCAAGAAGATTGTCCTTGCAGGCGTCGATGCAGCGTTTGCTCCCGAGGAAACTCGAGAGGCGCTCCGCCAGAAAGTCGAGTCATCGTTCCCGAACTAGCGTAGGCGCCGCAGACGCCGTTCCGCGCCTAGCGCTCCGACGGATCACCACCGAACATCGGCCAACCGTTCGGACATTCGCTCACAAACGAATCGACAGCCACCTTAGCATGGAAGATCCGGGTCGTATACTCTTCCGCCCCAATCGAGAACTCCGCCTTCTCTCCGGGTTCAAGATCAGAGATTTCGCAGATCCCATCGGACAGTCTGACACCATCGGCATCGTAGAATTTCGCCTTGACGATCACAGAGGTAAGCCGCTCGTCGGATCGATTCTGCACGATCCCAGTCACCCGGGTCGGCCAACCAAGTGTCAGCAACCATCCCTGGTGAACGAATGCCGCCATTGCAACGGGAACCTCCTTCGTTACCGTGCCGTTGACGCCGCGATCGTCTCTGACCGTAAGCGTCACGCGATAGACGTCTTCTTCGTCGAATCGATGCCTCGCATCCCACGCCGTCTCCAGCGGCGCGGTGCCATCTCCAAACTCCCAGCGAAGCGATTCGATCCAGTGATTCGGCGTCGCAACGGAGGTCGAAGTGAATTGATAGTCAAGCTCACCGGACGATCCATCCGGGCACCAAACGAAGTCCGCAACCGGGCGCACCACCGGACCGAAGCAACTCACAACAAACAGAACCACCAGTATCATCGCAATGCAAAGCGTCCCTCGTCCGATAACCTGTCTCATCACAGCAGCATCTCCTGTTCTCCGGCACGCCATCCGTATGTCTGAAGATCGATCCGCCCCTTCTCGTCGAATTCGATCCCCTCATCCCCAAGACGATCGATCTGGTCCCCCCCGACACTCGACGCTCCCTTGGCGTTCACCACCCGATGCCATGGGACATCGGGGCGTGGCATCCCTCGCCCCAGCGCCGCCATCGCGTAGCCAACCTGCCTCGCTCCCTTTGGGATCCCTGCAAGGCGAGCAACCTGCCCGTACGTCGCAACACGCCCTCTGGGGATCCGACACACCACCTCGTAGATCTGCTCGTAGAGCCTGTCCGCCACGGTGTGCCTCCTCATGACTCCGATCGATCTCTCGTCCTGCAGCGTAGCGCGACCGCATCGGCCTGACAACCCCGCCGACCCGATACCGCTCGTGCAATCGGCACAGTACAATGCAGCCGTCGGCAACGGCAATGAGATCACGGGAAGCCCAAGGGAGGCACCATGCTGAGAACCAATCAAGACCGCGTCGTCGAATTCCTGCTGCAATGCAAGCCCGGACCTCCGCGAACGCGGGCCCGGTGGGGCGTGGATCATCAGGGCTCGCCGTTCATCCTGCCATCGATCGGCGGGATTACCACCAATGTCGCCGTTGGCGACGCCGCATTCGGATGGGCGGGGGATCATGTGGAGCCAAGTGTCAGCTGCACCGCCAATACGAAGAAGCCGTACGAGCATCCGAACGTTTCCCTGCAACTATACGCTTGTGCCGGCAACGAAGCGCGGATCGTTTCCGGAGAGGCGAAGAACAGCACCGGCTACGCCATCGGCCATCATGGTGGCTCAGAGCACGTGATCGTCGAGTTCCCCTACGAGGTGAAGCAGAAGCTTACCTACGACGACAAGATCATCATCCGTGGGCGCGGCCAAGGGTTGCAGCTTGTGGACTACCCGGAGATTTCGCTGTTCAACCTGGATCCTGACCTTCTGCAGAGGATGCACATTGTGGAAGCCGAAGGGAAGCTTCGCGTGCCCGTCACAACACTCGTTCCTGCACCGTGCATGGGCTCCGGCGTTGGTGCGACGCAGCCAGGAACAGGCGACTATGACATCATGACCAGTGATCCCGAGACGGTCGAAGAATACGCACTCGACAAGATCCGATTCGGTGACTTCGTTGCACTGATCGATCACGACAATCGCTACGGTCGCGCGTATCGGAAGGGCGCCGTAACCATTGGAATCGTCGTTCACAGCAACTGCCTGTTGGCCGGTCATGGTCCCGGGGTCACGACGTTGATAACCTGTGCCACACCGATAGTCGAACCCATCATCGACCCGAAAGCAAACATCTCGGATCTGCTTGGCCACGGGACCGAAGCACCTCTGACAGAAACCTAGGCTCCAAGCTTCAAGCACATCATCCACACATGTGGGACCCGGCATCGCCGATCGGCCATGTCGGGTCCCTTGTCGCATGCCTAGTAGCCTACCTATGACAGCAGTCCGTATCGCTGTTTCACCGCGTATCTTGCACTTCGAACAGGGCTTCAAACGATCGCCCCACAGCGTCCGCAATCTTGTGAGCTGTCTTGACACTCGTTCCCGCACCGTTCTCTATCGAGGAGAGCATCGGGCGCGAGATTCCGACAGCCTTGGCAAGCTCCGCCGAGGTGAATCCGGCGATGATCCGAGCCTTGCGCACGGCGGCCTCAACTGAGACGATGCGGTAGTACTTGCGTGGCATGATGTGACCATCAGTATACTAACACCCACCATTCCCTTTCAGCGACGCATCACCATCCCCTAAGGGACATATAGACAGTAATATGTACACGTACATCACCTAAAACTTGACAAAGCGTTAACAACACGCTAGGATGAACTGGTTTCCATCGGCGCCCCGGCTCGGGTAGGGACCAACAACACAACGTGCGACCACCGGGTGGTGCCTAAGGTTTGAGGGGGGAACTCAACCAACGATCCGGGGCGCCCTTGCTCTTTGCCCCAGTGCTGTTCTACAGCGCAATCCAGTACCGGAAGACGCGTTTCTCTGCCGGCTCGTAGAATGATTCGTCCTCAAGGACGCCGCCGCACTTCTCGATCACCCGTGCCGACGCGCGGTTGTCAGAGCCACACGTGATCAACAGTCGATCGATCCCGAGGTTCTCACGAACGTACTCCTTGACCGCTTCGAGCTGTCGTGTGCCATATCCCTTGCCGCGTTCTGATGGCCGGATCGAGTATCCAACGTGCCCACCGAATCGCCTCAGACCATCGGTCAGCCGATGGCGAACGTTCGCCACCCCAACGATCCAGCTTCTATCGATGAGGAACAACGTCGTTCCAGGAACCCATCCCGCCTCGAGACCCTGTCCGCGCGACTGCGCGGCGAACCGCTCCACGATCTCGGCATGGGGCCAAGAGGGGTCCGCGAAGTACGCCGGGATATCCTTCTCGCCCGCCTCCGCAAAATCGGCGAGGAACGCCTGTAGCGAAGCCTCATGCTCCAACTCCAATTGCACAAGCCTCATGTTTCGCCCTCGATCACTCAACTACACGCCATGCTCAACGGCCTGGTCCACGGCAATCCAACGGACAACGCCCAAGAAGCGCGCTACAACCAGCCCCCACATCCCCTCCAGCCGTGCGCTTCGCTCAAGTGCTATCTCGGTGCGATTCTTGAGATCCCCACATGCTCTGCATAGAAGAGATGCTCCACAGGTCTCGGTCCACAACGTGGAAGCTCGCAATTCTCACATCTCCTACAATCCGCCAACGAACAGAGTACTCCCTCTAGGGACAGGCGAGACAGTTCTTCACATCCCTGAGCATCCCCTCAATCGTGTCAAGTTGGAACTTCAGGTCTTCGAGCGTCCATTCCTCCGCCTCGAAGAAACCGTACTGCTCCTGAAGCATCCGCTCCGCAACGGAATGGATCAGATCGACTTCCTCATCAATATCCATAACCCACTCTTCCAGCACATCCAGACGGTTCCGTCCATCCTCTGTCGTCAGCAATGCGTACAGATCCTCAACCGTGACTTGCTTCGTCGATCCATCCTGCTGCGCAAGCACCAGGAGAACTCCGAGTACTGCAACGACGATCACCAATACAACGAGCCACGCCACACGCTTTGTCATCATTCTGCACCTCCACTTCGTATCCTATTTTCTCCGATGACTAGGCCAACGCGCGGAGCCATCTCCTCGGGGCACCGTGCATTCGTGGTCAGAATCGAAGATCGATCCCGAAAGCAAGCGTCCACCGTGGTGACAGTTCGCGAAATGCAGTGCCTAACCTAATCGTCATCCGATCCGCAAGCGGAATCTCAGCAGACAGGGTCGTCGATCCCCGACCGAACAAGCCCCCTCCCGATTCCGCAAAGTATGTCTCCACCGTCCATCGCAGATCGCGATCACAACAGCTTCGCACCGAGCCTCGTAGCCTCCACATCTCCCAGTAGTCTGCGTTGCCAGTCAGTTCTCCATTGCGCGCCGGATCAAGAGATGTTGCGAGCCTCAGTTCCACGGCATCCTCCACTGCGCATTCGATGACCCACCCGTACACCTCAACCGCGTCCAACGAGAACATCGGCCCGTTCCCGATTGCTTGGAGATACGGTGTCATGCATGCGTTGATACGGTTCGCGCGCATTCGTAGCGATGAGCTGAAATCCTTCTGATCTTCCTCAAACCGGAGCGTGCTCCTCCACTCGGTTTCGATCGTCTCGTTGCTGAGGAACGCAATCTCCGGGAACCGCGCAGTCAGTTTGAACGACTCGAATCCGTTCTCGCAATTGAATGCGATTCCCACATCCATATGGAGATTGCAGTCTGGAATGTACCACCGTCCCGAGGTTTGCATGCTGCGGAACACAAGAGGACATAGGCCAACGCGTGACACGCTCGTCACTGTCACTGAGCCAAAGGATCCTCTAGTCATCAACTGATCGTACGAGAGCAGCGGATCATGCGATAGGAGCAGGTAGTTGCTGCATTGCAGCCCTTGAAACTCGAATCGCACCGTGGAGCCCACGTGAGAGAAGCCGATAGTTGGGTCGAAGACAGTTCTACTGCGTATCGATAGCGGTCCCAGCGTCCGATCGTCGGTCACATCGAACAATGACAACTCGCCACCCGACCACAGGATCCTCCCGGACGTCCGCCACGTCTCGCCTGACAAAGATACAGTCGTCCCCAGGTTCTTGAGCTGGAGGAATGAGGTCTCAGATAGTTCTAGATCCGCGCGAAACTGTCCGCTCAGACCCACGGAAACAGCCGTCCAACTGAGAGAGGACAGTACCATCACAATGACCAGCAACGCTCTTCGCGCCGCCTTGGCCATCAACCGATCGAGCCAGCCTGCCGCCGAACCAACAGCCTCTCCCCTACGCGCCAAGCCTCCGCCCTCGCCTGCTGTGGATTCCCCTCCATGGACAATCTAACACAGATCACGGACCGATCCCAAACGGTGCGATCAGAACGTCACCGCTCGGAGTGCGCACCCATACGTAGATCTCGCCGTTGCGCAACCCCTCGAGGGAGACGCGGATCTCGGTATCTCCGCTGTCCGCAACTTCGATCGTCCACTCCACTTCGGCCACATACTCGGGACCTGGCCGCGTGACGAGCACCTGCCACAATGCACTGTCGACCGGCCACTCCGGCCGTGGATTGAATCGGAGCACAATCCGTTCCTCCGTCGAGTGGCGCACTGGGGCAAAGCCTAGTGGCCTCACCACCTCGCTGAGGATTATCGAATTCTCCGCTTTGGGCGTCCCATGGATGAAGTCCCCCCAGGCATCGAACTCTGTTCGGATCATCCCAAGGTTCGTGTGCCAGTTACGATCAAGATCGATCTCAAATGGATTGCTTCGCTCCATCGTTGCAGCCAATTCCACGCTGCCCGCAGTCCACCCATTCGGCTCCGCGTCGTCTGCATTGGCCGTATCCACGACGCAACCGGAGGGGTCGACCAATTCGAGCACATCTCCTCGATCGTCGAGTTCGGCAACACGCCGGAGTGGGAGCTCCGCCTCGTAGACCAGATCCGCCATGACGTGAAGGACCGCCTCGTCGGAGTCACGCTCGAGGAGGAAGAGATCCTCTCGTGGATCCTGGTCCCAGAACACCCACCATGTACCTAGCTGGGTCTCGTTCGGCTTTAACTCTAGGCCACGATCCTCTCTGTAGGGACCGATGATCCCATCAAGCGCAACGGTCTTCCACAGTGCGTCTCTTTCTGTCTCCGGAAGCTTCCGGCGCCATCGTAACGTCCATCCTTCAAGATCAACCGCTTCATCCGCCATGTTCCGGAGCTCGATCCACTCGTGATCCGGACTTGCATCGGTTCCCGACCATGCAATCTCAGAGATGATGACGCGCTGCTCGCACTCTCCGATACCGCCACCGCCGGCCGCCAAGACGATGAACAGCTGGATGGCGCACTGATCGGTCGCTCCCGACGCATCGGTGACTTCGTAGACAATCGACTCAGGTCCGATGTATCCGGCTTCGGCCAAGCAATCAACGTAGACAAGTCGATCGGTCCCGGCGAATCCCTTATCAGGGGTGTAGACGACCAATCCGGCCAAGCGATCCACCTCCGCTGTGCCATTCTCGGGTGGAAGGACCACCGTCGCCAAGGCGGGTTCGCCGCCAGACAGACTGATCGATACGGGCTCGTCCGGCTGTGTATTCACGAACCCGGGCTGCGGCGCGTTTCCCACCAAGATCGATATGTCCTCTCCCTGGCACACCTGGGGCACGTAGATGAAGCTCCCATCTTGCTCGTCAAAGCCAACGATCGTACCATGTGCGGGGCCTTCCAGAATCTGGTAAGTCACAGGGTCTCCATCTGGATCGGAGCTCTGCAGTTCGATTCGAATCGCACTTCCATCAACAACGACCGTTTCAAGGCAGGCTACCTCTGGTGGATCATTCTGAGGTGTGACAAGGATCTCAACCTGCGCCACATCGCAGGCGCCTTCCGTGTTGCAGACCTGGTAGACAAATGTGTCCGAGCCGTGGTAGTTTGCAGACGGTTCATACGTGATCACGCCAGTTCCCGGATCGACCGACGCGGTTCCGTGCGCCGGCTCAGTAACAAGTACGACCGTCATTGGATCAATGGCTCCGTCAGGATCGGTGTCATTGTCCGTCACCGGGATCACGACCGGGTTGTCTTCTGCTGTTGTCGCCGTGTCGTTGACCGCCACTGGCGGATCGGCCACGGGTAGTACGTCCACCGTCACCGTCGCCGTGTCGCACACGCCGTCGGTGTCGCAGATCTGGTAGGTCAACGTGTCCGTCCCGTTGAAGTTCGGGTCCGGCTCGTAGTCGATCTCACCCGTCACCGGGTCGACCGTGACCGTTCCGTTTGCTGGCGAAGCCAGCACTGCCACCGAGGTCAGATCTAGGTTTCCGTCCGGGTCGCTGTCGTTGTTCGGGACCTCGATCGCAACCGTTCCGTCTTCGCTCACCGTCGTTGTGTCATCGTTCGCCACCGGCGGGTCATCGATCGGCAACACATCGATCGTCACCGTCGCCGTTCCACACTCGTTCGGGTGCGGGTCGCAAACCTCAAACGTGAACGAATCTGGCCCATTGTAGTTCTCGTCCGGCATGTACAGCAGATCGCCCGTATCCTGATCGAATCCACTGATCGTCCCGTTCGTCGGACCACTCAGGATGTTGTACGTCAATGAATCGTTGTCGGCGTCGCTTCCAATCAGTCCGATCGAAAGAGGCGTATCCTCCGGCGTGGTCAGATCCTGCGGCGTCGCCACCGGTAGATCGTCCACCGGCGCCACGGTCACCGTCACCTCTGCTGTGTCGCACACCCTAAGCAAATCACAGACCTGGTAGGTGAATGTGTCCTGACCGTTGTAGTTCGGATCCGGTTCGTAGGTGATCGCGCCGGTCACTGGATCGACGCTGACGTCGCCATGCGACGGCTGCGTCAGCACAGTCACGCTGGTCAGGTCGAGATCTCCATCCGGATCCGTGTCGTTGTCCGTCACCGGGATCACGACCGATCCGTCCTCCGGTACGCTCGCTCCGTCGTCCTTCGCCACCGGTGGGTCGTCCACCGGCAGCACGTCGATCGTCACCGTCGCCAGATCACATTCCCCATCCGCGTCGCAGATCTCGTAGGCAAACGTGTCCGGTCCGTTGTAATTCGGGTCCGGCTCGTAGTCGATCTCACCCGTCGCCGGATCGACACTGACGTTCCCGTGTGCCGGCGGTGATGTCACCACCACCGTCGTCGGATCAAGATTCCCGTCCGGGTCACTGTCGTTGTCGACCACGTCAATCGTCGTCAGACCGTCCTCGAACACCGTTCCCGTGTCATCACGGGCCACCGGTGGATCGTCTTCCGGTCCCACGTTCACCGTCACATCCGCCACGTCGCACAGTCCATCCGTGTCACAGATCTGGTAGCCGAATGTGTCCATCCCGTTGAAGTTCGGAGCCGGTGTATAGGTCACATCCCCCGTTGCCGGGTCAACGGAAACCGTCCCGTCCGATGGGTCACTGACAATCGTTACCGTTGCCTTGTCCAGGTTTCCGTCCACATCGAAGTCGTTCGACGGCACGTCGACGACCACCGGCGTGTCCTCCGGCGTGCTTGTGCTGTCATCGTTCGCGATCGGCGGATCGTCCACCGACGTCACGTTCACCGTCACTTCGGCCGTGTCGCACACGTCCAAGTCGTCACAGATCTCGTAGGTGAAGCTGTCCGTCCCGTTGAAGTCGTCGTTCGGTTCGTAGTCGATCTTGCCCGTCGCCGAATCCACTGTCACCTTTCCGTTCGGCGGTTGGCTGATGATGGATACTGACGTGATGTCGAGATCGCCGTCCGGATCGGAATCGTTGTTCGGCACGTCGATCGTAGCGATGCCATCCTCGGGCACACTCGCTGAGTCGTCGACCGCCACCGGCGGGTCGTCCACCGGCGCCACGGTCACCGTCACCGTCGCCGTGTCGCACACCCCCAGCAAATCGCAGATCCGGTAGGTAAACGTGTCCGGCCCGTTGTAGTCCGGATCCGGTTCGTAGGTGATCGCGCCCGTCACCGGATTGACGGTGACATCGCCGTGCGACGGCTGCGTCAGCACGGTCACGCTGGTCAGGTCGAGATCTCCATCCGGATCCGTGTCGTTGTCCGTCACCGGGATCACAACCGATCCGTCCTCTGGTACGCTCGCTCCGTCGTCATTCGCCACCGGCGGATCAGGCACCGGCAGCACGTCCACGGTCACCGTCGCCAGATCACATTCCCCATCCGTGTCGCAGATCTGGTAGTTGAATGTGTCCGGTCCGTCGTAGTCCGGATCCGGTTCGTAGGTGATCGCGCCCGTCACCGGGTTAACGGTGACATCGCCGTGCGACGGCGGTGCCACCACCACTACGCTCCTCGGATCGAGATTGTCGTCTACGTCGTAGTCGTTGTCGACCACGTCAATCGTCGTCAGACCGTCCTCCAACACCGTCTCCGAGTCGTCGACCGCCACCGGCTGGTCGTCGATCGGCAACACATCGATCGTCACCGTCGCCGTTCCACACTCGTTCGGGTGCGGGTCACAAACCTCAAACGTGAACGAATCTGGCCCATTGTAGTTCTCGTCCGGCATGTACAGCAGATCGCCCGTATCCTGATCGAATCCACTGATCGTCCCGTTCGTCGGACCACTCAGGATGTTGTACGTCA
>Ga0272441_10001419_pt1 | contig 51115 bp, 62 predicted proteins | sample SSMProp6N_FD_193582 | JGI IMG/M metagenome (GOLD analysis project Ga0272441, IMG submission 193582) | Marine sediment archaeal communities from Little Sippewissett salt marsh, Falmouth, MA, United States - SSM-Prop-6N | ecosystem: Environmental > Aquatic > Marine > Wetlands > Sediment ... | reverse complement strand
CAGGAAAGAATCCCCTTTGCTCATGGATTGCACAAAGTTCATACGCAAGTCAACCGATCTTGACTTTGCCTATTTTGTCAAATCGGGAGATTACAACCTATTCTCTTTCCGCGGCACCGACACTGAAGACAAGAACTTCAGAGACAACGTCAGGACATGGTTTTCTAATCTGGACGGATTCCCCCTCAGGAAGCCAAAGGATGATGCTGATGCTATTCAAATGGCTCGTGAAAATGGTTTGCTGACCAATGGCTCATGGGGGCAAGGTACAATACATGATGGCTTCTATACATTGTGGGCAAAGCATTTCAAGCCGTGGGTCAGGAATGTCATCAAGAAGTTTAACATCAAAAAAGGTGATAAAATTATTTTTACTGGCCATTCCCGTGGTGGAACCCAGGCCGAGCTTGGTGCTCGTGACATAGCCAAGAATCTTGGCATTCCCTGCTCATGCTATACCTACGGTTGCCCTGGGGTCGGTACAAAAGCTTACCAGGATGAGTTCAGGCTACTTCCTATTAACGGTATCAGAACAATTGACGGTTGGGACATTGTTGTTGATGCCGCCATTGGATTCAAGCACGGGTGTTTAGGCAGGTTTTGGTATCGCCGCCCGTGGATCTTTAAACTTCTACCTATTGTCAGGATACATGACCATTGGCAGAGTCGTTATGATAAGAAGGTCATGAGCTAAAAAAAAGCGCAGATTACTCTGCGCTCCCCTCTTCAATCTCGGCTTCTTCTTCAGCCCACTTTTTCCACGCCTCGGTGGTTTTTTTCTGGCAGTGCCCATTTATGGACATCAAAGAAGTTTGAATTTCCTGAAACAACTCAGTGTTTTCCTGTTTGAGATTGTCGATTACTTTCTTTCCAGCGATAATAATTTCGGCAATCTCATCAGAGTTTCTTTTCACAACTTTGGTGATAGCCTTGGCAACATCCCCTTCAGCATCCACCACCTTGTGCATCACTGTCAGTATGTTGTCCACAGACTCTTCGATCGGGAGCGTTTTGATTTTCTTACTCACGACCTTCTTCATGATTGTTGAAAACATGGCATCCTCCGACGGATTAGACAAAAGTGAATTCCCCTGTCTATTATAGTTATACCAGATTTTTGAGTCAAATAACTAAAAAAAAGACGCCCCGCAGGGCGTCATAATCATTCAGCATGTGGTTGCTTTCTGAGCTTATAGCAACCGCGAACTCGATACCCATCTTCATTCCATGTTGCCAGCTCTCTTCTTTCGGGGGTTGAGCCGTATGGAATGTCGGGATCGGTTGCAGAAGACGACCTCAAATAAGCAGCAATGCTTAAAGGCATTGGGGCCATTTCTTTCCTCCGACGGAAAAGTGAAAAAAAAATGCGCCGGGAACAAAGCCCCGGCGCCTGTTTACACCAACGGGAATCGATCGTGGACACGTCTGCCCATGTCATTCCCTGTTAATCGATGTTCTCTTGCGAGAATGTCAATCAACGTTGTGGCATCCTAGTGTTTCCAGTGTCACCCCTATCGGCTCACACTGGGCTCACGTTCCCCTGCAAGGGCGGTCGGTTATTGTGCAAGATAGCTAATCCTGCACTTTTTCTCATGGGTTGCAGCGCCATGATATTTATCGACCCTGACGACACTTCAAGGAGTATTTCCATAAAGTGTTTTTCAGATACCATTATAGTTATACCAGAATTATTGGAATTCTAACGTAGAAGGTTTGGATCATTGTACTGTTCTGACAAGTGAGCATTAAGTAACTTTCTACATTCCTGACATCTTTGTGACAGGTCTCGAACGGATATCGGAATACAGACAGTCGCGAGTCTGTGCTCGTCAGGCAGGTAGGATATATCCGGCATTTCGTATGGAGACTTGTGGTTCATCCCCCTGAGGGTCATTTCAACAGCAAGCCTGTCATGACGAACTTTCATTGCCATTGGCTCTATTTGAACGACGGGTTCAATTCTGCCGCGTATTGAATGCTGCTTGACGAAGTTATGTCTATGAAGATGTATCTCACCGTGTTCCCCAAGTAAATGCTGATTGCACATGAAATGGGGATTCACCATCCACATTCTTATAATATACCCCCTTTGTTATACGGAATGTACATACGAGGAACACCGTGCCTCCATCTGCAGAGCCCGTTACCCACAAGTATAGAGAAGCGACACCAGTTTCGCAAGTTGTATACAAGAGATTCCCCCATTACCCACATGTATAGGAGGGTGATGTTGCGGAATTGCGGTCTTTTTTGCATATCTACCCCATTACCCACGCGCATAGGGAAACGACCTGGGGCAGAAACTGGTAATCGTGCCCGCGAACCCATTACCCACGCGTATAGGGAAGCGACGGTTCATTTCCCGTCGGCAACAGGATATCGTTCCCATTACCCACGCATATAAGGAGGCGACGAATGTGCCTTCTTTGATTATGCCATTTCAACCCCATTACCCACGCGTATAAGGAAGCGACAGCTCGGGTTGTATTGATACCCCATTACCCACGCGTATAGGGAAGCGACGCATCTTTTCCAATCTTCAGTTTATCCATTACCCATTACCCACGCGTATAGGGAAGCGACGCATTCCATCTGGGATAAGGGGCGGATGGTTACCCATTACCCACGCGTATAGGGAAGCGACGAAAACGTCCCAGGTTTGATTTTTCGACTGTACCCATTACCCACGCGTATAGGGAAGCGACACCAACATATTGTATGTGGGTGGACACAACAGTCCATTGGATAGCATCGAGGCTACCATGCGTCTAATGGTAAACGCTTTGAGAATGTTGGTGTCGCTAATAATCATTACGCCCTCAGGGCGGCAATACGTGCATTGTGTTTCTTCACACGCAGCGTGGAATCCATTGCCCTTGACGTGGCGTTGGCATTGATTGCGCCCATCTTCGCTTCCGGAAGATCTATTTCTTTTGATCTCATCAATGACCGGTCTTCTGAAAGATGATCAAGCGCTTCATACCCATAATCTTCAAGTTTTTTCTTTGCCATTACGACAACTCCTTTATGATAGTGTTAGAATGTTTTCGAAGAACGCTACTTACAACTTTTGATGGTGAATATTCACCGTAATTAGCAGCATATTTCTTTACAGACCTGAGACCCTGCTTCTGATGCTTTGGACAATATTTCTGACCCGGTGGACCTGAGAATTTGACATAACACCGTTCACATCTTTTATTCAAAATTATCTTTTTCCATTCCCCACACATGTGTGGATGTGACGCAAAGAAGCGATTATTGATGCGATTTGCGAACCTATTACCCACACACGTATGGATGCGACTGGGGAAGAAAAGTCACCACGTGCACCCTCGCTCCCATTACCCACACACGTATGGATGCGACAAACAGTTGTTTGAGCTATCCACGTTTTTTTCCCATTACCCACACACGTATGGATACGACCTAGAGTTGGCCACCCGAAAAGAGACTATTGCCCATTACCCACACACGTATGGAAGCGATCCATAAACAAGCATAGGAGAAGCCCCATTTCCCACACGTATAGGGGAACGACGGATGAGGATATTTACGGGCACGGATTCCATTCCCATTTCCCACACGTATAAGGGAACGACACCAACATATTGTATGTGGGTGAACAAAACAGTTCATTATACAGCATCGTGGCTGTACATACGCTAAATGGTAAGCGTTTGAATTGATATGTTGGTGTCGCTAAAAAATTACGCAGCTTTTGTCTCTTCCATTTCTACTTCAACGAAACTGACTGATGAGCCAATTTCGCCCAGTTTGTATTCAAGGAATTGACGAAACTGATACCACTGCCATGGGTGTTCGAACATTTCACCTGACGGGCAGTTTACAACAACAACCTTACCACAATTCCAGCGCTGGGCGTTGTCAGTTATCCTTCTCGTCCACAAATGGTTTCTGTACTGAACGTAGTTGGATCTCCGTCGTGACAATTTTCTCATCTTTTTTGTCACTCCAGAATATATCTTTTTCGAACCCCACACCTTTCTTGGATTGCCGGCAGATACTCCGCATTTCTCATATTTCTGTGCGGTTGACAGAATTGAGGATAGCCCATTTATGGCTTCAAAAACCGATATGACATCCCCTTCAAATGATTTTTGTCCGGAGCAGTTAATGAACAATTCCGGGTCGTCACTGAAAGAGACCATCATGGTTTTTTCAGAATCCAGTTGACGATCTTCGATAGGCTGTGTGTACGAAACGAGAAGGAACAACTTTCCATCAGAGTCGACATTGATGTAAACCGTACCAAGCTTCCAGGCGCCATTCTGGATATTCCTCCATTTGTAATGCCTGGATGCATCCATCTTGGCAATGCGAAATTCTACAGGACCAATCTTGAAATCCCATTTCATGATGAGAGAGCGATCACCGAATTTTACTTCAGTGTTCTTTATAGGGATTCCAATCCTGTTGAACTGTGCAAAATTTCTCGCCCCGTTAAGAACAAGAAACCCATGTGTTGCCCTTTTCTTTTCAGCATCTTTAGCGGTCCACTTTGGGCCCACAACAGAGTACTGAATGGACTCACCCATTATTCCTTTCCATGATGGATGAAACGATCTGGCAAACTGTCTGATTCCGTAAAATGCACCGCCTTTTCCGCCAGTACCACCAAAAACAGATCTGATCATTTGATCAACTTCTTTTGATGATGGGACAACCTTCAAAGACCCTTTCTCATCAAACTCGAATTTCGAACCAGCCATTTCAGCAATGGCACATGCCGAATACACCTTTCTGCAAACTGCACGATAGAGATTGATCTGATCACGAACCTGCTTGTACAGATCGCCATCAAGATTAATATCTATCCTGACGTTCCTTTTGATTTCCATAGAACCCTCCATAGGTTAAGTTAGCTTCATAATTTTAATACCATAAATCAACAAATAATAACTAAAAAAAAGAGCCAGCTTGCGCCGACTCTCCTTAACGACACAGGCGAAAGGAAAAAAAACTCCTGCGCCGGGGCTTGTAGGCTCCCTCACCGTTTGATGAGAGACTTTTTATAGCACTGTTGGGAATCATCACATCTTCAAGATGAAAACGATTTGCATTATCGATTATTTCCTTTGCCTTTTCTTTTGAGAAGAGGCCGGCCTCGCTCAGGTCATCTGAATATCCATACTGGCTTTGTTTCCACCACCCGTTATGCTCGACGCTCCATATGAGGTATTTGGTTGGGGCGCCGGATATTTCGAACAGGGTCCTGTTCATTCTTCCTTCTCCCACCTTTCAAGGGTGTTTTCAAATTCATCATTCGCTCTTTTGAATTTTTCAAAAAGCTCTTCCGAATCAGACTTTGTTGTGCATATCGCTGATATTATCAGACGATATCCCTGAGCTATCACCATCCTGTCTTTCTTTGTCATTTTTTTTCCTTCCCCGCAATTCCACAGTCGCATAACTGTAAAACGCTTTTATCCCAAGTTCTAAATATTTGAAATCAAGCCCTTCATCTTTTGCAATTTGTCGGGCTATTTCCATTGGCGGAATGTCAGATTTCTTGTCCTTCTTTTTTTCCATTTCATCAACAAACGTTCCAATAGCTTTCATGTAATTCTCATCCTTGAGAATCTTTTGAGCCTCTTGGAGATGATAAATATGAACATGATATTCTCGACGTGCCGTTCCAACAGTGCTCTCACGCACATCAATAATTGCCATTCCAGCATCCAATTGTGCACGAGTAACAGGCTTGCGGCAGATGTCGCAATAGGCCTCTATTACATTGTCACCTTTCATTTTATTCTCCCTGGTTGAAATGATTACATTATATTATTATTACCATAAAGGAAAGGAAACTAACCGATGAATCAACCGATTCCAGAATTCGTATCATTCGTGCCGGTGCCGTGCGTATGTGACGGCCGCGTTATCAGCAGTGTTGATGGTTCTCCAACTTTTGATGTTTCAATACATAGAAGCCCACTCGGCGAATTCTCAGGCACTATACGCGCCATCCCAATGTACCACTCCCCGTTGGATGAAGCTGATCTGAAACCAAATGATTTTGTTAAAGTGTTTGTTGTATTCTTATTCGACGTTAATATGAACAAATTCGATGGTGTTGCTCAGAATTTCCAAAGTCAGATTATTGGAAAATACGAACCTGAGGCACTTCTCACAACAAACATTCAAAACCCTATCACTGAAAAAGGTAAAGACAAAGTTGTTGTTAAGAATAAAAACAGTGAAGCCGGGGTCGTAATGTCAGACAATCATGAAATCACGACAACGCCCGGTGGAGCAATATCACATACCATGAAAGCTTTTGGGGCAGGTATTACTAAGAATTGCGATTATGTACGTGCCCAGAATTTCCACCGAATTGTATCTCATAATCCACCGACATATCCGACACGGGAACATTTCGGTTTGTATCTCGGTGAAGACATTGATGATGAATCGACCAGGGTTACTTTTGATGACCAACTAATCAATTATCGCAGATTCGTTCAGCAGACTCGAGGGCTTGAAAATTGGGTATCAACTTGTGAAGGCACATTCGCCCCATGGGTTGGAGGAAATAATGAAGTAGAAACTGTCGAACCAGGAAAAGACGTTTTATTTACTAGAATCGTCAATAATGGATCAAATCGAATAACTATGGAGCAGGGTGAAATTGGGGATGAATTCTTTTTGCTCAGAATAGATGATGTAATTGTGGGTGAAAAAATGGCACCTACACCTGCAGGGGCGAGCCCTGGACAACTCGGAAACCGATTCAAAGTAGCCATTAGCGAAAAGGGGGCACTTGAAATATATGCCGCCGGCAAAGGGACCCCAGGTATAAATTTGCCAGGATTTAAGTTACAAATCACTGAAGATGGTACGCTTACGGTTATGGCAAAAGACAAAATCGTTTTCACTCATGGTGACACAGCAGACGAACAAATCAATTCAATCGTTATGAGTCCATCAAGCGGAATTGCAATTAACGCCCAATCTGGATTCACTGTGAATGGGAAAAAGCTATTGAATGAAAATTGGATCACATTCATGCTTCAGATTGGTGGGGCGGGGATAGCAACCAGCGTATTACCACCTGGAAGTCCAGAACCTTTGGCTGCTGGATTCATAGCTGGATTGAATGCATCTAAATCGCTTCCTGATACGACTCCGCTTGGATTTCTGACATCTGGAATACCAATACCGGCTCCTGGAATTATTACTCAGCCAGATGTTTTCGCTACAGTATAAAAAAAAGAGCAGCCCAATTCGGGCTGCTCAAACCATTTAGCTTTTTGTTTTTTAGCTTTTGGCTTTTTCGTTCGTGTGCTTTTTAATTTCTTTACCGGCCCACTTGGCACCAGCATGCGCACCAGCACCGAGAACGATAGCTGCGGCACATCCGGCGGCTGCTGGAAGGGCCTGTTGTACGAACGACTTGATTCCGAATACGATGAGTCCCATGATCTGCTCCTTTTTTGAGTTGATGGGAAAGAATTATTCATCTCTATATAATAGTTATACCAAAAAAAGGTAAAAAATAACATTGATTTGGCGTATATTATATTGTACAATATAGCCATAATCAGGAGACGTATATATGCTGAACGACACAGTCATTGCCAAACCAGTATTTGAAAAGGTCGCGGACACTACCCTTTCCGACGACACCACGAAATGGCACGAAGACATTCTTCAGAAATTCTTTGAGGAAGTTGATTATTTGCCACCAAATATTGGAGCTGATATTGTTTTAAGCTCTGTGGACACAAACAAAGGGTATGGCAAAGGCAGCGTTGTCGTTTGGTTCAAAGACAAAAAAATCAATTTTCCCATTATTATCAAAGACTACAGGCTTAGTCCATTTGATGTTTTCGTTCTCCGCGATGGAGAAGAAGACATCTATATGCCAGCAAGCTTTGAAAACATCAAGCGTGTTATGACAACTACCGGCCTTGGTGAGCTCCAGAATATCTGGGATAAGGGCCAGGGTCAGATGAACGAGCTTAAGACCCCAGGTGGTGTGTATCCTAAACAGCTCGTCCCCATAGATGAGGTACCTGCTGATATGATATATCCACCCGATCAACCGTTCTACAAACGGTCCGGTTGGGTTGGAAAAGCGCGGAAAGAAGACATGGAAAAATTCTCTGCCATGCTGGAAAAGGAGCCTGAAATACAAGCGAATTATATCGACAACACTGGCGACCTTGTGACCAACGTGGTCGATCTTGCCCACAGCCAAAAACAGACCATATCTGATACAGATAAGAAAAAAGATATTGATCTTAACGGTCTTGTTAAAGCAAAGCAGGCTCTTACGGTAATTGATTCCGACCTTTTCGATGTGAATACCCTCAAGCCAGTCGAACCACCCTCATTGTGCGAGCTACGCCTGTACGAGTTTCCTACCATGGAGGACTTTATCGAGCGTGGTGATGACATGAAGGAACGGTTCCTGGCAACAAAAAATGGTCGCCCGATGGTCGGCGTCGTCCTCGACATGAAAGAGGAAAACGATTTTACCAACGCGCCGACAATGGCTGAAAATCTTAGTGATCCGGATGCAAAAAAGAAAGCGATCCGACAAAAAAGAAATCAGATTTTTCTTTCAGTGGATGGAAGTTCATATTCAACATTCAATGACTGGGATAAGACTGGTGTTGGATTTTACGGGTCAAATATTGTCCCAATAGGGTCAGATAGTATCGAAAAAGTGATGAAAGTCATTTCTGCAAATACAAGTGACGACTTCATCAATATGAACAAAGACAATCGTGGCGACGGGTCAGACAAGATATTCACCCCAGTCAAAGAACTCAACCAGGGAAGGGATCTGGATGATTATGGAGTTGTTTCATGCGGCGGCTACAACCAGAACCTTGCCGTCGTCTACGGAGCTGGAGACTCCTTTGAATGCACCATGTTTCGTGGAAGATATCGCAAAATCAGCGTTAATGGATCCCCTGTATACACAGGGCCCGACTGCGCCATTGTACCTGCGAATGTTGCGGCCATCCAAAGGGTCAGATCCGTCAATGACGAAGTTTATCGAATGGCAACACTTGGAGCCAAAAAAATATTCCTTATTCCCGAAACTGCCGTTGTTTTCAATACCGAGTACATGAGAGACTATAACAAAGAAGATTTCATGCGCCCAAACCTTCCTCTGCAGAAAGTGTATGAGGAAGCCAATATCAATAAAGTCGCTGTTGAGATTAATCCGAATGGTGGCTATCGTATTACCGGAGAGCCGTATGAAGGATTGAAGAAAATATCAGGTAGCAATGGCTGTCTTGATACTAAAGATACTATTACATGCCTTATGGTTATGGGCATGGAAAAAGAAGCGGCTGAAACAACTCTCAAACATGCGATTAACCGATACCTTGACTCCGGAGACAACCGGGTTACAGTTTACGGTGTTCGTGGTGACTACATTGATACTGATTTCAATCCTCGAGCTTCAATCGAAAAGACGGCAAAGGACCGTGAAATAATCGGTAAAATGTGCGCTATCCTTCGAAGGGACCTTACAAAAGAGGCAAGCGCAATTAACGATCCAGAGGCGGCCGACGTTGTCCTGTCGCTCAATTTTATCAATGAGGATAGTCTGAAAGGGTACATTGAAAACATTGATGAAATGCGCCGTACCCTTTCTCAACTTTCTCAAATGCTTATTGCATCCAGACTTGGTTTGTCAGACCTCGATGAATCGGCTTTGATGAAAAGCATCGAAGGTCTTGATGATGTTGTTCTTGGCCTTGAAAACATCAAACTCGCTATTAAATGAATATCAAGCCAATAGAAGATGTTGCTGGCAGCGTTTCCTCAACGCTTGTCAAAATGGCTGTTGGAGTAAAGTCAAAGATAATCCTCAGGTCAATCAAAGCGTACAAAACCAAGCGTAAGTTTGATGAAGCAAAAATTATTGATGCCCTGAACCAATACCCAGAGGTTAAAAAAAAGAGCGACAGGAAAATTCCTGCCGCTCCGTTGCGTACAGAACTACTTGAGTTCTGACGCTCCGCCGGTTGTTACGCTAAAATTCTTTTCCCCGGTAGCATTCCAACATCAAATTGATCGAACGCTTTGCATCTCAAAAGTTGTATATATGATGGATCAACCCCATCGCGCTCATCTTGTTCTAGCTTTTCTATGAGCTTCTCACCGACAGTATCAAAAGCAACATACAACGCCTTGAGAGTTTGAATTCTTTCCTGGCAATTCATTGCCGAAGCTTCATTGACTTGCCGAATCTTTTGAGCGATTTTCCCAATATAGTGAACACACATTTCTGTGTTAACCGTTTCGGGGTCAAAATTTTCGTCAATCAAGGCAAAGCAGATAGGTTTGAGATTCACAATTTTCCTCCGACGGAAAGGGTGAAAGATATTTCATTCCACCTTAGTTATACCACATTTCGGAGGATTCTAACCAGCCATTACAACAGTTTCTTTACGTTTTTCATTAGGAGTAAGTCCCGCCTGATTGATAATTTGAAGCAGTTCTTCATTCTTTTTTTTGTGCCACTCGAGTTCCTGCTTGAGGCGACGGATGCCTTTATTGGCGCTCACGATCCCCTTGTAGAGTTCGAAGAACTTTGCTTTCCAGAAGTTGGCTGAACATCGCCTGACTTCAGGAAGGTCGAGATCGGTTTCACATTGATAACTCATAGTTACCCCTTTTCAATCCAACCAAGGACGAATGTGATTGCCATTTCCCATCCACGCTTCGTAGGTTCAAATCTGGCAATCGGTGATATGCAAGATGAATTATCACAAAAGTGCGGATCGAGACGGGCTGCTTGAAATAGTTGTGCTTGGCTCATATTTTCGTAGACAAGTATTTTTTTGCCCTCAAAGTTCGTACAGTCGGGGTACGTGACCATTGCGATAATGAATCTGCCTATGTCTCTTGCACATGTGATATTGAAATTGTTTGGATTCGGATTTGGCAACCGTGATGGCGCTTCTTTTGTATCTCCAGCATAGCTACATTCGCATGATGAAAAAAAATTATTTATTTCCATATTGCTACCTGAAAATGAGTCATATTGGTACAGCGGCCGCTCTTGTCTAACTCTATCTCATCCTTAGTGCACTCGTTGAGATGAGAACAGTGGAAGCAAGAACGACAACCGCACCTCACAAGCTTACGCTTGGTTTTTGTTGTGTTAGGCTTTTTCATTCCTATGTGTCCAGTTTGAGATCCGCGGCAGTAAACGAAACAGCATGAGGGGCTGGACAACTTATCGTTACCGATCCGCTGTTTGGGAGCCCCATCCCGTTAGTACCACATTCGTTTCCGTCGAAACCAGAACCATAAGAATCTTCATATATCTGCGGAGCCTGGGGTGGAAACTGCGCCATCATCATGTCAGCCACATTTTTTTTGTACATGATGTTTCTATCACCCCTCTCTTGAGGCGCCGCTATGGAGCGAAAGGGCGGACAAGTACCTGCAACCTCGACATGTCACATTCAATCTTGTCCTTGTTGTTCAGAACCACCATCACGCTGGCAGCCTGGGCATCACGAGCCACAACACAGGTGGGCTCCAAAATGATTTTCTCGAGTGCGCCGTTTTCTTCGGCGTCTTTGGGTTTTGGGTGCTCGATAAGAGCGACTTCAAAAAGCATGATTACTCCTTTATGGTTAAATGGCAAACTGGACCTTGTGGTGTTGAGTATTCTGGTGATGCGCCGTTTGCAGAAAAGCGATACACAACCTTTTCATCAACGATGATCAACTGTTCTCTACACCATTTTCCTGATACGGCCGGGTGCTTTCTGGCATCCTCTATTAACCTCATGCCCATAATAAATTCATTTGGAAAGTCTGAAATTTCTTTTTTATGATTAAGATGGACTGTAAAAGTGTCCGGCCTTCTCGGATCTATAAACCCCTTCATTACATATTGATAATTCATTTTTTCCTCAGAAAAAAAAGCCCCGCCGGTCGGAGCGGGGCCGTGAATACATTCGAGCCAGAACTCGCCTGGCTGGGGTCGGGGGACAGCCAGGCGACTGGCCGTCACAACCCGAAGGGTTCGTGACAAGTATGATCACGTTCCTGTAAGCTCCGCTTACAGCAAGTGCCCACAATTGTTAAAAATTGCCGGTGAAGCACCGGCTAGGGAAAAATTTCCCCAACTTCTGTGAATGTATTATTGACTTATCGTCTTTTTTTTCTCTTGCGACATCTTAAAGATGGGCGGAAAAATAGTTCGAAGATATTTCGATGTTGCGTCAACAATGATGTCGAATGCTTCGACTATCAGTGGTTGATTCTTTTTTCTCTTAACTGGAAGTTTTGTTTCTTCAGCCATGAAGCCTCCTATGAAAGTTTTTTCCGGACCATCGCATCGACCTTATTATTAATCGGGTCTTTTGCATGGCCCTTCACCCATTGAATATTAAAAGATTGGAACTCGGAGGATAATTGATCCAACTTCTTCCAATATTCAACATTGGCGACGGCCCTTCTGTCTGATTTCTTCCACTTATTTTTCTTCCAGCTTGGCAGATAGTCTTCAAAATTTTCACTGACATATTTGGAATCAGTGAAAAGGGTTGCCGAATGTTTTTGAGATTTCCCATGGAAATTGTTTGTATAATCTCTTAACCTTTTAGCGCCGGCTATAGCGCCAAGCAATTCCATTTGATTATTGGTAACATTTTCTCGCTTGCCGCTTCCTTGAAGTATTTCAGCACCAGAAGCATCCATAACAATATATGCGTAAGCGCCTGGACAGCCAGCGTCACGCTTGTTTCCAATACACCCACCGTCCGAGTAGATGATAAACTCCATTAAGCCGCCTTCCTGAATCTGCTCTTTTCAAACTCGAGAAGTTGAGTCATGTACTTCTTTCCTTTATCAGGATCGATGGCCATGAGATATGATGCCCAACCTTTGAGCGATCTGAGTTGCGCCTTAGTGGTATGCCTTTTGTCTTTCACCGTTGCATGATGGACCTTTGCGCGAAAAATGCGAACATCTCGACGTTTGACAGATGTCTTCACGTTGACGACCACGCCACAGACTTTCATACAGCCACCTTTGGTTCTCCACGTTGTCTTTTTGTAGTTCGGTTTGAACCCATACGCCCAGAGAAGGCGGTACACTTTTTTCTGTATCAAATCTTTCAGTTCTTGCCTATTGAGCGTTTTGCTACTGAAAGCCAAATCGTCAGCATATCTGGTATATACGATATCATTCTCTTTGCAGAATTCAATCATGGTCTTATCAAATCCGCGAAGAACAATATTTGCCAACATAGGCGATGTTGGAAAGCCTTGAGCGGTGAACCCCTCAAGAGTGCATAGCTCTATGACCCTCTTGAAAAGCGACTGGTATCCTGTTTGTTCACAATAGTCCGGAATGAAGACCGCTTTGATTTCTTCGCATTTGTATTTGAAATTCTGCGTTTTGTTGTGGTATAATGACGGGTTGCAAAGCCCGTTACGCATTCTTTCATAATGCCTGCACATTCGGCAGATGTTTTTATTTCCAAACAAACAGTTCTTAAGATGATTTTCCGATATTGTATCGAAAAAACTCTTAATATCAATTTTGCCAATTGACGAGCACCCTACATGAGGATTTGCATTTGTTTTAATGCTGCGCCCACGCACAAATCCATGTGAAGCCGCAGATGGACGATACCGCATGAGGATTTTCCAATAAATTGCTTTTTGGAGATATTTAAGCGGACCACTGGGGGCAATGATTTGTCTTTTGGTGCCATCCCTTTTAGGGATTTTAATCTTTCGAATATGGCTTTTTTTTGAATTAATAATGTTATCGATTTCTTCAATCGATTTGTTTCCGAAAATCTCCTTCAGATTGAAGTTCGCTTTCACTGGAGGCATCGGATTCTTTCTCCATTTCTTTTTGTGATCGTACCCGTGCGGCGTCGATATCAACGCCCTCCTTTACAAGTTCCTGTGCCCGATTTTCAACAGGATCTTTTTTGTCTACGCCATACTTCTCCATATCAGCCTCCTGATTGAAGTGCATGTCAATGTCATCGAGAAATCTCTCCTCGTCTTCATTTTTGATTATACCGGCCGCCACATTGAAATGGCCGCCGCCACGAACATAAGGAAGACCCCTGAGAAATTCTCCGAGATTTATCGTGTTGGGAATATTAACAAAGTGATTAAACCCAATTTGAATATACTTCTGATGCGGTCCAGACTTTGAAATTCTGATAGAATACTCGACATCTTTCTGAACAAAGAACTCGGAATATCGAGGATATTCACCTGGCCTGGACTGGTTCACGCATGAGCATGACCCGAATCGAACCATGTTTTTTCCAATTTGACGTGCAAGCTTTTGAATATTTTTCACTGCATCATACCCAATTCGCATCAGACACAATGACTTCTCAATATCACATTTGTTATGAGAAATCATTTCTACGATTCTACAATATGTCATATCGGAAGGAAAGGCTGTTTCGAGATAAGCTCTCAAAATCATCAACGGGTGGTCGGACTCGAAGATAAAATTGACGTTTGGATACAGCGCCGAATCAATCATATTGCACATATGAATAATTTCTTTTTGAGCCAATGAGGCTTCGCATTTCTCCATAACCAGGGCGGCTGCAGATTTCGCGCCTGGGTCATAAAAAAGGCGATTGTTTTTCACAGGATGCGGACCCAAATCAGAATTGAAATGGTGATCAATCCATAGGTCAGCCCTACCACTGTACTCAAAATCAAGTATCGCAACTTTGTCTTCTGCGGAGATTCCGCTCCATATTTTTTTGGTTTGTCCACCCCTCATGGTGGAGGTAACTGGGTACAAACATGATTCGGAATATTCATCCGCATCATAACATCTCAACAGCGACGCCGACATGATACCATCGACATCATTATGAAAGACAATGTGATTCAAACGACCTCCTGTAGGTTGAATGTCTTCACAGTATTGATATCATGAAGTATAAAAAAATAACATAGATAAAAAAACTCTCCTAAGAGAGTTTTCCTATTTTGTTACCAATTTTCTTTCCATTGAGAACTATCAGGATAAGAATACAGTAATAACAAACGATGGCTGCCCACACTTTTTTTGTGGAATTCATACAATCCTCCGACGGAATTGCAAAGAGCGAATTCTCTCTGCTACTATAGTTATACCAGATTTTTGGAGGAAATCACATCGAAATAGATCGTCGTGACTTTGAAACTACTGAGGTTCTGTCAGGGCGGAGAATCCTTCGATCCTTGAGGTTGGACATGCGCTTGTGCTTCTTCACGTCCGCTGATACGGCAGCCGATTGCATAGGAGGGCGCTGCTTGCGTTTTATGTAATGAAGAGGTTGAGTGTCGTGATTCCTGCGGGTGCTTGCCAGGGTGCGGTCGTTGCTGAACGAGCTGTCTGTCCGGCGCGTTCCTGTACCCATTTGGCCATAACGGCCATACGAATCACGCTCATAGGATTTTTTCGATTCGAAAACAGTTTGGGCTATTTTCGAAAAAGGCCCCGCGAGTGCGAGGCCTTGAACTGACTCGGAAACTTGGCGAAGCATTTATTTCTTCTTGCCTGCCATTGCCGCGCCGGCCCCAACGGTGCCAACTCCCGCGGCTGTGAGTGCTGCCGGTGCGCTTTTCAAACCAGCAAGGCCTGACATGATATGACGTATTTTATTCATTCCGCCAGGAACGCCCGTTACCGTACCCATATGGGTACCAACATCCTTGAGAACTCCCATCTCTTTGCCGGCCTGGCCTTTGATTGCTCCAAGAGCTTTTCCAGCTCCGCCCTTGATGGCCTGAACAACCTTTGCAACGCTGCCACCTTTGGCGGCGATCTTATCGAGCTCGTCATTGAATGATTCATTTTGAATCTGTTCGAGAACTGCAACCTTATCCATACTGGACTCCTTCTTGAGTGTTGGATTATGCATGAGACCTTTACGAAAATAATATTGTGCAAGCTGTTTGTTTTCAGCCTGATTTGCCGCCATGAACTTCTGAGCCATGACATTGCCCATTTGTTCAGCCCCTTGGCGTTTTCCAAGAAAAAAGCCACCGGCACCAGCGGCGCCGCCAGCTCCCAGGCCTGCAAGAATTCCAGTAAGGGCTTTTGGATGTTTAATGGGCATGGCAATCTCCTTTGTTTTATAGTATAATATAATATAAAGAAAAATAGTATATTAAATATATCATGAGCAAGATACCTTTTGAAAAATTCATCTTGGCTCTCTTATTTCTCAATAAGAGTGTACCATATATCGTTGAAAAACTCAAGACTTTTCACTATCATATCTCTGAGCCTGAGGTAAGTGAGATTTTTGACGATCTAAAATCTATTCTCCCGGAAACAATTAGAAACCATGTTATAGCCGGAAATCCGCTTTCTCTCAAAGGCGACACACACGTTCAGTGGCTCAAGCAGATGAGCGTGTTTGAAGTTTACGATTATATGGTCAAAGGCGCCGCCAGACCAGAAAATCCTCCAGAATATTTCAAATGGATGGAAGACATCCTATGGGCTCATACATATGAAGACGTGATGACCCTCATAAATATCCTACTTTTCAACGGCGAAGATAAAGCTTCCATATCTAAGATAGTCAATTTCAAGTACCGGCGCAAGATTGCCGTTGACGCCCTGATTCTGTACGAAATGACTTTCTGGGATACGAAAGTGATGACCTCAAAAGAGGCGATGTACCATTGCATTCCGTTCAGAACGAATACATTAATCATCAGAAAAATGAGGGCAGGCGGTACTGAAATAGGCATGTTTGATGATGCCGCTAATCCTGGGTCGAATGTTGATTTTCTATTTCATGACAATAACTACATCAAATGGAAAATTGGATACAAAGATATCGAGGTTCCGGGAACTCATGACTTTTTTGAATCTGTGAAAAAGGACAGCTATTTCAAATACTACGAGTCAATGAATATGACTCAAAGTGTTGAGACATTTGATGAAGAGGGAACCAATGATAAGATTGGCGCCTATGAATCGCACAAGGTTTCACGAAAGAACGTTGAGGAGCAAAAGGCAAAACTCGCCAAAGCATGGATAGATCTCTACTTAAAGGCAAATGAGGCCGCCCCGGAAGGTGCCGAAAAAGAAAAGTTTTTTGATGAACTTAATCAGGTGTCTCTCGATTTTCATGACGATGAAAAGATTATAGATGTTGATCAGGCGAAAGAAATTCTTGAAGATATTAAGGGGGATATGTAGTGAAGCCAATAACAAAAGCCCTTATTGGAGCACTTCCAGGCGCCGCTTTGGCAGGTTATGGCACATACCAGATTGGATTGAGCGCCCCTGCATACAAGACAATGAATGAGAACTTGGTTGATGCGAAGGAAATTGTCAAACAGCATGCCCCCGGAGTGATGGTAGCAACGGCAAAAAAAGACTTGAAACAAATATCAAAGAACAAAAAGGATCTTCAATTTCTTCAGAAGCTTCTCGATTACGTGAAAGGCAAAAAGAACGCCGTTTATATAAGCGGAAAAAATGCTATCATATCGCCGGCAAAAGTAAACAAAAGCCTTATTGGTCATGAAATTGGGCATAGTCGCGACTTTGCCATTCGTGGACATAAACCATCTGATGCATATTTCCAGGCAGCCATGGAGGAGCGTGGATGGAAAGCGTCACCTTTTCAGGATGAAAAATCAAAAGCGCTTTCAAAGCTTATGCTTCAGTCATATCGAGGTGGCGACAAACTGAAGGCCGGCGCAATACTTGCAGGTGTTGGCGTAACCGTACCGTCACTATTGAAACTATTGAAAAAATGATAATTCGTCCAGTAGATTTTGCAACCAAGGTGTTCAGCCTGAACGGAATGCCTCTGAGACTTCCACACGAGTCAATGAGGCATATTTATCCTGTGTATAATAGGCCATCTCGAGCAACAATTCTAAAATTCGCCAGACAAACTCACAAATCAACAACCGTTGGTTACAAAATATCTCTCCCGTGTATCAGATATAGTAATTTCCATTCTCTCTATGTTGCCCCGACCGGCAACCAGGTGTCTGTGTTTTCTACAGACAAACTTGATGGTGCGCTTCGTGGTTCTGAAATTATTCAAGCAAACTTCACGAATACACACACCAAAGACCAAGTATCATATAAAGAATTCACGAACGGAAGCAAGATATATCTGCGGTCTGCATTTCATACGGCCGACTCAATACGTGGAATCTCCTCCGACTCTGTAATCATTGATGAGGTTCAGGATATCATCAGTGACCATATACCCGTCATTGAACAGTGCATGAGCCATAGCATCGCTAAATTCAAGCTAATGCAAGAAACGTTCCAAGACCTGCCGGGCCATCTATTTAATAGCAGAATATATGCAGGAACACCTAAAACAATTGAAAACACCATGGAAAAGTTCTGGGACCAATCTACCCAGAACGAGTGGATAATCAAATGCCAACATCAGGGATGCGGAAAATACAATTATATCAATGAATACAATATCGGAGATGAATGCTTAATATGCAATAAATGTGGTAAGCCGATTCATTATCGTAATGGTCAATGGGTGGCAATGAACAAAAACGGTTTTATAGAAGGATACCGCCTTCCTCAAATCGTTTTGAACTGGATAAATAATCCCGACGCATGGAAAGTTCAAGTCATCAACACCAGAAGAATTTACTCAACTGAAAAATATTTCAATGAAGTGCTTGCACTGCCATACGCCAACGCCAAGCACCCCCTCAGTCTTGCAGAGATGAAAGCTGTCTGTAAAGACTTCCCCATGCTTAAAGAGACTGATGAGGCTGTTCATCCGAAAATCAGTGGGTATCCAACATTTGCAGGTATTGACTGGGGCAAAGGTGATACAGCGAGCGGAACATCATACTCTGTTCTGACAATATGTGCTGATATTAAGAAAAAATTCACAAAAGTATTCGTTAAAAAATATGTCGGAAGAATGTCAGACCCATTGGTTCAGATTGAAGACATGCTGAAGATTATATTTAGATTCAATTGTGGTCTGGTAATAGCAGACACTGGTGATGGCAGGGTGTCAAACGCAATGATGGTGGATAAGCTCGGAGCTGGACGGTTTGCCGAACTGTACGAGCATGGAACCATACGGAAGAAAATTCACTGGGATGGCCAGAAGGGTCATTATATCATAAATCGAACCAGGGTGATGACTGACATCATCATGGAGATCAAACGGAATCAGGTCGATTTTTTTAGATGGCAGGACTTTGAACCTTATTCTCCGGACTTCACCGGAATATATGCCGAATACAGCGAACAAACCCGTTTGACAAAATATGACCACATCGTTCCAGACGACTGTTTTCATGCATATATGTTTTCAAGAATAGCAAGGGCCATAATTGTTGGAGAGTATGGTAAGTATCTGAACAGTTCGATGGACTGGGATGATGAGTCAGGGCAACAACCAATAACGGTGGTGTGATATGGCAAAAATGAGATCAGCAAAGTTTCTATCGAGAATGGCCGCGGTTCCAAAGGATCCGGCTAAAACACAGATGATGGCTTTGAAGCGTTCTATTCAGCCGAAGCAGCCTCATAAGATGGTTCAACCGAGAAAATTAAAAGGGAGTGTATGATGCCGTTCAAAAGTCAGGCGCAAAGAAAATTTTTTTATGCTGCAGAAGACCGTGGAGAACTTCCCGAAGGTACGGCTGAGAGATGGGAAAAGCATACTCCAAAAGGGAAGAAGTTGCCGGAGCATGTAAAGAAGGCATTTCTTGAATCAATATGTGATAAACGAATCAATGATTCATTTATCAAAATCGCCCGAGGGCTAAAAAAATTGCCGCCAGTTCCGACGGCAATTCTTGAACAACGGGAAGCTATGCAGGCTCAAGCTGAAAAGCTCAAAGGCAAGAGCCCTGTTGCGGCAAGGGTCGCTAAGAATCCCCGTCTGACTTAGGAACGAACAGGCCGCCCTCGTGTTTGTAGGCGTCTATATTGATTTCGAGGTTTTTATCGATTTTTGTTAAATCTTCACCTTTATGCTGAGCGGCGGTGAAGATTTCATTAACAGTTTGTTCAAACAGGTCTTCGTACCACTTTTCTGGTTTTTGGTATTGTTCGAGTGATGCGTTTCTAAATTCGTTGATGAGATTTCTTTTGATGGCGATTACCTGTGCATATGGCAATCGAGATTCTGTAAATTTCCCTTGATTGAGAACAAATTCGAACATCTTGGCAACAAATGATTTGAAAATATCGACAAGCAGCTCTTCACGATCGAGCTTCTCATCTGCTTCGAGGATTGATTTGGATAGGTCTTCTTGAAAACTCATAAAGCTCCTTTCAAGGTTGTGATACCAGAAATTACAATTGCATAACACAAGAAAGTATATTATAATTGTATTATGGCTAATCTACAATATGTCAGAACAGCAATGGAAAAAGATGCTGCATTTGCATCAACTATAGCCCGTCATGGCGGAAGGATACTGTCGGGGTTAAAAAGTTTTGCTCAAAAACCCTTTTCAACCACAATGAAAAAGCTGTTTTTAACACGAGCAAAGCCAGGTACAATTGGAAAGAATGTCAGAAGCGAGCTTGGGTTCGGCATTAAATGGGGTGGCGGACTTGGATTAGCCGGAACAGCCGCAACTCCCTTTTTCACTTCGAGGAATATATGAGCACTATTATCCAGCGAATCAAGAATATTGCTCATGAAGTATCGGAGGGCTACCTTCTTTTTGATAACGATATGAATGAAGCGATTCTTCAGAAATATAATGATGGTGAAATTGATAATATTGAAATGCTGAAGCGCGTGTGTGAACAGTCAAATCAAAATGTTTATCTGGCTAAATTTAATAATGGAGAAGGGCGTTCCAATATCACCTTTCCAATAGCAGATTTTGATTCAATCAAAAAAAACATAGACGAAAGCGAGAAATCCATGGAGCTATACGACACACCTCCAGAAGACTTTCGGTCGGCTCTTGAGCTTGTTGTTGATAGCGTCGGCAACAATGCTGAAGAAGAAAAAACCGCAAGCCTGAACAAATTGTCAGGCGACTCGATGCACGAAGCTCTCGAGTTCAGAAATCGTTTTGCACAGTTTTCCAACGCTGTTGGAATATTGAAAACAGCAGCGGAACAGGAAATGGAATCGGGATTCAACCTGATGTATCATGACGCGAAACGGGTTGTCGCTAATAACGATTCGATTGGTGATATGGCTAAAATAGCCTGCCGAAGCGTTATGGAAGACGGAATGAATCCTGAAGGTGTTATGAAAGCTTATTCTGTAATTCAGAAAGGCCTTGAAAACAGCGGATTCAATGTGAGAAATGATTTCACAAAAATATCATCTCTTAAAATTAATCAGAAATCTCTCACACTTCGACCCGTAAAGACGATGGCGATTGCCATTGAAAAGATAGCTGCTTTGGATGAAATGAAAAAAAATATTGACACTATTGTTGGGGCTTTTGATAAGGTTCTTAAAGCCAATGCCTGAAGTAAAAAAGCACCCGCTTTATGACTTTATGAGTCGCCATGCCGGCGAAACAGAAGTCAGAAACGAAATTCAAGACCGCCTTGTTGATGCCGCAAAGTGGGCATTGATCACAACGGCGGCCAATATAGCAGCGAGGGGGGCGTCAAGAAAGTTAATGTCCAGGTCTGGGCAGCGCTTTATGGCAAATGTATTTGGAGGGTACCCTCAGAGGGTTTCGAATCCATTACCGTTATTTCCAGCAAAAGGTATAGTATCTGATGTTCTGGCTGGTGGTATCGGGGGATATTTCGAACGCGATATAAGAAACGCCCTTGTTCGTGCGAAAAAAGACCCGTCAAAAGAACAAGAAGCCATGGAGAAAATAAAAACAATAGCCCTCACGCAACACCCTCTCATGATAGAGCGCGGGTTGCAGAAAAAGGCTTTCTGGGGTCGAGCCGCTTCTTCTGCAGGGAAAGGTTTGGCTACTGCAGGAAGGGCTGGTTTGGCTGGGCTTACACTTGGTATGCCATTTGGTGGAACGAGAGTAGCACAAGCGGTAGCAGGAACAAAAAAGTTTGGGCCTATGGCTCACGTTTTTGGTTGGGGAATGAAGGGGCTCGCCGGTGTTGAGGCATATAAGGGTGGAAAAGCAATTTATAATGTCATACAGAAGAACCGTCCGTATGACAGAAGCTATACCAGGATGCTCAGAAATAATATGCTGGCAGGCAGGATAAGTCCCGAAGAGCTTCATCCTGAAGATGTATCAAGTGTTCGAAAGATGGGTATGAGATGAAAAATATCAACTGGCAAAAACCGTTTTTCGAAGAGATGGAGAAGATGGCTGTGATGGGCTTGATACTTGGCGGAATGACTGCCGCCGGAACATTGGCCGATATCAAAGCCAACAAAGCAAAAACGAGACTCGCCGCTCCAACCGCGGCTTCAGCGGTCAGCGCAAGAGACCCGTATTCACACCAGTTCAAACGTTCGACAACATATACTCCAGGAAGATCACTTTTTTCGTGAGGTTCATATGAAAACAGTCAAAGAAGCCGCAGATAAACTCCTTGAAAAAGGTCTCATTTCAAAAGAGGAATGTGAAGGGCTCAAAAAGGAAGCCGCTGGATTCAATTTGAAAGGTATGGGCGCCGGTTTGAAGAATGTTGCAACAGATGTCTTAGCGCCTATAGGGCTTGCGGGTCTCGGTATCGGAACATTGACATCACTTCTTCACCCTCTGGTTCAAAGAGCTCAATCAGCAGTGGCATATGACCAGCTTACCAAAAAAGTCCCGTCACTTGCCGAGAAAGACCCAGAGCAAGTGAAAGACTATTTCAATGTTGTCAGAACTTTTTCCCCAAAAGCGGCAACCAACCCGTTAGTAGCTGGAGCCTTGGTCAACAAGATGATAGAATTCGGTGGAGTGGATCACAAGCTGGTTCAGGATATAGCATCTATCCAAAGTGCTATGCCGCTTGTTGCCGGCGCGACTGAATTGACTGGAGCTGCGGCGAAAAGCATTATGACCCCTGAAAAGGGGCCATCCAAAGAACAGATTGAAAACATAGCAACTACTGCTGCTCAGGCGGTTGTACAATGAACCTCACAGGATTCGAAAAAGACGCAAAGCCGGTAGGTAAAGCCCTTGCCGACATTGTTCAAAGTCCCTTGGTTCAATACCCTTTGAATCATCCAAAAGGGGTACTTCTCGGAGCTCTTGCCAGCATTGTTGGACTGTCAGCTTTGAAAGGCGCTCATTCTGTTCTTTCTGACAGGTCGGAAAAGCAGAGAATGGACTACCAGACGGAGTTGTTGAAAGACATTGCGTACGGAATCAGGGACCAAAGCACTCCTGACTTAAACAAGCCGGTACCAATCGTTCCACCGTTGAGATAATCATGATTAAATACGTTGAATTCGATTCTATTGACGAGACCGGGCAACACATCATCCCGGTCAATTCGCTTTATGATATGAATAAGACAGCTTCCGGGACCTATTCACAGGAACTGATGAAGGTTATTCAGAGCATCAAGCGAAATCCGAATCGTTATTATGTCGTCGTAAACGCCCTCGGATCGTACGAAGTGTGGGGATCCAACAGGAATGGCGACGCTTTTCCGGAGAATGGCCTTACTCATGTTTCTCTTCGTACCGACATGGGCACATCAAACGATTACGGTTACAAGACGTTCGAATATTATGCAAAATGGTTTCGTAACCATGTGAATAAGCCAACGAGCCCCAACTTCGGCGAGGTTGTGTATTCTCACTGGAATCCTGTGTTGCACCGAGTTGAATTGATACTGGCAATTGACACCAAGAAAGACGCTGATACAATCAAAGCACTTGAGAATGGGGAACTGGTCAGTGTCTCGATGGGCTGTAAAGTCCCGTTTGATGAATGCAACATCTGTGGTAACAAGGCAAAAACGAGAAAGCAGTATTGCAAGCATGCCAGAGATCATCTGGGAGAAATCGTAACAGAAGATATGGCTCGTAGATGGTCTCGAGAAACCGGGAAAAGAATTATTCCAGGCATGCAGGTTTTTGTATGGAACTGGAAGCCAAGGTTTTTTGACATATCCAAAGTATTCATCGGCGCCGACAGAACCTCATACGTTCTTGGTAAAGCTGCATCGAAAAAAACCAGAGCTACATCAAGCCTCGACCTTGCGGAAGCCTACGGTATTACAGATGAAATGATCGACAAAGCCGGGGCTGTCAGAAAAGCAAGCGAGATTGAAAAAGAAGTTGGCGGCGCTCTTGGTCCTAACGATGTTGATGGCAGGGTGGTTGCTGCTCCAGCTGCAAACCTCATATCAGAAGCTGTGAGTCAGAAGGTCAAAAATGCGATTGTAGCCGAGCCGACACTTCCAAGAGAGTTGCTTGACGGCCTCGCAAAGACGCGAGCACTTCCCTCAATATTTTCTACAATGCTGGGAATGGGAATATTCCCAAAACCGCTTGAAGTACAAAGAATAGTGCTTGTCCATATCGGGAAAAAACCTCTTGCAGACGAGCTTGAGAAAAACAATGAAGTGTTCGATTACGAGTCTGAATGCGAACCTCTTCCAATACCTGAATCGTTCGATGACAGTCTTTCAAGGATTTTGATTCCATATCTTGCCGAGAGAAGTAGCAACCCGCACTTCCTTTTACCACGCATGAATTACGTGGAAAAAGAAGCGTCTCTTGACAAGTATGCGTATTACTCAAGCACGATCGGAAAAGATTATTGGATCGACCCTGATCCGAAGATAACACTTCCGAAACACTCTGTTATTTCACCTTCAGCCGCCGCCCTAGCTGGTGTCGCCGCACTTTATGCCGGCTTACGTGCAAAGTCTATGGGTATTGGCTCAAAGCAAATGGCCAACATATTTGTCAACAAACCATGGCTTGCAGCACTTCTCGGTGGCGGTGTAATGTATGGCATTTATAAGGCTATGGGAGATAAGGGCATGATGCCATCTGCATCATCTTATGCTGGAAGATTGCAAAACACCAATTTTACAGGCCATACAAAAGCAGCATCTGTAGCAGGAGCGATGGGTGCCGGCGGGCTTGCCATGTTGACTGCGGCTGCTGCGTTTCCGTCGGCGTATTTCGTTAATGCGGCAAATCAAAAGTCGTTACAAACAAAAGGTATCCCAGCATTTCCAGTAGGAAATCTTGATCCAAAGAAAACATCTTTGGCAGCCGGTGCCGCGGCGGGAATTACCCCTTTAGTAATTTCTGCACTTAAGACAAAAAAATGATTGTATTTTTTTATACAAAGATTTATAATAAATTTGTATGACATTATGTATATTATTTTCTAAGTTCACTTTGACCATTTCAATGGAGGTTCCTAATGGAGACTCGCAAGTCAAGTTTTGATGATCACATGAGCACTATCGAGGCTGCTCATTCCAAGACAGCATCAGTCAACCAGAAAGCATCGGCGGGAAATGAGCTACTTGCAAAGTTGGCTGCAGAGCTCGGTCTTGGCGATGACAAAAACGAAGCAGCAGCAGCTACAGCCCAAGGTGCTCCAGAAGCTGGCGCCCCTGCTGGAGAATCGACTGAAACAGATGCAGCCCCTAAGGCTGAAGGTGAAGTCGTCCCCGCCGCGTCCGGTGTGACAGGCGCTGCTCCGGCAGTTGCTGCCGCCACTGATGCGGTTGCCATGCCGCAGGTTGCAATGGCAGGTGGCGTACCTGCAGTTGCAGAAGCCGGTAGCGCACCAAACCCGGAAGTTGTAGTTATGCCTGTGATTTCTGCTGCTGACGGTAAAGCCGAAACAGCAAACGACCTTTCCCGCACCCCCGAAGCAGTCGCGGCAGCCGCCGAACCGACCGTAAAGGGTGACAATAGTGTGGAAGAAAAAGAAGCAGAAAAAATTGGCCAACTCATCGCTAAATCCTTTCAGACATCTCTCGAGAAAAGCGCATCTGACCAGGAATATTCCGAGGCTCTCGGTATCCTGAAAGAGGCGGGACTTCTCGAAGGTTACAACATCAAGGATGAAGGTGTTGAGAAGACAGCCGGCGCAAAGGAAGGTTTCCTGGAAAAAATCGCCAATATGCAGCAACTGACCCGTGAGGACATCGTCGGTGCCGCATATGAGCTGGTTGATTTCCAGAAACAGGCCGAACTGGCAGACCAGTCAGGTCGTGAAGCGGCTCATGAGATGGTTGAGCTGCTGAGCAAGGTCGCAGAAGGTTCAGAAGAGAATCAGACCGCAACGACTGAGAAGCCGGCGGAGACCAAAGAAGGCGAAACGGCCCAGGAAAAGGTTGCAGGCCTGCTCCAGGACGAAGAGGTTGTTGCCGCAGTCAAGATTCTGAAGTCGAAAAACCTGCTCTAAACGAGTAGTTAATATGCTACCGTTCAGAGAGACCAATATCGGTCGCCTGATCCTCGAACATGTTCTGGGAGACGGCACCGAAAAAAAGGCATCGAAAAAAATCGATGTCTCAGAAATGCGTAAGGTGTCCGGTGGTCTGGTAAAGGTTGCCGGACTCCCTTACAAGGAAGAAGTTTATCACTCAGTCCAAGAGCTGGTCAAAACGGCAGCTCAGTATCTGGAGGATTCGGCAGACGAACTTGAAGCATCTCTTTCGCGTGAAGCGGAGCTTCGAAAAGCTATGGAAATGAGATCTGTACTGGACGACATGGTTCATTATGGAATACTCGATCCAGAAGATGCGGAAGAAAAAGTTGCTGAATTAGCACAGAAAACTGAACGAGAAATTGAAATTGTAAAAGCTGCAGTTGAAATGGTCAAGAGTGGAAAGAGTGGAACAGCATTGTTCGACATGGATAAATCCGCGTCATTACCAGTAAGGTCAGAAAAGCGCGGAATGTTTGATTCAGTACAATTCTAATACAATTTAACAGGAGCATATCATGCTTGAGATTCAGACAATTCTTAGCAAGCTCGATCGAGTTTCTCGCGTCGTTGACGCCGACAGTATCGTTGCGGCCCCTGGTATCTGGGGTGCAATCGGATCCGATGGTTCGATCGCAAACTGCGATGCATCGTCCGTGAAGTACATTCACAAACTCATCATCTCCAGCGCAACTGCGAGTGTATATGAGTCACACGACATCGAAGTTGGACGTATCACCACGATGGAATCCATTGGGGCACGGGTCAAGGTTGACAGTGAAGGTTACGCCGGAACGATCGCCCAGGGTGATCTTCTGTTCGTTTCATATAACACAACCGGAACATCGACAATCGGTAAGTTGCGTTCGACCACAGAGATCGGTCACGAGACCGGTGATTTTGAGGTTGTGGCACGGGCAGAGGAAGTCGGAACCGACTACCTCGTCTACAAGACGATCAGCCCGTACAAGGTCACGCTCTAAATTGTTTTTCTTGCTGGTTATGGCCCCTCCGGGGGCCACCAGCTTGTTTTTTTGGTTACATCTAACGTTACGCTACACAATTTAACAGGAGAGTGGTTATGATTAACGATCTCACCGCCTATCAGCACAATCAGGCGTTTCTTGAGAAGATCGCCACAGTTTCCGGGCAAATGGAACTCACAGAAGCCGGTCGTCAGTATCTGAAGACTGAGCTTTTGGAAGCGGCTTTCAGTCGCGCCATCATACCCCAGGAACCAATCACCACTGCCGACTGTCAGCGGAATGTCACAGACAATTCGCTGTACGTTATCCGGGACATCGAGCCGGATGCGGAAGCTGTCGGTGTGGACAACCTCGGTGAGCCTGACGGCAAGTACGTCAAAGGCGAACGTTACATCATTCCGGTCGTGAACTTTGCGACCAAGCGTTTCCAGATCACGGTGGAGGACCTTCGGGCCTACCAGTACAAGATCACGAAGCGTATCGAGGACAAGTCAGTGCCGATTCTCGAGAAGCTGGAAGACAAATTCTTCCTTCGTCTCTCGGGCGCAGCATTGTCCGGCGGAACCGCAGGTTCCCAAAAAGGCGTGAAGTACACCGGATCGAGTGATTTAACAATCGCAGCGACCGACTTCATTCTCATCAAGAATACCCTTGCAAGTGGAATCAATGGCAGTGATTCGAAGCGTAAGGAAGTTGGCTGCCTGCTCATGTGTCAGGAAGCGTTTGAAACCGCAGTCGTTCTGCCGGGTGCCGGCGATGACTTCGGGAAAGATCGTGTGCTCAATGGAATCACCTCGGATACCTTGTACGGTACCAAGGTGATTAAAACCATCAAGAGTGACTTGCTTCCCGTCGGACACATCTGGGCCTTCACGACTCCGGATTTTCTTGGTCATAATTATGGCCTTGGCGACCCGCGGTTCGAGATTCGCTCGAACTTCGGCCTCATCGAATGGCAGTCCAATGAGTCGATTGCGGTCGGTATCGGCAACCGTCTGTCGGTAGCCCTTCTGACCTTGAAGGGTTCGGTCAACCCCGGTGGTGCCACCAATTTGGTGATTACTACCAACGGCACGATCGACGCCAATATCACCAACTACTACGCAGGCCTGCAGGTCTAAGTAGTAGCGAACGTGAGTTCATAAGCCCGGCTCGTATTCTTTCGGGCCGGGCTTTTTTCTTTAGGGGATTATGCAGTACAAAAACATTACAGACAGAAACCGATGGGTTGTGTGTTCAAGTGTGAAACAGCTCATACCTCCGGGTGGTATAGTCAATCTTAGTCATACTGATATTCGACATGCCGGCGGTGCTATGCGTTTTTTCGAGTCAGTACATAAAGCCCAGGAAATTGCCGATGATTTGTTCAAACGTTCTGCTGAAAGCCGGGGCAAGAACAACAACCATGTAAAGCCATTGGTTGCACCAGAACCTGTCGCAATTCCTGAAAAGGATATTCAACCGACCCCAAAACCAGTTCCGAATATTGCCGAAGAAGTTTCGAAAGATATTGTAGGAGGTGGTGAATAATGCCTACCGAAACTGAATATGTTGAATCACTTCGAGCATTTATCAAAGACTCTGGAACACAAAACATACTCTTGCGGTATGCTCAAGAAAACACTGATACTGAATTGACAATGTATGTTCAAATGGCAATGTCATTTTTGAATTCAATACCGCCGTTTGTTACTTCATTTGTCTATACAACCTTTCCAGTTCCGAACCTGCTTGTTCATCAGGCAACTATCGAATGCCTCATATCAAACGGTATACTCCACGCCAGAAACGAATTGTCATATAATAATGGTGGAATAACTGTTAAAATATGGGATTCTGAACGATATCTTAAGTTTATTCAAGTTCTTGTAAGAATGACAGATCTTGAAATATCGAATTTTACTAAAATGAAAGTGGCAATAAACATCAACTCCGGATGGGGTGGTGTATATTCTCCATATGCATGGATGCATGGAGCTAGTGCGTCGTTAAACCCAAATAGCATACTTTCTGGATAAAGGAGAGCGTAATGAAACTCACAGCTGAAGAAATTGCTGGACTTGCATCTTCCAGCACCAAATTCGCAAGTCTGTTGAAAGAAGCGGTCAACCCCGCCTCTTTCAATGAGAATGTGCCGGGTGCCCAGGGTGGTAATGCCGGTCCTAATGACGGCTCTACCGGATATGGGCCAAACAATGCCCCTGCGGGTGTAGTTCCTCCTACAGGTGAGCAGCCTGGCACACCTGAGCAGGAATATGCCGCTGTGCCGGAAGAAGGGGCGATGCCGCCTGAACAAGCCGGCCCGGATACACCTGAGGCTGTTGGGGCAAGAGCAGCACAAGCGTTTCTCGGCCCTGTAATGGAAGCCGCAATATCAGGGGATCCTGGAGCCCAGGACCTCGTAGCACGAGCAGCAGGAAGCGTAGCAGGCTCTGTTGCTGAATCTTACAGCAGATCCATGCAAGCCGGCCAAGGCGCCGCAGGAGTCCCAGCAATGCCCGCCGTACCAACTCCAGAAGAAGACTTGGCAACAGAGATAGCCGGGCAACCTCAGCAAGCAGCGCCCCCTCCTCAACAGCCAGAAAATGGAGAAAATGGCGAGGAAGAAGAACTGGATGAGAACGGACAGCCGAAAAAGAAGAAAAAGAACCCGTTTCCACCCAAGAAATAGTTAAAATCGGTTTCTAATGGTATAATATGGACGGGTAGCACACTATCCGTCCATATTTATTTTGAGAGGTTACTTATGAAAATCACTAAAAACTTTTCATTCTGGGAATTTGGCCCAAAAGGGTGTGATCATAGGTGGATACCAGAAGGTGAATATCTTCAAATACTTGTTCTTGATCTGGCTCATAATCTTCAAAAATTAAGAGATAAGGCAAATAAAATTAGAAAAGGAAATGTTTCCATTCATATCAGTAGTGGTATACGGACCATAGCAGACCATCACAGGCTTCAGGGTGCCGGCTACCATCCATCCCAAACAAGCGATCATTTTTACGGAGCCGCGGTACCACTTACCCCAGGAACAGCCAAATGCAATAAATTTGGAGCCAATTATGTATTTTCAAGTGGAGCTGGTGATTGTATACCTTCTGGAATATCGGTAGAGTCTTTTTTTCAATTAGCAATGAAAATGTACCGTAGGAGTGAAGTGCATTTCGGTCAAATTATATATGAACATGATCCCATCAGAAAAAGTAAATGGGTTCATCTTAGCAATTCTTACACAAACTACTTTTCTGATCAAATAGTTCAATGGCTTGGAAAGAAACCCTTTCTTCAATCACTTGACGGCGGCAAAAGCTATCAAGTAGCCACTGCAAAAGAATAACAATAAACATTTTTTCTGTTTGGAGAGCAGTGAATGGTAAGTATTATTATCCCTGCAAGAAATGAACAATTTCTTCAACAAACAATCGATTCTATTATCGAAAAAGCTAATGGCAATTATGAAATACTCGTAGGTCTTGATGGATATTGGCCCAAACCCTCTCTTAAAAATCATCCAAATGTAATTATTTATCATACTTCAGAACCAATAGGTATGAGGCGAATGATAAACTCTCTCGTCAGGATATCCAAAGGCGATGTTTTGATGAAAATCGATGGGCATTGTATTGTAAGTAAGCGTTTCGACACAAGGCTCAATTCAATATGTGAAGACGGAATGATATGTGTCCCGAGACAATTTTCACTTGATCCGATTTCATGGAAACCCAATAAAAGAAAAAGATTTGTTGATTACTGGTTCCTGTCAGCGCCTACTATACATTTGCCAGAAGAAGAGCGTGGAGCAAATAATCGTGGTTTCATAGCAAAAAGGTGGTGGACTTATAATGGGCCAGGTAAAGATGATATGATAGATGATCTCATGACATTCCAGGGATCATTCTGGTGCATGACAAGAAAACATTTTGATGATATGGAAATCGCAAGTCCTGACAGTGTGATGAATTTCTCTTATGAAGGAACAGAATTAGCACTCAAAACATGGCTCTCTGGAGGAAGAGTTATTATTGCAAAAAAGATATGGTACGCCCATCTTCATAAAGGAAAGGCGTTTCCACGAGGGTTTAGAAAAGGAAGACGTACAACCATTGAATCAGCTGAATACTGTATGAGAATGTTTTTGGGAAAACAATGGCCAAAAGCTGTTCGTGATGTAAAATGGCTTGTTGACAAGTTTGGGCCGGTTCCCACATGGGAAAATTTTGATTGGAGTTACGAATGGTAAGTATTATGATTCCATCGTGCAAGGAGCAATTCTTGCAGAAAACGATTGATTGTATATTGGAAAAATCAACCGGTGATATTGAAATAATTGCTGGATTGGACGGGTTCGATCAACCAGTAAAAGAACATCCAAAAGTATCAATAGTCAGGCCAAAAAACAGAATAGGAATGCGCCCCATTATACGGGCTATGGCAGAAAAAGCCAAAGGCGAATATCTTTTAAAATGCGACGCCCACTGTCAGTTTGCGGAAGGGTTTGATGAAACATTGTCGAAATGTTGTGAAGACAATTGGATTGTAATTCCAAGACAATATCATCTGGATGACGAATCATGGGACCGTGATATGACTCGTGGTAAAAAATGTTATGCCGACTATTGGTATCTGACGCCGCCTTCTGTTCTTGAAGATCATGAAAAAGGTGCTCAGAATCTCGGTCTTAAAGGGAGAAGATGGTATAAAAATATCAATGACCCTTCTCTTGAAAAAATTACAATAGACGACACCATGACATTTCAAGGTTCATGCTGGCTCATGACGAAAAATCATTTTCAATTTTTGAAGATTCAAGATGAAGGATTTGGCACATTTGGATATGAAGCAGCAGAGCTCGGAATGAAAACCTGGCAATGGGGCGGCCGCGTTGTTGTCAACAAAAACACATGGTTTGCCCACCTTCACAAAGGTAAGAAATATCATCGTGGATATTTTTTATCCAAAGGTACTCTCAAAAAATCAGGGTTCTACTTCATTGACATGTGCATGAACAACAAATGGCCAAACGCAAAATATACCATGTACGAATTCATCGAACGATTCAAAGATGCTCCAGGGTGGAATAAGTTCGATTGGAGTCACAAATGGTAAAAGATGCTCTTCATTCAAGATTCAGTCGCTGGTCGAAAGGAAAGCTGCCAATAGTTATTCCTAAAAGTGATTTTATACGAGAAGAATTTTCAGATTTGCTTTTCGATCTTGGCCTTAACAAATGTGTGGAAATAGGCGTTCATTACGGAAAGAATGCATACAATCTCTGCATTAATAATCCTAAAATCGAATATATAGGTGTTGACCCGTGGTCAACAGACGATCCAGTATCTGCAGCTTTTGGTCAAGAAAAGCAAGAATGGTTCATGAAAAAGGCTCTTAAAAGAATTGAGCCGTTCAATGCGACTGTTCTTCGCATGACCAGTATGGAAGCTGTTAAACAATTCGATGACAAATCGCTTGACTTCGTATACATTGACGGGGTTCATGATTACAAACATGCAAGTGAAGATCTCAAACATTGGAGCACGAAGGTGAAACATGGCGGCATAATAGCCGGACATGACTATTCTATGGAAAAGGGTCCTGGTGTTATTCAAGCGGTCAACGAATTCACTCAGGCCCATGGTATCAATGAATGGTTTATCACTAAAGGAAGAAATCCATCTTTCTTTTGGGCAAACTCAGTGGAGGATTAAATGGTAAAAGAATTTTTGCATGATCAGTGTGCTAGAAAATCAGAACAAGTTTCACCAATTCGTGTTTATAAGCACCCTGGCAGCTTGACAAGAGACGGGCTCGCAAAATGGATGGGCGAATGGGGGTTCAAGAAGGGTGCAGAAATTGGTGTTCGTGCAGGAAAGTTCTCAGAAGTGCTCTGTAAAGCCATGCCGGGGCTTGAGTTAAAGTGTGTTGATCCCTGGACAACGGGGGATTACAGGGCAAGAATGATTGGTGCTGAAAAACAAGAAGCTTACTATCAAGAGTGTGTCAAACGGATGTCACAATATCCAAATGTTGAGATCATTCGTCGAACCAGCATGGACGCCGTGATGGGAATACCAGACGAGTCTCTCGATTTTGTGTACATTGATGGGTGTCACGAATTCGATTATGTGATGACGGATTTAATAATGTGGGCGAAGAAAGTTCGTCAGGATGGAATAATTTCCCTTCACGACTACTACAGGTTTAAAAGGGCTGGGGTTGTTGAAGCGATAAACGTGTATACTCACATGCATAAGGTGCATGAATGGTTCTTGACAGACGAACCAACTCCAACAGCTTTCTGGGCAAAAGACTATAAATGGTAGCAAGCGTAGTATGATTAAAACAACGCTTTTCAAACACGTCTTATCTAAGTACGTGAATCCAATATTTGTCGAAACAGGGACTGCTGACGGTGGCGGTGTGAAAACCGCCATCGAATGCGGGTTCGAACGAATATATAGTATTGAAATTAATCAGGATAAACAGTTGAGAAATCTTGAAAGGTTCAGAGGAATCAAAAATGTTACCCTTGTCAATGGAGATTCAATTGAAGAGCTTGAGCGACTTATTCCAATCATAGATATGCCAGCAACATTCTGGCTGGATGCCCATTTGACAAAAAGATATAAAGGGGCAAAAACTCGATGCCCACTTTATCAAGAACTTGAAATTATAAAAACATCACCAATCAAAGACCACACCATAATGATTGATGATATGAGGGTTGTTGGAAAGGAGACGTGGGGGAAACTTGTCAAGCATGAAGAAATAATCGAACACATCCTTGCGATAAATCCTAACTATAAAATTTCATTTGAAGATAATACTATGGCTGAAAATGATATTATGGTGGTGCAAATATGAAAGTGGTTGCAAAAACATTTTCTGGGAACTCATTTGTATACACAAAAATTACCAAAGCCTTATCAGATTATGCGCCAGAAGGTATTGAATTTGTTAATAGTACAAAAAAGGCGGATCTTGCAATTCTTCACATTAATGGTCGATTTAATCAATTCAGTCGGTACGCTGAAAAATTGAAAAATGCCGGTAAAAAATACATTGTAGCGCAATATTGTCTTAGAAGTACTCGATATCCACATACAAATAAGTGGATGGATTTGTGGGCTAACGCTGAAATGGTATGGAGTTACTACCCTCTTAACGACTATATCAAGGAAGAGGGTGGCAATTTCGTTATACCAAATTTTTACCAATCGCCATTGGGCGCTGAAGAAAAATTATTTTCTAATCAAGGTAACGAAAATAAACAATTTGTCATAATGACATCAGGTTGGGATACTAGCCGCGGGGACGCCGAAAGCATATATGAAATAATGAAAGCCGCAAGTCTTACTGGGAATAAAGTGTTCCATCTTGGAAAAACACATTATGACTTTTCAAATGTAACGGCAGAATCCGGCATAACAGATCTTGAGCTTGCCTCAAGGATACGATCATGCAAATACGTGGCCGCGCTCAGAAGGACGGAAGCCTTTGAAATACCAGCTGTTGAAGGTCTTTTCTGTGGAGTACGGCCAATTCTATTTGATAGGCCCCATTATAGGCTATGGTACGATAAATGTGGTATATTCATAAAAGAAAGTGCGCCTGAAAAAGTGGTAAAGGATTTAGTAAAAATTTTTCAATCTGATGCGCCAAAACCACTTACGCAAGATGAAAGAAATGAGGCTGTTGAAATGTTTAATTGGAAACGTATTGTAACAGAATTTTGGAGTCGCGTGTGATTAACGATCTTGATATAATCATACCGGCCAGGAATGAAGAGTTTTTATTAGACACCATTAATGATGTTTTAGAACACTCTGAGGCAAATACTGGTGTTATCGCTATACTGGATGGCTATTGGCCAGAGCCTGGAATTAAAGACCATCCAAAAGTAAAACTTATCCATCATACAGAATCAATTGGTCAAAGGGCGGCAATTAATGAGGGTGTTCGCCTAAGTGAGGCAAAATACATCATGAAGCTCGACGCTCATTGTGGACTAGATCAGGGCTTTGATGTTAAAATGATGAATGAGATGCAGTACGATTGGACAATGATTCCACGAATGTACAATTTCTGGGTTTTCGACTGGAAATGTGATAAATGCGGAGATAGAAGATATATGGGGCCGTATCCAACCAGCTGCCCAAAATGTGATAATAAAAGTGATTTTTCCAAAGTGAAAGTTTGGAAACCGCGCCTTAACCGACGCTCTGACTTTATGCGTTTCGATAACACTCTTCACTTCCAATATTGGAAAAAGTACGAAAGGCGCCCGGAATCAAAAGGTGACATAGTGGATCAGATGTGCTGCTTGGGGGCGTGCTGGATGATGGACCGGAAAAGGTTTTGGGAACAGGACGGTTGTGATGAAAGGCATGGGTCTTGGGGGCAGCAAGCTGTTGAAGTATCGTGTAAAGCATGGTTATCTGGCGGACGACAAGTGGTTAATAAAAAAACCTGGTTCTCCCATATGTTCAGGACACAAAAAGGTTTTGGATTTCCTTATCCTAATCCTGGAACAAAAGCAAGAAAATATTCAAGAGATATGTGGTTTAATAACAAGTGGCCAAAACAGAAATACAAACTTTCTTGGCTTCTTGAAAAATTCTGGCCAGTACCTGATTGGACTGAAGAAGATTTACAGAAACAAAAAGATAGAGAAAAGTAATGCCAACACAATATTACCTACTTGATAAGACACATAGAGATTATGAAGATATTCTGGCAAAGCTGGAATCCAGAACAAAAGTCATGTTTGGCGATAATCATTTTTCTATTGCTGAGAATAAGGACGGAACAAAAGCTTATGCCAAAGTGCCTTATAACGGTGATAGATTGAAAGAAGTCACTCCAGAAGTTTATGAAAAAGTTCAGGATGATACTGTTAGTTGGAAAACCGACAACGGACTGGATAGTATAGGTGGGTGCATTCTTGCCATACATGACAAAAAAGGTCAGGAAAAATTTCTCGCAGACCATTGGTACAAAGATTCTGAATGGGAAAATCAATTTTCAGATTTAGCTCAAGAGTTTATTGATTCAGAAAAGAATAAATAATGGCTACAAAAGTTTCCTTAGACTACGATGGGTCAAATGATTATACTCGCAGGTATACCGACCTGACAGGTGCAGCAAATTCAAAACTATTCACCTTTTCATTCTGGTTTCGCCTTGATGGTGGCAATGGTAGCGCAATGGATTTTTGGGCGACCACTGGTTATTTGATGCGCTTCTATCGCCACACTGACAACTACCTTTACATTGTCGCTGCAGCTACAAATTTTGCTGGTGACTTAACGATTGTCAGCAATGGCACAATACTCTCAGGCACAGGCTGGCACCATATCATGGGTTCTTTTGATATGGCAGACACCAACAAGCGTCACCTGTACATAGATGGTGTTGACAATCTCAATGTGACAACCTACGACAATGTTACTCTTGATTTTACCCCCGGTACCTATGCTTTAGGAGCAGAACCGGGGGGAACAAATAAAGTCAATGGTGCAATCTCCGAGTTCTGGCTTGACCAGGGCCACTATATGGACTTGTCCAGTTCAGCAAACAGGGCAAAGTTCTACAATGGTGGAGAAGCTGTTGACCTTGGCCTTGATGGCTCATTACCTACAGGTTCTTCTCCAATTGTTTATTTCCCTGAAGGTGATGCCATAGACAACCGTGGAACAGGCGGTGACTTTACTGACAAGGATGGCTCACCAACCCCCGGCGCTGGTCCAGATGCTTATCTGCCAGATGGGTACAAGCAGGGCTACCTATATGACGGTACAAATGATTATGCCTTGCGTGGTGGGGATTTAACGGGTAGTGCAGATTCAAAGCAGTGGACAGGGAGTTTTTGGTTTAAATTTGGGTCAGATGGAGAAACAAATATTATTGCTGGTTCCACAGATGATAAATACTTGATTCGTAGAATTAACAGTGATAATACAATCATAGTTGCAGCCAAAAATTCTGGTGGAACAACAATTTTAAATATTCGGAGTTCTACTGGTTTTAGCAATGATGAGACATGGCATCATTGTATGTTTTCCGTTGACATGAGTGATACCAACAAGCGGCATCTTTATATAGATGGTGCAGATGAATTAAATGTCAATACATATACAAATGATACAATTGATTTCACAACTGCTGATCATTCCATAGGGGCAAAAACTAATGCAGCCAACCCGTTTAATGGCGCATTGTCTCAAATATGGATGGATTTTGGGACATATATTGATTTGTCTCAAGCCTCAAACAGAGCAAAGTTTTATGATGGCGGGAAGGCTCAAGATTTAGGGGCAACAGGTCAGAACCCAACAGGTTCACAGCCCATTGTCTTTTTACCTGCTGGTGATGCAACAGACAATGATGGTAGCGGTGGGAATTATTCTCAGACAGGAAATATAGGTGGTGTAGTTGGGCCAGAAGAGGTTGGTTCAAGTGAATCCCCGTCAGTTTCTGAGTCGCCGTCTGAGTCCGCCTCTGAATCCTCTTCTGAATCCACATCGGAATCTCCGTCTGAATCCGCATCGGTCAGCGAAAGCCCGTCAGAATCACCGTCGGAGTCGGCTTCCGAGTCAGCCTCCGAATCAGCTTCAGAATCGCCATCAGAATCTGCAAGTGAATCAGCTTCAATTAGTGAAAGTCCGTCCGAATCTGCTAGTGAAAGCGTATCTGAATCTGCCAGTGAATCGGTATCAGAGTCGGCTTCAGTTTCTGAGTCCCCTTCTGAAAGCTCTTCCGAGTCTCCATCTGAGAGTGCAAGCGAATCAGTTTCAGAATCGCCATCGGTATCTGAAAGTCCTTCTGAATCTCCATCTGAAAGCACAAGTGAGAGCCCTTCCGAGTCTGCAAGTGAATCGGCGTCCGAGTCAGCTTCAGTTTCAGAAAGTCCATCTGAATCACCTTCTGAATCCGCCTCTGAGTCAGCTTCAGAATCGCCTTCTGAAAGTGCGTCAGTTAGTGAAAGCTCATCGGAATCTCCAAGTGAATCGTCGTCAGAAAGTCCGTCGGAATCTCCAAGTGAATCAGCTTCTGTCAGCGAAAGCCCATCAGAAAGCCCGTCAGAAAGCGCTTCAGAGTCAGCGTCGGAGTCATCATCAGAATCAACTTCAGTGTCTGAATCTCCAAGTGAATCGCCCAGTGAGAGCGCGTCAGAATCAGCTTCTGAAAGCGCTTCAGTAAGCGAGTCTCCATCCGAGTCTCCATCAGAGTCGTCTTCAGAGTCACTTAGTGAGAGTGCGTCTGAGTCAGCCTCAGAATCAGCTTCAGTTAGCGAATCGCCAAGTGAATCTGCTTCTGAGTCAGAATCAGAAAGTCCATCGGAGTCTGCTTCTGAGTCCGCATCAGAATCAGCCTCAGTTTCAGAATCGCCTTCCGAATCTCCAAGTGAATCTGCCTCGGAATCAGCATCTGAATCTGCTTCAGTTAGTGAAAGTCCGTCTGAGTCAGCGTCAGAGTCTTCAAGTGAATCACCATCTGAGAGCCCTTCTGAATCAGCCAGTGAGTCAGCTTCAGTTAGTGAAAGCCCATCGGAGTCAGCATCGGAATCAGCGAGTGAATCTCCAAGCGAAAGTGCAAGCGAGTCCGCTTCTGAAAGTGCTTCTGTAAGTGAGTCTCCATCAGAATCATCATCGGAGTCGCCATCTGAGTCACCTTCAGAATCTGCTAGTGAGTCTGCTTCGGAATCAGCATCGGTAAGTGAAAGTCCGTCTGAGTCAGCTTCGGAGTCTGCAAGTGAGTCATCATCTGAATCCGCTTCCGAATCAGTCTCTGAATCGGCATCAGTAAGTGAAAGTCCATCAGAAAGCGCATCAGAGTCAGCTTCAGAATCGCCAAGCGAATCTGCATCAGAGTCAGCTTCAGAATCTGCTTCTGCGTCTGAATCGCTATCCGAGTCAGCATCAGAATCTGCTTCTGTGTCTGAATCTCCATCCGAGTCAGCGTCGGAATCACATTCTGTATCTTTCTCGGAATCCGCTTCAGAATCTCCGTCAGAGTCCGCTTCTATAAGTGAATCAGCAAGTGAGTCGTCATCGGAGTCACCTTCCGAATCTGCATCAGAGTCAACTTCAGTTAGTGAATCACCTAGTGAGTCAGCATCTGAGTCTGCATCGGAGTCTCCTAGTGAATCTCCAAGCGAATCAGCCTCGGAGTCAGCTTCAATTAGTGAGTCTCCATCTGAGTCTGCATCGGAGTCACCTTCTGAATCAGCATCAGAAAGTCCTTCAATAAGTGAAAGTGCTTCAGAGTCAGCATCCGAGTCACCTTCTATATCATTCTCGGAATCAGCATCCGAGTCACCAAGTGAATCGTCATCAGTTTCTGAGTCTGCCTCAGAGTCGGCTTCAGAAAGCCCTTCAATAAGCGAGTCTGCTTCAGAGTCAGTTTCTATAAGTGAAAGCCCATCTGAATCGGCATCCGAAAGTCCGTCGGAATCTGCCAGTGAGTCGCCATCTGTTTCCGAATCACCGTCAGAGTCGCCTTCGGAATCGCCTTCCGAGAGCGCTTCCGAGTCTGTAAGTGAATCTCCATCGATCAGTGAAAGCCCTTCTGAATCTCCGTCAGAAAGCACATCAGCATCACCATCGGTAACTGAATCGCCGTCAGAGCCACCTTCGGAATCTCCATCTGTAAGCGAAAGCTCGTCGGAATCCGCCAGCGAATCTCCATCTATCAGTGAGTCACCATCGGAAAGTTCGTCTGAATCGCCTTCAGAGTCACCATCCGTCTCGGAGTCATCTTCTGAGTCTCCATCGGTCAGTGAGTCACCGTCGGTTTCAGAATCTCCGTCGGAATCACCTTCTGAATCGCCATCAGAAAGCCCTTCGGAGAGCCCATCGGAATCACCGTCAATATCGGAATCACCTTCGGTATCAGAATCGCCTTCTGAAAGCCCGTCAGAATCCGCTTCGGAATCCGCATCGCCATCTCCGCCGGATACAACTGATTATTCCAGATATCATTATTCAAGTTTGCCGGCCGATGATTCTAATTTAACACATTTATTTGATTATAATGATTATGTCGATGTGATAACTGAAGATAATGTTTATTCTAATCAGGGCGGAAATTCTGAATATATGGTCTTTCTGTTCAAAGACCAATACGATACAAGCACCGGATTTTTAGATTTGTACTGCCGTGCGAAATCATCACTCGCCCCTTCAACCTCATCCGTTTACTTACAGGTTTACAATAGGAATACCGGATTGTGGGAAACTGTGGATACTGAAAGTGCAGCAGCAGCAGATACTAAATTTACGCTTAATGCGATTATTGACACAAACTTGTCAGATTATTATGATGCAAACAGGTGGGTATCCTGTCGCATTTATCAACTTGGTGTATAAAGTTAGGGGATAAAATGGCAACATGGAGTACAAAACCAAACTGTATTTTTGCAGTACTACCAAAAAGTCTTCAACAGGGTGATAATCCTGCTGCATTTTATTCTACTTCACCAAGTCCATTGGTAAAATTTCCAGTGTATCAAGGTCCGGCAGTAGGTTCAGCTGTATATGCTGAAATGCCATATGACAATGTAGGTGGAGATGTTGGCCCAACTGTTATATACACAGATGGGATATTAAGAGCAGGGCAATATCCTGAATATGGTCAAACGCCTGGAGATATTGCTGCTGGAGCGTTATTAACTAACTGGAATCCTACTATTCCCAATTTTCCTAGTTCAGATTTTTCTTTTGAAATATGGCTTAATTATAGAAGTACCTTTGGTGGGCATTCGTTAGATGTTCAAGGTTTTGCAGTATGGACTGGAACGAATGAGGCTGTACCTTGGTTAAATTGGGCCAATGTTAATTTAGGGTCTATTTATCATCAAATTCAGTTTAGAACAACTCTTGGGGCTAATGGTTTGTTTCGTATGGCAAACCCTTTCTCCAATGGTAATTTATATCATGTAGTTTTTGTTAAAGATGGTCTTGATCTTAAGTTATATATTAATGGAAGTGAACAAACCCCTTCTTTGTATTTTCAAATCGCCAACGACGGTTCTACATTTAATGTAGATGACACGTTTAGAGTTGGTGGCCATGAAAGTGCCACTCCTTATTTTTGCTCTGAATTTGAAGCATTTGCAGTATATAATAAAGCCTTGAGTCTTCCAGAAATTCAGGCTAATTATGCATTAGGGAGCGATTATGGTGTTGCTGGCGCCGATTGTGGTGACGGCACGATGGAAATATTTACTAATTCATTAAGTGTTGATTTGTGGGGTCCTACTCAATTTAGCCCTTCAGCATCTGAATCGGCATCTGAATCGCCATCAATATCCGAGTCGCCATCAATATCCGAGTCGTCTTCTGAATCTCCATCAGAATCACCTTCTGAGTCGTCGTCAGAATCAGCATCGGTATCCGAATCGTCTTCTGAATCTCCATCGGAATCATCTTCAATATCCGAATCATCTTCTGAATCTCCATCAGAATCATCGTCAGAGTCACCATCAGTATCAGAATCATCGTCAGAATCACTTTCTGAGTCGTCGTCAGAATCATCGTCAATATCCGAATCATCTTCTGAATCTCCATCAGTATCAGAATCACCGTCAGAATCACCTTCTGAATCTCCATCGGAATCATCTTCAATATCCGAGTCGCCTTCTGAATCTACATCGGAATCATCGTCAATATCTGAATCTCCATCAGAGTCACAGTCAGAGTCACCATCAGAGTCATTATCAGTATCAGAATCACCTTCTGAATCATTGTCAATATCCGAATCACCTTCGGAGTCACCATCAGAGTCAGCATCAGAAAGCGCTTCTACATCTCCAACCCAGCCACCCGGTGAGGAATATTCACGATATTATTATTTATCATTACCAAGTGATGATACCGATTTAACACATTTATTTACCGCCATTGAATATATGAATGTAAGTGCAGAAGATGACATATTCGTTGAGCAAGAAGCTGCAGCCGGTCGTTATATGATGGTATTATTTAAAGACCAGTTTGATGGTGATTCTACGCCAATTAGATTGTATTGTAGATTAAAATCATCAACGGCTCCGTCATCTTCACCGGTTTATTTACAAATTTATAATCGAACTGTTGGGATGTGGGTCACTGTTGCTTATGACAATACAAGTGCAGCAGATACTAAATTCACTTTAGAGGCTTTTATTACAACAGGTCTTGCAAATTATTTTGATATAGATAATTGGGTATCTTGTCGAATATATCAGAGGGGAATAGCATAATTAATGGCTACTCTTTTTATAGATTTATGGCTGGCTGAAACCTCCAGTCCATCTGCCAGCCAGAGCCCGTCTGAATCAGCGTCTGAGTCAGTATCTGAATCAGCGAGTATATCTCCTAGCCCTACCCCCTCGGCTTCAGAATCGGCCTCGCCGTCTTCCACCCCATCTCCAGGACCTGGCGAGTTTACCGAGCTTGAAGTTTACAAGAATCAGGCGAACGGCCATTTAATTGAATGGGAATTCGCTCCAGATCCTCCAGAAACGGTTGACGATTACAATTTCGAGATATATTACAGTCTTGCGCCAATTTGCGATTATGAAGCGGTTTTGGACGCAGATGGCGACGTTGTTGTCATAGATGGTGCTGTTGGACCATTATTATGGAATCATGATACTATAAAACAATATGATTTCAATAAGATATATTACTATAAAGTGAAAGCCATTTTGAAGACCGATTCGAATCGGTACTTCTGGTCTGAATATGCCTATTTGAATGATTATCCTGATGGAATTCATTTGGTCATGCATCAGGCTGAAAACCTGCTTTATGACATGCTGTATGGGGAACCAGCGTATCTGATAAAGAAAAAAGCATCAGGGGTACGATGCACCAATTGCTGGTCTGAAAGCCGGCAACAAAGAACATTGACTCATTGTGAAGTATGTAACGGAAGCGGGTTTGTTGATGGTTACTATTGCGCCATAGAAATACAAATGGCTTTTGATTCAGAGGATCGAAAGTCAGACTCGCAAAGGGCATTTGAAGATGTTTATGACTCAAAACGCGCCAGAATGTCAAATTATCCCATGGCACGTCCAAAAGATATAATAGTTAATAAAGATTTTTATAAACGATATCAAATTCTTCATGTTGAAACAACCAAACTACCCAGACACGCAACATCGGACACGGTTCTTTCAAAACAGAATTATGTTGTTAGTCAGTTGCTTACTCTTCAGGAATTAAATCCTGACGACAATGAGTATAATATTGACATTGATAGCTTGTTGCCTTAATCTGGAGAAGGGTCAGTGTTATGGAACTCGTTGATGCATCAAAAGACCTTTTGTTCGTTCTCGCAGGTGGCGGAATACTCTGGAAATTAATAGCCGAAATTATTGTTCGGTTAAGAGGCCGCAAAGAAGGAAGTCAAACTGTAACTGTAAATACTGGCAATACTACAAATGCCGGTAATACTACAAATTCAAATGGAAACGGTCGTATATACGCTACAAAGGAAGAATTATCAAAACATGCGTTAAACTGCGCTGGGGCCATACACGAAAAAATCAATCAAAATTATCAAAACCTGTCAAATCAAATGAACTATAACCATAAAGAAACCATGAAAGTTTTTGCTGATATGAGAGTAGATATTACCAAACTTCAATCAATGAGAAGTCACTAATGGCTCCCCCAATAACGACAGGATTCCCCCTTCCAACAATAGTTGATGGCGTTTTGAGCTATCTTCAATTTTTATTTGGCAATCCTGATATTATACCTGCTGAATACAGATGGGATGAGGATGACAGGGTTAGTAAAATAAGAATATCTGCTCCATTTGTTATTGATAATGAAAAGCCAATGAGTGCCCCATATATTGTTGTCGAAAGAATGGCATTCACTTTTGCGAATCGTACGTTGGATAATCTCAAAAGTAAGGATTCTATTATAAGCAATTCTACCGAAAAGGTTGATTGGTGGGATGGTGGCGTCAATATCACTTTTGGTTCCGGGGTTGCTACCGAGGCGTCTAATCTGGCAAATATTGTGGCAATACTCATACAGTCGAACCGTCACGGAATAGCTTCTACTCTTCAATTTGTTAGAAGTATCAATTATGTTGGCGTCGGCCCAGAAGTCCCAATTGTTAAATATGCAGAGGTGCATCGGTGGGAAACAACTCTGCAACTTCAGACATCTCTTCAGCTTGGCTGGATTATGCATCAAAGAGAGTTGACCGAATTTGCAAAAGCTGATATTATAAATGAAAACGAGCAAGTATATTCTGCATCTGGAGAAACAACTCAAGGGTCAGACCTTTTTGTAGACCAAACTCAGGATTTCGGAATACTTTCTACAAATGACCCTCAGCTCCTGCCTGCTGAGCTGATGAAGGGCTGGTATTATATCAGACTTGCAGATAATGCTTACGATCAGTTATATACAGTAAAAGAAATAGTGGATAATCATACACTTAGATTGGCCACTCATGACACAAATGATAATGAAGTTCCATGGAGCGCTGAGGATACCGCTTCAGACGTGGCATATGACCTTCTTTGGAATCATGTGCATATTCATGTAAAAATACCTGGCACTTAAATAGGAAAAATTGTACAATTTATCTGGGAATCAATTATTTTGCATATATAACGACGAATTCCCAAGGAGACAAATATGTCAACTTATCAAGGCCCCCATGTAGCCGTAACTCAGAAATTCGAACTTTCCCCTCCAAACATTGCCGTTGAAGGCTTGCCGTCAGTTGTTGTCGGAACGGCCTATGACGTATACGAGAAAGAAAGTCTCGGGAATGCGCCAGGCCTTTCCAGTGGCACAGCCGGTGGTGCTGCCGTTTCTCAACTCAGCTGGGGGCATGATAAAGTTGTTTTTGACCATACTGTTGTTGGAAAGCGTGGGTTCGACTTTTATCCGCCCAAAGTATATGTTCGTGCCGCTGACGATGACTACGAAATCGAAAGTGAAGATATCGAACTCGATACCAACGGCGTCAAATTCGATGCATCTGACACTTATCCATACGAAACTGTTTTGGAAGGGGCCTCGGAAGCATATGTCCCTTATTATTCCGCGACAACTACTGTAACAATTTCAGCAACCGACCTTCAAACAGTCAACATCACGAACGGCGCTGTAGTAACAGCAAATATCCAAAAGGGCATGAAGGTCTATGTGACCATAGCCGCCGTCAAAACCCTGGTTGGTGTAGTTGGTCAGGCGCCAACGAGTGAAACCAAAATCAAGCTTGCAACACCGTATACTGCAGCCGTACCTGCTGGTACAGCAATTGAAATCGGTATTGCATCCGACACTCTCACCGGATACCCGTGCTGCTTCTACGATCCGAACGCCGACTTCTATGCATCCAAGGTCACCATTGGCGACATCCTCGAGCTCAACACCAACGACCTCGGTGAAGAGATTATGGCAACAGTAACGTCGATTGTGAACAAGAACATGCTTCGTGTTTACACAGATGTTAAAGACGAGAACTTCCTCTTGGAACTCAAAAGCATGCAGGACGCAACCTCGACGTTCACTGGGACATTCAATGTTGCATCATATAAGCTCACAAGGCTTATTGCGTTCTCCCAGACAAGATACGAAGATGCCGAGTCATTGGCACTTGTTGCTAAAGTGGATACAAAAAGGTTCACAGTCGCCAAAGCAAGCTTCTCTGCATATGCTGCGGCAACCGGGCTGTATGGAGATCCGGAACTTGGGTTCTGGTTTACCATTTGTGACGACCAGACTCAGGTTACCAATCATCGTAGGTTCTACGAGATTACCAGTCTGTTTGATGATGTCGCTAGTGGTAACTGGGTTATCGGAACAGACGAGGATATCTATCTCGACAACGACCCGGATACGGCATACACCGGAACTGCGGAATACTTCAACATGTGGGATCCTCAGATCACCAATGAAGTTGTTGCTGACTTCCGTGGCGTCAGGACAGACGAGGCCGGCGTTGTCAAACGCATCACATCCTCAGATGATATCACCACAGCATGGTCAAGAGATGATGATATCAGCGTCTACAATGAACTGGTGTGGATGGCTGCCACTGCACGGGCTGCGGCTGGCGGCAAGGTCATCTATGGTGTCAACGTGGATGCCTCTGAAGACAATCTGGCAGACCAGTATTCGGATGCGTTCGATGCACTCAAGATCTATGACGTGTACAGTCACGCACTTGGAACGACTGACAGCGGCGTCAATGCCATCGTAGCGGCATATCTTGCCGACCAGTCTGATCCATATCAGGGCCATGAGCGTATTGCCGCTCTGGTTTATGACCAGGATGACGTTTTTTCTCAGGGTTCAGACACAGGCAATATGGCCACAACAGGTGTCATCACCATAAGTGGATCTCTGGATCCTATTGCCGCCGGTATCACAGTTGATGACGAGGTTGACATTTTCGATACTGATGGTGTCTACGTGAGTACGGTCAATGTAACCGAAACGCCTGACCCGCTCACACCGACGTTAATCCAGACTGACTATGACAGCACGGCCCTCAGTAGCTACACATTTAAGTTCAAGACGGCTCGCCCTTCTGAAGAAGCCAACAAGCTTTCTGTCATTCAGTACGGTGACCGCAGAGTGAAAACTATGTGGCCGGGCTACTTCACGGCTGATGTCGGTGACGATACCTTGACACTTCCTCCATATTATCTGTCCGCCGATATCGTTGGGCGTGACAGTCGGATCATAGTGTCCCAGTCGTTCACGAACATGAACTACACGCCATACGGGCTGTCGAATATTGTTCTGAACACCAACTTCAGATATACCAAGGACGAGCTTGATACAATCGGCGGCGGCGGTATCGACATTATGATACAGTCCGCCTCACTCAGCCAGACAATCCGATCACGTCACGATTTGACATCCAACATGGATGCGGTTGAATATCGTGAGTGGTCAATCACCAAGCAGGCTGACGTGTGTGCCAAGACGTTCCGTTCAGCAATCGAGCCATACGTTGGTCGATATAATATAACCGACGAGCTCTTCGCATTCTTGGCGCAGGTATGTGGCGTGGTTGCCAACAAACTAACAAAGACTCCAGGTATTGTTGCCGCAGTCAATGTGAACAGCATCAAGCGTGATGAAGTAATCGCGGACAAGGTCAATATCTACATCACGGTGACCGTGTTTGTAGCAGGAAATTACTACGATGTCGAACTGCTCGTAAAATCACGATAAAATCGGAGGAATAGATGAAACTCGAACTTGAAACACTTACCGATCATAGTGTAAACTGGGATTGGGAGAATCTCCACGTCGCTCAATCATTTATTGGGAAGACGGTTGAAGGGGATGAAGACAACCCGGAAACGATCAGTATTAATGATATCGTAGAAGCTGGGACAGTTCTTATCGCAGCCGGCCCCGCGGATCTCGATAAAGGGATCGGCACAGGGGATCAGGGCGGGATTCGAATAGTTCCCATAGGCCTTGTCGAAACAGCACAGATATCTATGAACAAACCTTTGAGTCGTATTTTCGAAATCGGCTCCAAGCTCAGCTACATTATTCCCGGACGCACAGTTGGCGGAATCAGTCTGAGCAGGGTATTCTTCGATGGCCCGAGCCTGCTGAAAGCCATCTACATGGGCGAAGTCAAAGCAGACGCCGCTTCCGTAGATCAAAAATATGCCTCTTTCCAATCAACGGCAACGCAAGCTTATCAAGAATTCCAACACATCAGTTCCGGAAATATTGCAATGAACCTTGCATCCTCATTCTTTGACCAGCCAACAGGCCTTGCGTTCCTGTTCCGGGATCAGCAAAATGAATCCGTTGGTCAAATTTATTTTGAAGGTTGCAGAGTTTCAACGTACAATATTGGAATCAATGCCCAAATGAACGTGCTGACGGAAGCTATCAGCATGGAGTTCGTAAGATGTCGCCCGATCATTGGTGTCCCATCTGACGAATACGACAGGTCGGATCCTGCTAAAGCATATGCTGACGTGAATATCGTGTCGGCAAAGAATAATTCTGTTCCTGAAGAAGGTGACCTTCCAGTAGCTCCATAAACAAAAACGTCTGACAACTAAAAAAAGGCCCTGCAAAGGGCCTTTCTTATTTGGGCGCTACACTACAATACCCTCCCACATTGCTTCACTATACCATCAGTTCATTGAAGCCTCCTCTGCAGAGAAGTGCATGCGTGCCCCTCGCCGATAGGTGTGGTCTCTCAATTTGCGAATATTGTAGTGCCAAATGGGCCCATGAATTGATACTAATAGAACGATATTATGCGACTAAAATGACCAGGTCATCAATTTGGGTAAGCGAAAGCCTTTGTGACAAAGGTCTCCTGGACCACTCCAGGAGACCGTCATAAAGGCGTGGGTTTCGAGCGAAGCCAATTGATGAACAGGTCATGCAGGAGTAAAATACCACAAATAAACTCAAACTCTGTCGAAACAACAGAAATAAAGCTATCAATTCTTTCGTTTTTTCTTGACTACCTTCTTTTTGACAGACTTTTTCTTAACAGTAGGAATCTTCACATCGATCGCATCGATTCCTCTAAGTTTTCTTGCTGTCTTAAGGATGGGTTCTGGTATTGGCGTATGAGATTCGAACCACATCAAGGCAATACAGTTCCAGGCTGCATGATACAAGTGATGTAGTCCACTTTCCTCATCAAACAGTTTGTTGATGGCATACTTGTCGATATGCCTGTTCAGGGCCGCATAATACCTGTCTGACTCAACCTGCTGCCAGTTGTTGTCCTCGTACAGCTTTGCGCCATAAGTGTACACCTCAGCAAGCTTAGTTGTCCATTCAGCGTCTATCAAATCCCATCTCTGAACAAATGAAAACTCCGGAAATACATCTTCATAGCAATATTCTTTTTTCTTGGCAAGCATGAGTAGTCCTACTGTGGCATCCATTAAAGGGTGAGCTCTCCCAAGAGGACCGTTCAAACCCATTAGTCTCCAGCGAAATATATTCGCTCTGACAACATTGTAGATATACTCTTGATTGAAGGTAATTTTTTTCTCTCTTAGCATGTGCCTCTCAATAAATGATTGAATAACCTGTGACAGGCTAACAAAATATTCAGTCGGAACAAGCTCCCATCTAGCTTTTCCTTCATCAAATTTCATCCCTTCTTTCATCTAATCTCCTTGTGCTGGTTCGAACTTTTGATTGATTGGTGTGGGCGAGACCCCCGATGAGCAGCTCGTAATACAAGCTTCTTAATATTACGGCGGCCTATTGCAATCTATGGTTTGCGGCGCCCGAGCGCCGGTCGAGCCCGTCCAAAGCGAATGAGGGCATGGCGAGAGCCCATGCGAAGCATCTATCCGTGTCCCCGTCACTTTACCGCATTTCGGGTCCTGATGCTGAGCATGGAGGCTGAGCCATAACCGATGAGCTTTGGACGGTGAAAAAGCGAGTAGGCGAAACACCTACCCATACACCGCTTTGAACCTAACACAACAAATATATTATGACAAATCATCCTGCCAAATTATGGCATTTTGAATATGTCCGAAATTGAATTTTTCATAATTGTGCCACTATCAATGGATTCAAAATCAACTAATGGTTTTAAATATTTTTTTCCACTGAAACAATTTTTGCAAACTTCTTTTCCACCCTCTTGACAATATCCACAATATGAACAGGCATCATACGAAAAACGATTATCATTGATTATTTCTTTTATATGCCGAGACGGAACCATATTTGATTCATCATTTATAATGACAGTAATTTTATTTGTTCTGAATGGAGGAATACATATATACCATTTGTCACGATGTTCGTTAAAGTATTTTCTTGAATTGTAAAAAAGCGCATCTAATACATTTAATTTCAATTTTACTATCATTGATGGCCTCTTTTTGGTACAGCAACCACTTCAGACTTTTTGCCATCATCAACTGACACGGACGATACCTCAATAGGTATTCTCTTGTCTTTATTGACAATTGCAAGATTTTTCAGAAAGCCAATAAACTTCTCGGCAAACTTTTCGTCCATGGTTATGGTAAAAGTCACTTTTGACATATGCACCTTAAAAAAAGCGCTCTGAAGAGCGCTTATTTTTTAGCCGTTGCCGCCATTGTTGAATCATGAAGTGCCCTCATCTTTCGAGAGTGTTTGGCCATTTTTCTTCTAACCTTAATTTTTCTCGCATGATCACGAGGTTGGGCATGAGTTTTTGTTTTACCCTGAAATAGTGCTTGGGCTATGTTCGGCATGTTATGTCCCCTTTCTCAATCTGATAAAATACTGTGAGGGGCGCTCAACAGTCATATTCAAATCGCCCAAAAGTGTAAAGAATTCCTGGCCTGCATGTTCACTCACCTCAGTAACAGTGTAGAATTTTCCACTTGTTACATGAGAATCTACAAAGTCACCATTACGAGGAGGCCGCACGCAGCGTACTCGAAAATTTTTCATACATTCTCCTTTGATGGGTTAACTGTATCCATAATTATTATCCCACAAAAAAGAGAAGAATAACACTCCAGCAAAAAATAGATATGATAAATACGATTCGGTCCTGCCGGCCGTAGTTCGTCGAGTTTGTTGGTCGAGCTGGTTTCCAGCGAGGGTACCAATAATCTCGACGAAGCGGAGGCGGCGTGGGCCTAAGCGTTATTTTGAACCACAATATTACAACCTCGTCCTGTCGAAACGACAGGCAATAGGCCTGGAGCATGACGATGCGCCTCGGAGACTGTCCTGGTCGATATGCCGATGTTTTTATCGCCCCGGCAGACTTTACTGCCCCGCATCGTCAATAAAAATTTTCCTCTTCAGTTAAAAAAATCTCA
>Ga0272441_10001418_pt1 | contig 51125 bp, 50 predicted proteins | sample SSMProp6N_FD_193582 | JGI IMG/M metagenome (GOLD analysis project Ga0272441, IMG submission 193582) | Marine sediment archaeal communities from Little Sippewissett salt marsh, Falmouth, MA, United States - SSM-Prop-6N | ecosystem: Environmental > Aquatic > Marine > Wetlands > Sediment ... | reverse complement strand
AATACCCGATCACCTTGCCGAGGAATTTAAACACGCCTCCAAGTACTTTTCCGGATTTTGCGGTCTTCCCTGCAAAGCCGAGGAGGTCGCCGAAATACGAACCGAGCTGTATAATGGGCTTGAATATCTCCTTGATTGCTGCCCATGTCTTTTTCAGGGATCCGATGAGCGGATCAAGCGCAATCTTTATGCCCTGCCATATACCCTTGAAGAACGACCACACAACCTTGCCCGTACCCTTTATGATCGTTCCTATGCCGAGAAAATTGGTCCTGAATGCCAGATATAATGCGCCGACAGCAAGGGCCACCAGCGTGACCGGCCAGAACGCGGTTGACAGGATGCCGCCCAGTGCACCTGCAGCAGCTCCGAGCGATGCGAATCCTGCTGACACCATTCCAAGGATCGCGGGGATACCGCCCAGTGCTCCGATCAGGCCGACTATGGTGAGTATGGACCCTGCCACCAGTGCGGCTGCGGTTGCCATGGCACCGAACGTGACCACTGCCTTGGCAAGTCCCGGATGCGCTCTCAGAAAATCACCGATCCTGCCTGCAAAGAGTCCGACCTTTTTTAATACCGGTGTGATGATAGGCAGGAAATGCTGGCCCAGAATGATGAATACGTTCCGCAGGCTTTCCCGCATGGCAGCAAACGCGAAGTTCAGGGTCTGGGTCTTCTGCCTGAATGCGGTCTGCAGCACACCGCCTTTTTCAAGCTCACCGCTCCATCCCCTGATAATGCTCAGGTCTGTTGCAAGAAGCCCGCCGAGCTTGGAGAACGCTTCTTCCCCTGCGATCGCCTTAAGCGCTGCTTCCCGTTCCTCATGGGTTACGTGCGCCAGTCCCCGCTGCATGTCTCCCAGTACGTCTATAAGCGGACGCATTTTTTTGGTTGAAGCATCATATACCTGTACGCCCAGCTTGGCAAGGGCATCACCGGCCTCCGTGCTCGGGGCGGCAAGCTTGGTCAGGATCTGCCTGAAGGCTGTGCCTGCCTCTGAGCCCTTGATGCCCTTGCTCGCAAATCCGGTGAGCACAGCGGATACATCCTCAAGCGGAATCTTCATTTCGACCGCGACCTTGGACGCCTCCTTCATGGCTTCTGCCATCTGGGGAACGGTGGTCGCACCAAGCATGGACGTTTTGAAAAACACGTCCGCCATCTTCTCCGCATCCTTAACGTCCATTTCGAACGAGTGCAGCGCATCGGACAGGGACTCCACCGCGACTGCGGGCTCCATTGCCACGACCTTGGCAAGCATTAAAGCCGAATCGGACAGGGAAGCGAACTGCTCGGTCCCTGCCTGCGCACCTGCGGACAGCACCTGGTAGAACGCCTTGTTGATCTCCGAACCTGCCATGCCGAACCTGGTGGACATTTCAAGGGACCGTTTGGACAGGTCGCGCTCCATGCTCACAAACGCATCACCTGTTAAACCGGTCATGGTCATAGTGTCGCGCAGCGTATCCTCGAATGTCCCGGCCGCGCGGGACATTCCGAAAAACGTGGCAGCTCCTGCAAGGCCGAAGGCGGTAATAGCTGCACCGACTTTTCCGAGCTTGGCGAACCTGGACTGGAGCTTTGCTGTGGATTCCTCCACTTCCTCCACGCTGTCGCCCAGATTGTCGACCGCACGCTCGGCTTTTTTGATCTGGCCGGTGGCCTTGTCCTTCCATGACAGGAGAACACCCAGACCGATTATATCAGCTACGCCGGGCATGGCTTTCTACCTTTTGCCTTTCGGTTTCATGCTGTCTGCAATCTCCTTATTGATCCTCTCGATCTGCCGTATCCACCGGTGCCGCTCGCTGCGGGACATATACATGCACTCGAAGCGGGACCAGTGGAAATGATACGCTATGATCGCAACCTCGGGATAGAGGCCTTCCGTGTCAAGGTGCAGTGCCGTAAGAACGGGAAGCAGGCCCGAGATATCCCTTACCCCAAGGCCTATTTCACGAAAAAATCGGACATATCCAGCATGGCCTTGAATTTCTTTCCGCAATCCGGGCACTCCACGTCGATCTCCATGTCCGGCCCGGAGTCGATCTCCTTCAGCTTCATAATCAGAAAATCACGGTCGCTCTTGAACATGGCAGCGGTAACACCGGTGTCGATCTTTTTCTTTTCAACCGTTCCGATCCGGACGATCACCCGCGCCAGGAGCGCGGTGAGCATCTTTGCAGGGTTGTTTCTCAGGGAAGGATTGAGCATGGCCTCCTGGTCAGCACCCGTGATTTCGCGCAGTACCACTTCCCTGTGAAGCGTGCCTTCCCTGTCAACGTATCCCTTGGGAAGTTCAAACGTGTATTCGGTTTTCACCGTGTCTTCAGTCATACCGGTCTCCTTTCTTTCTTGTCACTTTTGTCAGCTTTGTCAGGGGACACTTTTGTCAGGGGACACGTAACAAGTACATGTCCCCTCCCTGTGTCCCGGTTATGCCTTGATCACAAGGTCAAGACCCTCGTGCTGTATCTCAATCGACTCGACCGCATTGTCGGATGAGGAGGCATCAAACTCCGGCGCCGTGAACTTGCTCGGCCACGCATCAAACACCTGCCAGCGCTTGACCTCGTCCCCCTTCTCATCCTGCTGGATCACGGAGATGGGTTTGCGGTTGCCCTGCGCACCATCCCGCTTGACCTTCTGGCGCCAGTCCCATAGCTCCGTGTCCGTGATCGAGCCCTGCTCGAGTACGATGGGTGCGTAGGAATTCAGCCCTGCCAGCTTCCTGACCGTGCTGTTGTCCCCGCCTTCCCGGTACTCGCGTACTTCGGTCTCCTCCTCCAGCCCGGACACGGTCATGAACCCGGCCCGTTTTATGCCCTCGATCTCAACGAGGAATTTGTACCGGGGATAAGGATCTACTCGTGCATTCGCCATATATTATCCTCCTATGCTTCGGTTATGCTTTTGCCCCCGTCCCACTGGCCTATGCGGAAGATCACGAACTCCGCTGTTTCAACGATGTTCACACCGATCTCAGTGATGACCTGTCCGGCCTGCCTGACTTCCGGGGGATTGGTTTCTTCATCGCATTTCACGTAATACGCCTCCTCCGGAGTCTCGCCGAAAAGCGCGCCTTCCAGCCACTGGCGTTTCAGGAACGCTCCTGCGGAACGGATGATCTTGCCCCAGAGTACAGGATCGTTCGGTTCGAACGGTGCCCACTGCGTGCCGTCAGCAATCGACTCCTACACGAACATCAGAAACCGCCGTTTGTGCACGTACCGCAGGTTGGGGTCGCTCGACATGGTGCGCGCACCCCAGATGCGGATACCCCTGCCCCGGAATGCGCGGATGCAGTTGACACCCGCGGGGTTCAGGATCTCCTGCTCGCCGTTGGTCACCGTATATTCCAGGCCCACCGCTCCCAGCACGATCTCGTTGGCCGGGGCCTTGTGCACGCCCCGCTCCCCGTCGCTTCTGGCGAACACACCGATGATATGGCCGGACGCGGGGATCACACGCACAGTCCTGGTAAGGGGATCGTTGATCCTGATCCGGGGATAATAGTAATAGCCGTATGATGTATCGAACAGCTCCCGGAACGCCTGGGTTTCCTGGGGATTCTGCCCTTCAGGGCAGTCGGGTACGAATCCGCAGTCCCCTCTGCCCGCACAGTAGGCCGACAGAGCCGACACGGCCGCTTGTGTGGCCACACCCGGAATGGACAGGGTATTTACCTCGTCCACCTCGTCAAACGCGAACAAACCCGTTTTGTCGGCCGGGTTGCCGGTATAGTCCGAGTCCGCTATGTCCGTTATGCCATCAGCGCCTCCTGCAAGGGGCGTGTCAGCCTGTACTGCAGACCGGTCGTCCGGCGGTGTGCTCGGGCTGTCCAGGTCGGTCACCTGGATATAGGCCGAGTTGCCGTTTATCACGTGTTTGACATAATTCTCCGCTGTCTCGTCCATGGACAGGTTGTCCCAGGATTCCACAACCTCCCCCTGCTCCTTGACCGTGATCGCAAACTCGGCTGCGGGCAGGTCGGATCCGTCAGCAATGTCAATGGACAGGTCATTGCCCCATTCTCCTTCGTTCAATGCCTGTACGGAGAGCGTGTTCTGTGCCGGATCGGCACGGTCATTCAGAATGACTGACGCGATGTCCGCAGATGAGGAAGCCACGCGCACCACATAGCAGCGGGAGCCCTTGTTCAGGAAAAAGCCGTACACAGCATACGCGAGATACGAGTCCCTCCGTAACTCACCGAAGTGCTTCACGAACTGGGACCAGTTGGTGATGAGCTTTGCCTTGTTCAACTGCCCCCTGGCGGCAATGCCGACGAATCCTGCAGTGGACGTGCCCACTCCCTCAATAGGAAATGCGCCGCTCGGGACCTCTTCCACAAAGACCCCGGGTCTCAGATATTCCTTTGACATGGTATAAATCTCCTTTTGCTATAGGGTTTCCGACTGTATTACATGCTCCTGCACCAGGGGAACCGTTTCCGCATGCCGCGCATCTAAACGCATCTTCACGATGATATCGATACTCTTTGCAAGGTCACGCTCCTTTGAAAGCTCCCGGAACGCGATGTCCCTGTGCAGGTATATTTCCCCGGCCTCCCCTGCAGTCGTAATGACAGGGTGCTCGTCTATGAAATAGAAAACCTGTTCAAGCAGGAGCCGGTCGTGCCTGCTTTTCTCCGCATGAATACCGATCGTGTAATGCAGGTTGTACGGCTCGGACCGCTTCCGCACAGTCGCGGTCATCTCATCCAAGTCCTTTTCAACGTCAAGATCGTTGTCCGCCCGGTCAGGGTCTCTTCTGATATCTATAAGCTGCAGCGTAATGCAGGGAAGCTCCAGTTCCACGAAATCGGGATCCGGAGTGACAACATGGACCGGAACAGGCTCACCGCCGATGGCAATGTTCTGAACATCGCCCAGCATCTGCTTGAGCGTAAGTTCAATGTCAGTGAGAAAATTATCTTCTGTCATGCTACTCTCCCTTTACTGTTTTTTCAACGGCCTGCCTGAACAGTTTCTTCACGATCCCCTTTTTCCTGAAATCCCGGTACGAGGGTTTCATGAAAGGCCGTCCCGGAATAAAGAGTTCTTTTGTTGATGGTTTCAGGTGCAGGCCGTGTCCGTGGAGCCATGCACGCATCCTCGGGGTCACCTTTATGCGTACGCCTTTTTCCCGCTCGTGCAGGGCAGCGATGTTTACGCCCTTCGGTGTGCGGCGGTTCACTCCCACAGCCACCGTGTGCCTGTCAATAAAATGATGAGAAACGGACTGGAGCAGGTCGCTGTTGTCGATCAGCGGCTTGCTCGAACGTTTCAGTTTTACCGTGAACGGATGGTCGGGCTTCATGCCCTTGCCATCAAGTATCCGGTTCCGGATAATGGACTCGAGCCGTACCGCTGACTGGTGCAGGGCGACTGTGCCGTTCTGTTCGATCCTCCTGTCGAACTTCTTCATCACGTTCTTCAGCTTTTTCCAGTCCCCGGTCTTTGCCATTTACGATTCCTCTTTAAGCAGCACTCGCGTGAGAAGAAAATCCTCTCCCACTCCGGATGACTCCTGTATATGAATGACCGTGTATTTCTCCCCTTTGAACCTGACCACGGTACCGAAATCAAGCTCAACTGCCCGGGCCTGCAGGTCCTCTGTCTTGAATGTCGCCCTGCCGTCAATATCCTTTGTCTCTCCGCCAGGAAGTACGACCCGGTCCTTTTCTATTTTAACCCGCGCCTTGAGCGGAACCGGATTCCTGTATACCTTTTCTTCCTCTTCTTCTCCATACAGCTCATCAACAACCGTGTTTTCCGCATCGAGCACTTCCACGGTCACCTCTGCAGCAAACTCATCAAAGAGCGGGGACAGCACGCCGTCCCACGCGTCCCTGACCTCATCCTTTATGCCCATACTCATCTCACACCACAAACGCTTCCATGTCCCGCCTGTATTTCCGCAGCAGGGAATCGGCCTCGGTATTTCCCGTGGTGTTCAGTCCTTTCTCCCCGGACGCCACGGACCGGGGGTATTCGAACGACACGGAAATATCCTCTATCTTCGCGCTCTTCAATCCGACCGCATTGCGTGTAGAGCTGCTTGTGGATGTGTCCAGATCAACCCCTGCCTTCAGCTCACGCAGCGCATCGATCGCCAGGATGATGCACGCCTGCCGGACATCCTGCGGGATCGTCTCATACCCGAACTGCCCTTCGATCCTCACGTTCTGCACGCCGAGCGTGAAAATGGTGTCCATGTACAGGTCGTATTCCTCGTCCACGTCGAGCCGTATGTATCCCTCGTCCCTGTACACCCGGAATTCGGACGGGTCCAGGTCGGTCTCATCCACCGTGATGCGCGATATGCTGATGACCGGCCTGTCCTCAAGGAACATGATCGAGTCCCCGCTGCCGTCCATGATATACGTTTCCTCTCTGCGCCAGAAGTTCCGCCTGCAGAACGAATCGATATACAGGGTGGCTGCCTGTATGGCATGGCGGAGTTCCTCGTCACTTGCCTGCTCTTCAGTGACGCCTTTGGCACGCAGGTCCGATATCGAGCAGTAGCCTATGCCGTAAAGCTCTGAAGCGGTCGGGTATATCCAGGGAGGATCTCCCCATATGACAGCAAGAGCCGCGGCCTGCGAAGACGTCAGTTCCTCGGTATCGGTATCTGCATTGATCTCGTCATAATCCGCGTGCGAGGCGATCACCTCAAGCAGTGACTCATCCTCAGCAGGGCTCAGCTTCCAGCGCGCGTTGGGCCTGTCCCAGTATTTGGGCTTTCCCTCTATAACAACCGTTCTCCAGTATCCCATGTTACGCCATCCCTGTGACATAGACCGCTGTGGCATTCTGGGCTGCAAGGAAATCCATGCGTGTGATCCCGGTAACCAGGTGGAACGTCCGCCTGCCTCCCTTTTCCACAAAGCCCCTCTGGTCAGGAGTGGTGAGCTTGGTACCTGCGTCCGTATCGCTTGAAGCGGAGTCGACCCAGAATATGCTTTCATTGCTGTATATGCTTATGTGCTTCATAAGGGTGCTGAAGGACATGGAATTCGTTGCAACGTTGTATGAAGTGGAGACTGAAGTCAGTTCCCTGTGCTGTCTTCCCCCTCCTCCGAACAGAGCTATCAGGTTATCCTGTTTCGCTTCTGTGGACGGAGCTGCGATAAGCTTCGCAAGTATGGCTGACAGGGTCGTCTCGGTCGAGTAATCCTTGGCAATCAGTGTATCCTGCTTGGCTTCCGTGGCAGGGGCCGGGACCAGTTTGTTCAGGATGGCTGCGAGCGTGGTTTCAGTAGAAAAGTCCTTTGCGATCAATGCGTCCTGCTTTGCTTCTGTTGCAGGAGCTGATATGAGCTTTGCAAGTATGGCAGCAAGCGTTGTCTCAGTTGAAAAATCCTTTGCAAGAAGCGCGGTCTGGTTGGCTGCTGTTGCAGGGTCTGCAGAGAGCTTGGCAAGCACAGCGTTCAGCGTGGCCTCGGTGGAGAAGTCCTTTGCCAGGAGCGCGTCCTGCTTCGCTTCTGTCGAGGGATTGGCAATGAGCTTCGCGAGTATAGCTGCAAGCGTTACCTCAGTGGCAAAATCCTTTGAAAGAAGCTGATCCTGTTTGGCCTCAGTCGAAGGTGCGCTTATGAGCTTTGCAAGAATCGCAGCGAGTGTGGTCTCGGTTGCAAAATCCTTTGCCAGAAGCTGGTCCTGTTTCCCTGCAGTCGCCGGATTCGAGATCAGCTTGGCAAGGACCGCTGCAAGCGTGGTTTCGGTACCGAAGTCAACACCGAGCAGCGCGTCCTGCTTCGCCTCTGTTGCAGCACCTTCAGGCAGGGGCTGTTCGTTCTGGGTGACAACAGCCGCGTTCTCTCCGATGCCGTCCGCCTTCACTTTCATCTTCAGGGGTGATGCACCATCTGCAATCCTTACTGCATCTATGACCACCTGCTCGTTCAGGACCAGTTCGACCGTTGTGCGGATCGCCCGCTCGGTTGCATCGTATACTGCCTGCAGTATATCCTCAGGACTCGTCGGAGGCATGTTCTAATCCCTTATTCTTTTTTCCGAACCAGAAAAAATATCCGGTGAGATCATTATTCTCAAGCTTCACGGTGAACCCGTTCTGCATAAACACCCTCCTCAGGGAATCGGGGTCGTAATAGAAAAGCTCTGTCTCTTTAAAACTGCCCTCCTCCCCTGCAGGGATGTGCACGTATACCAGCCCGTCATCCCTGAGCACTTCAAGCAGAAGACGGACTGCATGCACAGGATCGGATATTTCGCTGAAAGCGTCATGAAAAACAACAAGATTGAATGTACCTGTTTTGAATGCGGCATCCTCAAGCCATGCGTGCTCCACTTGAAGGGAGCATGCCTTTCCGTATTCAACAGCGTCCCTGCTCGGGTCAATGCCGTACACGGTCCATCCATACTTCTGGAACTCCCGCAGCCGCAGCCCAAGCCCGCAGTGCACCTCGAGCACATGCTTTCCGAACGCGTTCAGCACAGCGGGCCTGCCGCTCATGCGGTGATGGTATCCCTTCATGATCTCCTGTGCGATCCCGGTCTGCTCTCTGATCTCATCCCCGTGCGGCTTTGCTATGGCGTCCTCAAACAAAAGATTCCTCCTGCCCGCGATGTACCTGAGGGACGGTCTGGGATTCTGGAACAGAAGCCCGCAGTCCTCGCATCTGCATACCGTGATGTTCTCCTCCTTTGCATGATCCTGCCCGGTGCCGCCGCACACGGGACAGCGCACCACCCGCGCATGGGGCATCGAAGGTGAATTATCTTCTTCCGGTTTCTCCTCTTCTTTTGCTTCTTCCTGAAGCTCCGCCCCGGGATCCCCGGCATGTTCCGGTTCCGGAGGAGATGTCTCCTCCGGCTCTTCCTGCTTTGTCAGGAGCTCCGGTTTATCCCGGGCGGACTTTTTCTTTCTTTTTTTCGCACTCATATTTTAAAACCTCCTTATGCGCCGACCGAGATCTGTTCAGCAATGCACACCGCATCCGCTTCCTCGAACGTGCAGTCCACGCGGGAGGTGAATGCATACTGCCTGACCCGTGCGAAGATGTTCTTGTCCTTTTCAAGGGTCATGTTCCGGTGAATGCCGGTAACAAGGTTCTTCCTGAGCGTGAGGATCACGAAGGTCAGGTCGTCATAGTCTGTGGTGTCTATGGTCTCCTCCAGGTTGCTCGGGATGAGGGGCACGCGCACGAGCGGTATGCCGCCGTATGATGCGGGAGCGTTTTCCAGCAGGAACTTGTCGCCCGTGGGCGTGGGCCTCTGGCCGAGAAGCTTCTTGTAGTTATGCTCGAACTTCGGGCTTACATAGAACCTGAGATCGTTATAATCCCGCATGTACTTCTCAGGCATGCGGTCGACCAGCTCGCCGAGCACGTCCGTGGAGATCCCGCTGCCTCCATGCTCGAACAGGTGCCCGTCCGTCTTGGCGATCTTCCGCCACCCGTCAATGAGCTGCAGGTACGTATCCGTGGGATGCGCGGTATCGCCCATGATGTAGAGCTCCTCATGGTCCATGGCGATCTGCGTGGCAAAGAGCTTGATGATCGAATCCTCAAGGTTCTCCTTTTCGATGTTATCCTCAAACACGTCATACGTGATCTCGAACGGTGTCATCACCTCGACCGTGTCGAGCGTGACCTTTGAAAAGGTCGGCTTCTTGCGCACGGCCGGGTCCTGGCCTTCAGTGGCCGGTACCGACGCACGCGCACCGATCCCGATCTTGTTTATGTCACGCTTGCGCGACTTCATCGGAATGTTACGTGCGTCCTTTGCCATGACCGACAGGTCATGCAGGTACGTGATGAACTTCTCCGACTGCTCGGGGTTGAGCTCGCCGCCCCCCGCAATAAGGTCCGCGGTTTCCAGTGCCTTTTGCAGCAATTCATTCTGATCCATTGATATCCTCCTTCAGTAAAACTGGTAAAATGTCTGTTACACGAGTCCCTTCCAGATGCTCTTGCCGTCCCCCTTCTCACCGGCTAAGGGCTCCTGCCCGTCAAGGGATGTCCTTCCTGCAGGAACGCTCTCTATGGCGTCGAGCCGCTTGGAGAGCTGTTCGATCACCTGCACGAGATTAGGGGCCTTGCCGTCATCCTTTCCGTCATCAGTGTCTCCGCCCCTGCCGTCATCACCGATGCCGAGTGTCTTGATAAGCTTGGCGACCGTCTGTTCCAGGGTATCCAGCTTCTGCGCGGCACTGTCATCCGTTCCTGTATCATCCGGATTGCCTCGCTGATCCTTGGTCGAATCCACTTCAGAGATAATACGCTGAAGTTCCTCCAGGAGCTTCTTCAGCCTGGTCAGCCGGTCAGTGCTCATTTTCCGGCCCGCCTTTTCCATGTCACCCTCTTTTCCGCTCTCACCCGGGTCACCGTCCTTGCGTGCATTGGGATATGCATACGATGCACCGCGTGCGATCTCCCTGATCTGGGACAGCACCTTCTTGCGCTGTTCGTCCTTCTCCTCCTTGAGCAGCTTGTCTACAAGCTCCACGATCTGGCGCATGCGCGTGCCGCGCTCGGGAGCGGGCTTCGGATACGGAGCAGGCGAAGGATAGCCCCGCTGCTTGCAGAACTCAACCCATGCCTTCCATACGTCCGCCTCGGATTTATTGTCAAGCTTCTGCTCCTCACAGTACTTCATCCAGTCGTCCCACAGCTTTTCAGCAGGCGGAAATCCCCTGGATGCTTTTTTCCTGTCATCACCGCCGTCTGTTCCGTCTCCGCCCTTGCCGTCCCTGCCCTTTTTGATATCGTCAGGGTCCGGCTCGCCCGAAGCCTCGAGCAGTTCCCGGTCATTGTCATTTTCAGTACCCATGTCTGTTCCTCCTTTTACAAGAATAAAATCGTGCATTTCAGTTTCATCGAATTCCTCAAGCTCGCCTCCCTCCTCTTCATATGCATCAAGCGCTTTTTCAATGTACCACCTGAGCGCCTTGGCTTTGGGGTTCGCAGGCACAGCTACAAGAGAGACCTCCAGCAGGTGCATCTTGAATATCACGCGTGCCCATTTCTTCAAGGCAGCGATCCACTGCTTCTTCGCCTGCAGGATCTTGCCGCGCACAGAGAACTTGTTCAGCACTCCTTCCCTGATCTTCTGCCACAGCTCGGGAGCGGTCTTGGACACCAGTATCTTCAGCCAGAGGCCGCCCTTTTTGGCCTTTGACTTTTCCACCTTTCCGATGGACTCGTTCGGATTGTGGTTGTGCAGGACCGTGGAGTTCTCGATCAGGTCCTTTGCCGAGTTCTCTATTGCCTGCTGCGATATGATATCCTCCTGCATGTCAAAGTCGGAGGTGGCTGCGAATCCTTCCACGATCCACTTGCCTTCCTCCTCATACGCCTTGCTTACGTCTACACTGCATTCGAAGTCGATTGCCTGCATGATATGTCTCCTTTTGAATCGGTACGCGGTGCGGCCTGGGACCGCTCCACGAGCCAGTTATCGTTTTTCCTGTCCATAATCCACACGCCCCTGAGCTTTGTGCCCTTGAACTGTACCTTTTTGAAATCACGGTTATTGATCAGGACCGTGCACTCTCCCCTGTCCACGATCTCCACAAACGACGGTGTGTCCTTTGTGGGGTTCATGGACGTGCCCGGAGCGACGAACCCTTCAGCGGTCAGGGCGCGCTTGTCCCTGTCCTGTTTGAAATACCCGACCGTCTGATCGGCATCCGTGATGTCATGGTCGAGTACCCAGTGCAGCAGATGATCCTTGCCTATATCAATGCGCAGGTCATAGTGCCACCTGGTCGGGCCCTCCCTGACCGGCTTCTCGCCCCGCTTGGTGTAGTACTGGTACTGCAGCACGAACCGTGCATCAGTCAGAGACGCCTTTTCAAATGTTATATCAACATCACCCTTATCCATTGCATCGACCAGGGAATCACGCATTGCGATCCGGTCCTTCTCTGCCTCCATCATCCAGTACCGGTATTCCTTCGGCACTTTTCCCCGAATATCTTTTGGCAGGGATGAGAATCCCTGCGGCGGAACCCATTTCTCCTGCACAGCCCTTTCGGACAGAACGTACGGTGTCTGGTCTATCGGCTTTATTAAAAGCCATGCAGCCTCGCTTCTGAACTCCGCTTCAGCAGCAGGGAGAACGATCTCATCCGCCTTGAGCATCTTGGCAAGCTGCAGGTCCCAGTCACGGTCGAATACAGACGTGGAAGGATCGTTCAGAAGTGCATACAGCGCCTCGCTTACATCGGCAAATCCCTTGCCCTGTATTGCCTCCACCCTGAGCTGCCTGAAAAATATGCGGTAATTGAACCCGCCCTTCTTCCTGTCGGATTTCGGGAAATATTCATGTACCCATGGTTTATTGGATCCATATTCGCACGTACCCCTGTCAACGATCAGGAACACACCCGGGTACTTCTTGGTCGCACCGACCGTTCCCGGCTTGGTCACGCCCTCTATATCAAGCCATGCATGCGGCTCCACCGCCTTGCGTTCGCTGACCAGCTCCGCTGCGACAAGCTTCTCGGTGCCCTTCTTCTTCCGCTTTGCAAATGCACCGGAGTTCCAGTCGATCTTGGAGTATTTCTTTATCTCCAGCTTCTTCGCCTGGCCGAGCGTGGTGACCGGCTCCTTTATTGATCCGCCGATCATGTTGTTTATGGTCCAGCCTATGAGGGATTCGTTCTTCAGACTTTCGATACGGAAGTCGGTGTGCAGTGAACGTCCTCTGTGATGATGCTGGCACACATACCGGTGTGTCTTGTCCTCTTCAGGCAGCCGCATGTAGGGGTCAGCCTGCTTTTCCATGCTCTTGCCGAAGAGGAGGTTCTCGTTCTGTATCTGGTCGCGGCCGCCGGGGAAGCCCCGCGTCTGAAAACGCGTGAGCTTGTACTTGCGCACCGTGCCTTTGTGCTTGCCGAGCTCCGCAGCCCACGGGATCTGCGAGTTGCGGCCTGTGGAGACGAACACCTGCCTTCCGCTCCGGCACAGCCGTTTCAGAATGAGCGGCAGGTCGTTCCTGTCCATCTTCTTTTCACGCCAGTCAGACTGGGTGAGAATGGAATTGGTGATCCTGTACGAATCGAAGTAGTCTATCGGCGCCTTGCCCTTCTTGAAATAGGGAGGGTCGAAATAGACCACGTCCGCTTTCGGAAAGGTCATGGTGCGTGCATCGAGCGACGTGATCTTCCCTTTGCCTCCGACCTCTTCGATCAGCCTGTTGATCTCCTTTATGGATTTGTGCAGAATGCGGTTGATGTCGGTCATGGTCTCGTACTCGATGGTCGTGAATCCGCTGCCCGATTCGCCGTACATGGTCTGCAGCATGCGGGAGGCAAGTGCGCGTACAGTGTAAACCTTATTGCCTGAGAAGTTCTTCGCGGCAAGCACCAGGCCGTCAAGGAACCTGCGCACCTCTTTCTTTCTCGGGTACATCCCCTTCCACTGCGTGGTGAGCCACCCGTCCCGGGGAGTAAGGTTTTCTATTTTCTTTATGTCCGCATCGGAGAACTGTGTGCCTTCGAATATGCCCTTTGAATACCAGTACGGAACAACGGACAGGTCGTTCCCTATAACGCGGTACCCTTTTCTGACAGCCTCAATGAGAACAGCGGAACATCCACACATGGGATCAAAGCAGGTTTTCCCCTCCTCCGGGAACTTCCGGACAATGTACGTGGCGAACTTCCTCTTGTTGCCGATGTAATTGGCTTTTTCAACATCTGCCTGCGCGGTCTTCTCCTCCAGGAGCCCTGCCTCTTTCCCTGTACGGATCACATCCATAATCGAGTCCGGTTCTTTCTGCTCTTTCCTGATTTCGTAGAACCGGGGCTCATACAGGTGGATCCGTATCTCCCCGGTGTCTGGATCGCGGTACAGGTTGACCGTATGAAACCGGATGGTGATCACGTCACCGGGAGATGCCTTTACGTCAGTATTGTAGGACCGGCCTGCCTTGGAGTATTTCTTACCGCCGATCTCAACAACCGTGTCCGGATCTACATTGTCCCGGGATGAAAAGGCGACAGCGAAATCATAGTTCAGAACACCTTCGGTCTTAGTCTCATTCACGCGCCACACCTTAACATGCGCGTCAACATATTTCTTGTATTTGACCACCTCAGTGGTTATGCCGTTAAGCGGGTAGGGTGAATCGAGCAGCTTGACCATGGCTCCTTCGGAAAAGGGAGCATCCGCGAACCTGCGAAGGGATTTACTGAGCTCATCAACAGTCAAGCAGTGATCCGTAGGGGCGAGGTTGAGCTTTTTCTTGGAATCGGGGATGCCGATCTCAGACTGTCCGAACTTAATCAGGCCGAGATATTTGAGCCGCTCCGCCTGAGGCAGCTTGTGCAGGTCTCCTTTTTTCAGGTCAAGGCCTTCGGCAGACATGCTTTCGTCATGGCAGCACAGCATATCAAACACGTTGACCACGATGCCCGAATCGTCCGGTCTGCCCTTCTCATGGATATACCCGGAGATCCCCTCCCTGGGCTGATGCTCTTTACCTTTCCACAGCTCAACTTCACAGTCAAGGATGAATGATTCCGGGTGTTTAATCGCTCTGATCTCTTCCACAACCTGCGGCATGCGGGAAGTGTCATCCGATCCGTCATCAGTGAGTATCAGGACACGGTCTTTTGACTTGTGTACCTGGTGCCTGATGCCGTCATATTTCTTCTGCACGATAACAGCCGGGATCTCCGTTTTGAGCTTTCTGTGCTCCGCGAGTTTCTCCAGGTGCTCCACCACCTGCTCAACACTGTATTTCTCTGCAAGCCGGTATGCCATGAGCGGGCTGATCGCACTCTTCAGCGGAATGAAGAAACGGAACAGCTTTATCCTGTCCTCTTTGAGCGATGCCTTTGCCTGGCGCTGTATCTCCGGGTCAGTTGCCCGCACCTCCTGCTTCGAGAAATCGTCATCCCCTGCAGTGTAATCCATGCGGATGATGCGGTTTTCAACATTGATGCGCTCGAACGTAAGATCGTACAGCTCCACAAAATCGGTGAACGGGCCGTGGAATGTATCGTAATGAAACTGCACCCTGTCCCAGTACTGCTGAGGCAGGGACCGGAGAATGCGCCACTCGAGCACATGCCGATATTCGACCGGCAGATTGGACGAGTCCTTTACCAGGATGTCGATATCCCCCTCGGTAGAGCCGTGCACAACCAGGCCACCGACCAGGTACACGTACGGCTTTCTCAGCTTGAACTCCCTGAAATACGGAAGCACGTCATGCAGGTGAATCCGCTTTCCCTGCCTGTTCCCTGACGGGTGTACGGGAGCATACTGTTTGAGAAACGGCTTTGAATCCCTGTCCAGTTCGTCGTTCCGGTCGAAGTGCTGCAGGTCTCTGCGCTTGAGCTCCTGTACGATCAGCACGTGGTAATTGATGAAATCTTCAAGTGACCAGCTTTCATACTTCTGCCCCTCGACCTTGGCCTTGTGATACCGGTAATGGAGGATCGCATCGTCATACCATAATGCCTCCCGGTCCATGCCTGCCGGTTTTCTGTTTTTATCGAGTTTCAGAATATCAGACATGGTGCTTCGACTCCTCAAGCATCTTCTCTGCCGCATCATCAAGTGAGCGGGCATCCATCCGCTCCGGGCGGCTTACCGAGAATGTGACACCGTTGGAACGGTCGGCGTAATAATCCAGGATATCGTCAGGTGTGAATTCGCGCTCGAGCATGGACAGAAGCCGAGATTCCATCTCGATCTCAAGCGCGATAAACTCCGGATATGCCTTGAACAATATCAGGGTCTTGCTGGCAACAAGCACGCCTGCGGGCACGAGTACATTTTCGTATGCAGCCAGCTCAGCCCAGTACGATCCGCGCACTTTCATTCGAGCACCCTTTCGAATTCCTGTTCTATGAAACCGGCGTCTTTTTCTTTCCGCCATTCCCCCAGGGCTTCCCTGTCTTCATCAAGCCATACCGGGCTGACGCGAACACGCACCTTCATGTCCCCCATGCTCCCGTGAAGGAATATCTCGTCCCCCTCCTCCTCGACACGGGTAACGTGTACAGCATGTGCGCAGGAGCCGAACGCGGGAAAGTATGCGAACCGGTCCCCCCTGAAATCAGCATTCATGCAGGGATGGTCCCCGGTACCGTTCTCCTCCCGTCCCCTGTTGGACAGGAACCGGACGTCTATCAGACATCCCTGTGCAACACGCAGTGCTATCCGTGACAGGTCCATCATCTCACCTTTACGATATCCTCTATTTTTTTTCCGCGCATCTTTGTTATCCCGTGCTTATGGAACGACCGTATGATCGACTGACGCTCAGATTCCGACCCCGCATTGATCCGCTCCAGGTATTCGGCCAGGGGAAGATTATTCCGGATGAGCGTTTCATTGTTACCCGAACCGGTCAGCTTTTTCCAGTCCTCTATGGTCCTCTTCCTGTGGGAGGCTATGAAGCCCGGCTCCACCCTGCCGTAGTAGTCGCTGTTGTAGGATATGGTGTCAGGATCGAGAAGCAGGTCCTTGCTGAATATCACATCGAACTGCCTGCCCGTCCTGGGACCCGCAACACGGGTGAACACGTATGATGCACCGCCAGAGCTCTGGTCCGCGATCGGGCTCATGCCGCTTATGGGAAGGCCGATCCGGTACTTTTCCTCTGTCGCTTCGAGCGCACCGCCCGAGCCGAGGATCTCGTTGATCACTTTTGTCCGGCTGCCGTGGAAGTTATGACCGAGAGTATATCCCTTCATCTCCTTTTCGAATTTCCCGGGATCTATGTCGAACCTCGTCCACCTGCCCCATCCCCTGTCCTCATCGAACCGGGGCACCGGGGAGTAGCTTTTAACCTTTGTAATATCCCTGACCCTGAGATTCTTTTCCCAGTAATTCCGGTATGCCTTTATGCGCTGCCTCACACTCATTGATGGAGTGATCTTTATATCGTCACCAACACCCGCTGCATACGACACCTTGGATAAATAGAGAAGCTCCATGTCCTCTTTTGTTGCAAGGCCTGAGTCCATGCCCAGGTCCCCGAGCTTTTTCAAAGCCTTCCTGATGCCGGATGGAGAATCGTCCTTTATCTCGATCCTGATCTTGCCGAACTTCGAATATTTATTGTTGTCCCCGTGCTGTATAAAATGAAGCTTGACCCCGTCCTTCAGATCAACGTCATACCCCGTACCTGCAAAGGAACGTTTGCCTGCTGCAAGATGCACTTCACCGTGCTTCACGCTCTTCTTGTAATCCCAGCCTTTTGTGGTCTGGACCGTATAGGGTGCAAGTTTGCCGGAGAGCTTTTTTTGGGGAGGCACATACTGTTCTATCTTTTTCCCGAGCGCTTTTTTCGACCATGAGATTTTCCTGCCGCGCTTTGAAGCAAGAGAACTGACGTATTTCCTGTACTGCTTTGCCTTCCCGCTTTTATCTGACTTCAGATCCTTCATGAGCCTGTCCCACAGGTCGGCAGTATGGTCGGGAATCTCCCCGTCCCCGCCCGGGCCGAGATGATGATTGTATGACTTGGCCATTTTCAAAACCCGGTCCCAGTACTCGTCCGGCTCCGCGATTCCGGCATCGATACCCAGCCGCTGAAGAAGCTTTGACTGTGATCCTGCCCTGAGCTTGCCTTCCAGGAACATGCCTTTGCCCTTGACCTGGTATACGAGGAGGTTCATGTTCTCAAAGTCGTCCCCTGCAACAAACATGCTCTGACCCAGACCACCCGATTCCTTCACCTTTTTCATGAACGCAGCATCGATCTCCCTGAACACCCCGGCCTTTTTTTTCGGCAGGGTTCCGAGAACCTTCTGCCTTGTCCTCCTGAGCCGGTTGTAAAAATTAGTAACCTCACGGTCGATGTCGTTCTTCCGCTTCAGAACCTGTTTGAAGAATTCCTCCTCTGTGTCATATGCGAGCCTGCCCGATGCAGCAGCACGTTTGGCATAGGGAGACAGGATCTGTTTGAACTCATCGTCCGGAATATCCTTGATCTTCTTGAGCAGGGATTTCAGGTCGGAATGAGAGGGAGAGAGAAGGTTTACATCCTTGCCGTCAGTGTACGCTGAGAACAGGTCGTTATACAGGCTGCGCTCGGGGTTCGGATTGTAGTCGATTGACAGCTTGTCCTTGCCGAAGAACCGGAACATCTGTCCCTTGTCTATCCCTGCAAGCCTGCCGTCTTTCATACGGATCATGTTGCCCGGATGGGCGTCATGGTTGGAAATGAGCCAGTCGAATACATGCTCCTGCTGGATCGCGGACAGCTCGTCCCTCGTGAGCGTGGTCGGATTGATGCCGCGAAAATTGCCTGCCACATCGAACATCTTCTGGATCGACCCGGTGCGTCCCCCGATCTCCGTGACATACACTTCAGGCGTTGGTATGCCGAGACGCTCTGCAAGGTCTGCTGCAGCACGGTCGCCCCATACCCTGAATTCCTCGTTTTTCCCGACCGGCTTGAACAGCCACCTGTTCCCCTGCCTGTCCTGGAACACCTTTTTCTCGTGCATGCCGTCAAGCTTCATGGCAACGGGCGACAGGTCTTTCACATTGAACGGCGGCCTGCCCGGCTCTATCACGGCGTGGTGTTCCTGTTCCTGCTCCTCGGTGACAACATAGGAACTTCTGCACGAAGGGTGATACGGTGGAAGCGACAGCCCGTGCCCTGCAAGCCAGCTTGATGTTTTGCCGGTCAGGTACTGTTTCGACTTGCCGACCGTGATGTAATGCTCTCCCCTCTTTCTGTCCAGCTTGGGAAAAGGTGAGATATCTTCGATCGCAGACGGCGGCCCGGACAGGGCGTCCTGTACCAGGCTGAACGATTCCTTAACCGAGAACCGCTTGCCGTTCATCTCCCTGCAGATGGCGCTGGTGCGTTCATCCATTACCGCGCGGATCGTATACTCAGTAAAACCTGCGGCATGCAGCGAGAATATGCCGCCCCAGTTGTTCGCGCGGGTGATACTCGTGGAAGCGATGCGGGTGTAATACTCCTGCTTTCCCGGAAGGCCGGGAGTGCCCATGACGGACTCGCGCAGCATGCGCCCGATATCCTTGCGGCCGAGGCCCTGCTTCAGTCCCTCCGTGATTGTGTCTCTGAAGCCGTCGGACAGGTGCTCAGGAAACACCTTGCCGATCCAGAACCGGTCATGGTCAACCAGCCAGTCCACCGCTTCCCTGCGCGGCCTGTCCCACAGGGTCTGTATGTTCTCAGGAACGACTTTCATGCGCTGGCCCGTGCGGAACGCGCTCTGCAGATATTTCTCTGTTTCGGGCTTTAGCTTGTCAACAACGTCCTTGCCGAAAGTCTTCTCCGCATATTCCATGATGTCGTCAACGTCGCCGCGCAGCCCCTTGTCCTCGAACGTATCGAACTGTCCCCCAAGGACCTTTGACAGAACGGCAACATACTTTTCCCGGAACTCCGCGATATCCTTATCCTCTGACTGTGCCTTTATGAAGAGCACGTCATCGAGAATATCGTCGATCACATATTCAGCATTACGCAGATCGTCTGTGGGAATGAATGTCAGAGGTGATACGGTCATTGTCATACCGCCTCCCTCCTGCCGATCTCCTTGCGCACTTCATCCCGAAGCGTAAGCAGGGAATCTACCAAAGCCTTGCCCTGGGCAGGCGGCATGTTCTGCGGACGCACGCCCCCCTCCTCCAGTATGTCCAGGGACAGCGGACCGGTGCTTGTCATCATGAAGGGAACGTCAGCACCCTTGTGCTTCAGGGGTTTCTGCAGCATGAGCTTGCGGCCTTCGTTGATCGTGAGGATTCCGAGCTTCACGAGCTTCTGCACGATCTCCGCCATCTTGGATTCGTCGGTTACATCGATCTCCTTGAATTTCAGCTCCCAGTCCGTTATATTGAAGCCCTGTCTGATGAGGAAGTTGTTGATGCGGTATTCGAGCCGTGATTGCTTTGGCTCTATGACATGGTACTTGAAGATCTCCTGCTGGGTCGTGCCTTCGCCCGCTCCGCCGAGGCCGCCTTTCTCGGTCAGGCCGATGAGCCTGCCGGGAACGCCGTGCGCAACCCGGATCTCTTCGGCATTATCATTCCTGAACAGCCTGAAGGAAGCGTCCTTCACGTCCACTGCCAGAGGCTTGATTTCAAGGTCGACCTTCTCGTCCTCCTGCTGCACCACTTCAAGGATCAGGGTTTTATGCGCCTGGCCCTTTATGTGGGTTTTGAAGTATTCCTCGATCCGCTTGCGTGTACCCTTGGCAAGTTCCCCGCCCTTTACAATGATCGCGTATTGCGGAATGGCGTTATTATCGAAAAAATTGATATTGAAATCCCCGACTTTCTTGTTTCCGACCAGGGCGCGCATGGCAGGAAGGAAATCGGGCAGGCCGTAGTACGAACTGCGGGGATGGTAGTTCTTCAGGTGTATGACTTCATTGAGCAGGCGCTTCTTGTCCTGCTCCTTGTCCTTGTCCCGGGGATCGTACGAATCATCGTGCTTGGGATCGGAACCGAAGTTACGGAAATACACGAGCTTGCTGCCCCGCTGCTGTATGTACCCCTTTTTGTCTTTGCGTACACGCATAGTGACAGCAGGCACGTGGTAGATTTCCTTTGGCGGACCCTGGCCGAAGCGGTTGCGCACCACCTCGAAGTACCCGTTGCCGAGGGCCTCAAAATCTGTAAGCACATTTTCAAGGATCTCGCCCCAGGTCATTTCCGGGTTGGGGAAGTTGAAAAACGTTTTAAGCTTGTCCTTGTTTTTATCATCCGGCTTTTCAATCCCCTCCGGGGTGACAAAGTCAAAGCCAAGGCCTGCAGTAGTGACCGCTTTTGCTTTTACACAGCGGTAGTGCCAGGTGTTTATTTCGAGAAAGAGCGCGAGGGAGTCAAGACTGTACGGGGGTTTCTGTGCACCGGTCTTGTCATACTCGAATGAATCTTCCGGGAGCTGGGTGGAGCGTCCTGCAGCATCAGTGGACTTTTTGTCCTCTGTACCGAGAACCTCTGCTTTTACGATCTGCTTCATCCGCCTCACTTCCGGAAATAAAAAAAGGGCCGGGACCTGCACGCTTGAGTTCTTGCTTGAATTCAAACGTGCCGGCCCCAGCCCTTCGGAAGTTCAGGCTGAAGTCAGCTCGTTAATGCTTGAGTTCTTGTATTATTTCAAAATATAGCGCTTCGCACAATAGTATGTACGACAAATGCAAAAATGTCAAACAAGTTTTGAATTAATTCTTTTTTTGGGTGGGGAACACAATCCTCTTGTATCTTTTTGTGAAATGCTTTTCCCCGCGATAACTGTTAAAAAAAGACCAAAACCAATGCGCATGAATTCTTGAATTGTTCATGCGTGTCGGCTTTAACCTTTTTCTTTTGCCTGATCTACTGTAAGAATTTAATTATTCGGTTACTATTATTTTTTTCGTAATCGAATTATAATTTATTCCTTATCTGGCCAACTATTCAGTGCCTTCATTAATGTGATTTCTTTTTGGGTAGGAGGATTACTTGCTTTATGGATGCATGTACTAAGAGGTTTCTTGTAATGCCAATTGTATCCTGATTTATTTAAGTCGGAATCAGTTATATATATTATCAATAAAAACATTTGTTGTGTCATTTCTCTCATAAAAGTCGCTTTTTCGGTCCTCTCACCGAGTATTTTCATTAAATACCAATCCGCTCCTTCTTTTCCCTCAGACCCATCAACCCTTTGATGTTCTAAAACTTCTTTTTCTTTTGAATGACTAAGTTGACCATCTTTATACCAGGCAGTTTTTTCTAACATACCTAAAGCAGCTGTTTCAGCTATTTTTATCTTTTTCTTTTCTAATCTTTTCTTTTCTCGCTGTTTCTTTTGTTCTGCAATCTTCCTTTTCTCTTGAGGAGTTTTGGGGGTTGGATCGGGACTTATTATGCTCATTATTATCCCAAATACGATTAAAATAAAAATACCATATAGGACTTTCTTGCCACATCCTACCTTTTTAGCTTGATCTGCATCTGTTGATTTTGACGTCTGTTCTCCTTTGCCGTTCTGTTTTTTGCTTTTATCTTCTTCAATTCCTTTTTCTCCTGACTCTACTGGAGCCCCGCAATGAGGACATGTTTCAGCTTTGTCAGAAACTTCTTTCCCGCATTCTTCACATTTTATTAGAGCCATTTTCTGTTTCTTACACCAATCTCGAATAAGAGTGAAAAACTCAATCTAATTATTCCCTTTGCATTTATCAAACAAGATTACAACAGCCTTATAAAAATCGTTATCAAATTGATTATCTTTTCCACTTTCTACTAATGTATTCAAATAGTTTGCAGCCATGGAATAATTATCCTTTAAAAGGATTTGTTTATATGCCATTTTATAAGTCGATTCCACTCCTGCAGTTTCACCAGGAAGCAGATACTCAATAATATATGTAGCTAATTGTCTAATAGATTTATTTTTATAAAAGCCTTCCGAGTTTTTCGGTCTGTCAATTCCCTTTAATTTATCCCAAAGTTTTGATAAATGAGGTCTTGTTTTTTCATTTACTTGCACATTATTAAACATTTGAGGAATAACTTGACTAGCAAGAAAATAATTATAATCTTGAATTTGTTTAAAAACTTGTTTCCAAGTCACTTCAACACCATGTCCCTGGCCGGGAATCAACTCCCTATCAATTTTATATGCCAATTTATTGACTGAGATATTATCTTCCTTTTTTTTGTTCTCGTTGCTCGTAGATTTTTGAGAAACTTTTGGTTTGTTTTCAGCTTTTTTCGATGAATCCTTTTTGTGCTGGGGGTCAGATTCAGGTGTAGAAAGCGAACCTATAATTACAAACACAACAACTACTATTAAACCAATAATTACTTTTTTTAGACAACCACCTTTCTTTTTTTCTTCAGAGATTTTTTCCTCACTGTTTGTTTTTGGCTCATCCTCAGAAATATGTGAATCTTGTATTTCACTATCTTCACTCATAACGACTTTCCTCAAAAATGAATTACTTAAAAATATCCATCCTTACCCAATAAGAAAACCGTAGAAACAACGAGAAATGGATGTTAATCTGTGATGTTATTTCTCAATAATGCCTTCTGGCACATTTTTTTGTCTCAAATCAATACACCAGTTGATAATATTCCTATTTTCATTTTATCACTAAAACAATTATTGTCAAACTGTTTTATTTTTTTTCTGAGATACACTGACGAAAACAAATTATCCAAACACCTTAGGCCAATCCATTAAGAAAATCCACATTCCCATGAAATCACTTCTCTCCATTGACCTGCATGTAGTTGGCGCATTTGTCAACCGCGTTGTGCACCATTAACAGTTTCTTCCCGCCTATCTGCTGGAGCGCCTTGCTCGCGATTTTCATAAATTCGGTCGAGGCGTTGATGTTCCTTGCCAGCACCTTGAGATCGCGCGTCTCCCAGTATTCACCCTGATCTTCCACTCTCTCCAGAATTCCCGCTTCTTTACACAAGTCGAGCATCCTGATTACGGTCAGATGAGCCTGAGCGAAGTGCTCGGCGTACTGCGTCTTCGTACATCCCATGCCCCGCCATATTTTCCCTGTACCGAGCCGCGCGAACAGGACAGTGAAATACTCGCATCCTTCTCCGACATCCACGTTGAAATAAAGCCCGTTGCCGGATTTAGCAATGCGCTTCTGTCTCCTCTCCCATATATCGTCAGCCTGAGCCTTGAGCCTGGCATAACGGTTCCGCACACGCACCGGCATGTCCTTCAGCCTGTTCATGCCGCCTATTTCATCCAGCATCTCAATTTGCTTTTTTTCCGGGACTGTCCTCGGGAAGTGATTCAAGAGCATCATGAAGGCAAGCATATATTCCCAGTGGTCTTTCCCCCTTTCAAAGGTAGCACCCTTAACATCCTGAATATCCATAACCCGTTTTACGGGCATATCCCTGAACTGCTCCCGGAGGCTCTGAACCCTGTCCAGCAGCTCTTTCCTGTTCCCCTGAAAATTGAAATAATAGCCTATTTTCAGTCCCATTATATCTCCTGACATTTCTCAAAAAGTAAATCCGAAATGATCGCGTCATGCTGTGCACGAATAAATTCACCCTCTACCTCGACCCGGCCGGTGTAGAACCTGTTGCCGAGCATTCCCTGGATAGTTGATACATGCCATGCACCGTTCCGCTTGGTCGGCACCTTGCCCTTGTTAAGCTTGTCGCATATCCACTGCAACGACCACCCTTTGGACCGCCACTGGAATATCTGCTCGATTACCCGCGCCTCCCCCTTGACTACAATGACCCTGCCGCCTTCCTCCCTGTATCCGTAGGGAAGCCATCCGCCTGTATAACCTCCCTCAAGAGCTTTCCTGTGCTTGCCCTTGGACAGACGGTCGTATATCAGGCGCCCCTCGAACTGCGCGATCGACGCCATGACGTTCCTGAAAAGCTCCCCCACCGGAGTGGACGTATCTATTCCCTCCCTGACAAAAATAATGTCGATGTTATGCTTTCTCAGGTGTGTCTCTATTTCTATCACGTCCTTCACCGACCGGGCCACACGGTCTATCGAAGGGAAAATGACAACGTTGAACTTTCCTTCCGTTGCATGGCCGAGCATTTTATCCAGCTCCGGGCGCTCCCGGTCGTAGCCGGACTGGCTCTCCTTGTACACGTGAAAGAGCCTGATGCCGCGGAATGCCGCATACTCTTCCACTGCCACCCCCTGCGCCTGAAGCCCGTATCCGTTCTTCACGGAACGCTCCTGGGAGACCCTGATATAACCGACTCCTACCGGCACTCTTTCTTTATCTTTCAAAACACATCACCTTCCTTTCTGTCTGCCCCCCGTTCCCATGTTCTATTTTTTTCCGGGAATATCCGACTCGAACAGGACAATCCCATCTCCGTCAAGAATCTCTATCCTGTCCGTTCCATCGCGCAGGTTTTCCGCGATCGCCTGTGAAGCCCTGAGCGTGACCATACGACCGAACGCTTCTATCTCTGCCTCATGCTTCTCAGTGAAAAGCGTGGGATGCTCGTCTGCTGTCAACCCGCCCTTGAACTGATGTCCAAGGTCCCGAAGGGAAGCCTGATACAGGATGTCCCCCATCACGCTTTGATCTCGGGGATCCACGACGCACCAGAACATGTAATCCGTATCGTATCTCATTTTTTCCCCTTCAACTGTCTGTGAACATGTTTTTTTGAAACGGTAAATTCCTCACCGGGCTTGTATCCGCATACAGGCTCCAGCGCCCTGACCCAGTACCGGCTCAGGGGATCGTCCACGAATCCGACCGCCCGTTCAACGACCTTCACCCGCTTTCCGCGGTACCGGATCACTCTGCCGATCGCCTGCCTTTTCACTTCAGCGCACCTCCACGTATTCCATGCACAGCCGCAGCACCTCGTCGTATGACCCGGCGCTGAATGCCCGGTCCGCGAATTCCTGCGCCTGACCGGGCTGCCCGGCCGTTCGCAGCGTGCGCCGCACACGGCCGATAATGGCAAATACATTACCATCCTCCCCTACCAGCCGACAGACGGGCTTAGGTGGCGAAACAGCCGCCCTGTCGCGCCTCCTGTCCGGGATTCCCTTCATTCATAAGTCCTTTATTTACAATGTATTAAGTATATTCAAGCCGTGCCAACACATGTGTCCATCAAAGTCCGGAAAGTCAAGTTATTTTTCATAAAAACTTTGAGCCCAATAAGTTATGCACAGCGCCCAATCAAAACAGAGCTCATCATATTTTTACTGTACCCGACCCGGCGCCGCCCTGGTTTCTCCAGTGAAATCCAGGGTAAGGGGTGCCCGGCTTCCGTACCGCCTGTGCCCCCGTTCCGCCCTGATCGCCCGAATATCGCGGAATACGCCGGATTACGCCCCATTCCGGGAACCGGGATGTCTTTGACACTGCGAATGTCATTGTTGATGTCTTATTGGGATCATGGTCCCCACAGGGAAGCTGGTTCGCTACATGATCATCACACCATGATCCTCATGATCATGTGATGATCTTTTACCGAAGGTAAAAGCATTAGGGCGACATCCTGAAAAAAGGGGCTATATATATTACCTACCTTTTAAAAAAGGATCATACGCGTTAGAAAAAGATATAAAAAGGCGACTAACATCACTCTCGGAAGCCATATTATCTTGACATTTCATAATTCTCGCCTATAATATCTCCACAACCTTGAAAAAACTTGGCATCATAGCAATCTCTGCTTGCCAAATCCAAACTTAGGAGACTGAAGAGTGATTCCATTGCCACGTGCATTCCTTTCGCATGCTTCTGAAGACAAGAAACTAACGATTCGTTGCCATCGATCTTATCGCGTCTGGTATCAATAGTGACGCTGAAAGGACTTTCAATAAAACATGATTTCTGATGCAGCATCGCTGGCAAGCACCGTGGGTTTCGATCTTATCGGCCCCGATCTAGGTAAAGATGTCGAATCCGCGTTGCAGGCCGCACTGGCGGCTGGGGTTCTATTCGCAAAGGCAGGCACTCCCCTGTCCATCTTCCGAGAAGCCCTCGCTGCCTCCATCTGCGCCATTGAGACGCATCAACGAGGGCCGTTGTTCCAGGAATTCCTGCTCAAAGGCCCCTATGAGGACGCGGGGACAATCCCGCTAGATCTGGTCGGTCAACGCCTTTCTGATGCGGAATCTGCTACCGTCATCACTTTTGTATATTCCCACATGGTCAACTGCTTCAAGGGTGCGGTTACAGAGTTGCTTGCGTCTAACGCTTGCCTGCGACTGATGAAGGAGCTTCAGCAAGGGAACAAACTACCTGCAAAGGCACGGCTCTATGTCGGCGATGTGGTGGGCATACATCGATCAAAAGGGAAAGGCCTACTTAAAGGCGCTGATCTGCACATCCTAATCGAGGACGACAGACCGGATGCGGCTCGATCCATTTCTGTTGCTGGGGTGATAGAAGTCAAGTCATACTTCGCATCGGAACGCCGCCTGCGCGAACAGCTTCACCGACATCTTCGGCGGTGTCAAAAAGGGCTACGGGTAGCAGACAAGGATTTCGCCCAAGAACGTGTCCGTATCGGACTAGGACCCAAGTCACGGGTCCTACGCATTGCGGTGCTACCGAGCAAATGGAGCCTTCCGCGAGCATTCCGCTTCGAGAGTTCCGAGCATGGCCGCGTTCTTCATGTTGACCCCGGTGTGCCTTATCGAAAAAACGATGAAATCATAAGAACTGGAGATGACGAATGGCGTATCACTCTGCGATGGTCAAAGGAAGCGCTTGCCGCAGCCGCTTACGACATGACGTTCTGGTATATGGAAAAGGTCGGCGAGACGATCTATTCACAAGCTAGACCCAAAGGATGGGAAGAAATGAGCGCAGCAGAAGCAGGAAGAAACGCGGCAAAAATGATGCTCTATTATGCTATTCTGCGTTGCCGCACCGCGCGAGAGAACCAACGGGCTATAGCCCTCTATAACAGTTACGGATTCGGCTACGCGTTGGGGATGAATTATAGGAATGCAGAAGGGAGACGCGAAATGCTCTGGCCACAGGATCTGGATGAGATCCTTATTGCGGGCGAGACAAAGAACGGGGGGTGCATACGCTGAGCTTAAAGTGAAGGCATGAAAAAGGACTTGAGAATAGGCGGTTTAATAATTGCCGTAGCTTTAATTCCTCTAACTAGCACTATTCAAATTGTAAAAGAACAATCACACGATACTCGCAGATATGCCTTTACTCCTCCGTCTCTTACGCTTATTCATCCCCGCAGCATGTACGGCCAGAGCCAGAGCCCAGAACTTGTCAGCGTGATGGCTTTCATTCTTTTCCGTATCGTATCGCGAATAACCCGCGTCAGTAGCCGACTTCTTTATCGAGTGTATCTGTGCTGTCAATTTCCGGGAGCGCGGTATTTCAATCTCTTCATTCTCAAACACAATATGCAAATCCACCGCAAGTGATTCCTTTGTCTGTCCTACGAGGGATATGCCTTCAACCCGGGAACGGAATTCACTTCTCAGGTTCTCGGCCAGGTTCATGCCTATACCATGACGGTCAATACACAGCCGCCTGAACCGCTTTGATGACTTCATGAGTTTCTGAAGGGAACCTTCCTGTGCCTTGAACTTCGAACGGTCATATTCCCTGCCATACCGGTAATACAGCCGGTTCTTTTTCTTCTCAAGCACGATCAGTTCAGACTTGTTCTTTGTACGGCCTACGTCGAACCCGCAGTACAGGTCGCCTTTTGTTTCAGATACAACCTTATCCACGCTCTCATACGTGACCAGGTTATCAGAACAGCATGAGAGGATAAGCTCATACGGAAAGTATGTCTCGCTCTCGTCAGCGAACGCGAGTTCATATTCCTGCTGAAAGTCGGAGAGATCAAGCGAGTAAAAAATATCTATAACAACTTCCCTTCCGAATGAATGCACACGCTCTGCAGTTTCCATATCAGGCGCTTTCTCTATTGCCTTGTCCACACTGTGACAGAAGTCGGGACACTCCCACCAGGGAATAGACTGGCGTGAGAACATCGGGTATTTCTTCTGCTCCTGTTTCAGTATATCGTGAAACAGGTCACCCGTTGCAAGAGGCGTTGAACCTATTATCAGGCGTCCCTCTCCCCGCGAGACAACAGGTACGGATGCGATATAGATTGCCCGCTGCTTTGAACCGTAGTGCGCGAACTCGTCCAGGTACACGTCCGCCTTGTGCTTGCCGCGGGGGTCCTTGCAGGGATGTGATATCAGGCGTGACCTGTGCCTGCCGGTCGCATCCATGAATTCGATGGACGTGCGGTTGTCAATCACCTTCTTCTTCTGCCAGCGCAGAGGTAATGAATCATACAGCATGTTCGCATACCGTATTTTCTCTATCGCTTCTTCGAGATTCATTGAAACGAATATAGCAGTATAGCTGTTCTGCAGGTGCGCTTTTGCCAGAGCCTCTGCAGCGCATGCGAAACTGAACCCCACGCCGCGTGCCTTTTCGACGATCCTGAACTTCGATGTGTCATTGAGATGTATGTTTTGGTATTGCGACAGGGACACAGGTTCCTCATCTGAACTCATCAATCCCTGTATGAAACCCTCGGTGGTCGAGAGCCACTTCGTCAGCTCCTGTTCAGTCGCGTTCTTTTTCACTATTCCCATGGGCATTCCTGTATCTCTCCTGTAGTTCGGATAACGTGATGTCGTTCTTGACCGCGATCAGTGTCTGGTTACCTCCGGGAAAAGGATACTCCCCTTTTTCCTTTGAAATGAGCCTGCACAGTTCCCGCACCTCTGACATCAGGGCCTTGGCATCAGCCGGTGTTTTTGCCTTGATACTCGGGAACTGTTTCCTGATCTTGTCGATCGCCATGCGTGCGAGTTCATCATACGCCTTGAGCCGTTCCTTCTTGAGCATCAGGCCGCAGTTCAGTTCCTCTTCCTCCTGCTCAGTGCGCACCTGTTCAAGCTTTTCCTTCCACCCTGCGTACCTGCGTCCCTTTGAATCGATGTATCCATTCTCCCATCGGGACACGGTCTCCTTGGAAATCTTCAGCTCCCGTGCGATCGCTGCCATGCTGTGACGCTCTACACGCATGCGAAACGCGAGCTCCTTCTTTTTCGGATAGTTTTTAGCCATGTTTCCTCCTTGGTCTTACCTGTAAATTGAAATGATCCCTGACTTCAAGGGCACTTGTATCGAGCCCCTTCAGCTCTCCATCAGCATACAACCGTGCAACTTCATTTTCCTGGAACACGTATTTTACGAGATCAAGCCGTCCGATCCTGTCAAGAGCATTGAGCACGGCAGCAGGATCATATACGACCAGTTCACGGTAATCCCTCCGGCTGACCATTGCAGACGGAAACTCAAGGGTGGTGGTGTTCTTTCTGTAACGCTGCCAGTACGCGAGTATAAAATCCCGGATCTCCTGTCTCCGTGCACCGAGAGAATCGAATTCCCGGTCATGCTCCGCGGTTTTCTCCCGTATCTGCTGGCGGAGAAGAGCGATCTCTGCCCGTACCCGGGATTCGAGCGCTTTTATCTTGCGGGTAATCTCACCGTGTTCCCTGAGCAATTCATCGATCCGCTTTTCTTCTTCAGTCATGTTTTCCTGGAATACTGTTTCACGATCTGCCTTATTCTTTCCGGGCATAATCCGATCTCCTCTGCTATATCCTTGAGCAACATTCCATTCTTACGCATCCTGTATATACGCCTGTTTCTTTCCTCGTCGCGCATCGTTTTAACCTTTCTTCTCTGCGCCGACGGCACCCACAGATGTCCCCGGGCATATTTCTGGACTTCCCGGAGAAGCTTTCCCGGCAGTACACTCTCTGCATTTTTATACGTTTTCTTTCCGGATGTCATAATTTCCCTTTAATGCTCTTCAGGTCCAGATTACCGAGTAAAGCCTTCTCCAGTATCCGTGCCGCCATACGGGATATGGGATTGAAGTAATAGTGTTTTGACCTTCCCCTGGATTTTTGGGAAGGATATGATAATACAGGTTTTCCATTCCTGCTGATCCGTATTGCAATATTATTCAGAAACAGTCCCTCGTTTATCACACATGACGCCCAGCCGACCAGACCGTTCCTCGGTTTATCGAGCAATCGTATCCTGACTTCCGATACGGTTATTCCGGGAGCATTATCTCCGGTTTTCATGATTCCGCACCTTTTGTGCATTTGTCCGGGACGACCCATCCCTTGAAACGTTTCTTAATGGTATTGACCGTCCTGAGCAGATCTTCATCACCCTTGAATGGAATAAGCGCTTCAATTTCGGGCGGGAAATAGATGGTCACATCCGGGTATACGGCCCGGGCTTCCCTGAGATCACACTTCTCGAATACGAGCAGGATCTTCTCTCCCCCGAGAAGCAGTGACTCCAGGAGGATCCATTTCAGGCGTTTCGGACGGGCAGCAGGAACCGGTTTCACAGTTGCCGCACGTGCCTTTTTCATCAGATCGGTGATTATTCTCATCATACTGCCTTCATAGGGTTCAAAAACCTTCACCGTAGAGTTTCATGTCATTGATTCTAAAGGAGTTATCCTCAAAATCGGCCTGAACTCTACGCTGACCGGCGCTTCACTCTGACCAGCGCAAAAGTATGCCGAATCCTTCTCTTTACGGTGGTCGCATAAAAACGGAGTTCGTCGTATAGTTGAAGCCGTTTTTGGGGATAAGTCGTTTGTTTTCAGCATGTTAAAACTCTACGCTGAAGATTTGAAACACGCTGAACTCTACGGTGAAAACTCATCATGTATGCACACCTTCAAAGAAAGCCCTGTGTTTTTTCAGAAACCGACGCAGGAACTTGTTGAACTTCGGGGTCTTCCTGTAACCGTCCCTGCCGCTGTCGATCAGGCTGTATTTCTTGAGCATCCGGATGGTCAGGGTCAGCCCGTCCGTGGTGCAGCCGGCCTGCTCCGCAAGATGATCACGGCGGATAATCTCCTTGATACGCAGCGTCCATATTATCTGCGTGAACTTGCCCCCTTCCTCGGTCGGGCTGTGCTTCTCCCGTTCCTGGCAATCAAGGAACTCAGCTTCTATGTCCTGATAGTCCAATAGCTGGGTCTCCACCCGGGCTATATGCGACCGTTCGTCGAGCTGGCAGTTCTCGGCTGAATACAGGTCCTCCATGAACATGGCTGAAGCAAACACATGCTCAGGCAGGACAAACAGTTTCGAGAAATCATCATTGCTCGATACGTCCAGCACTGCGAATGCGGCCGCAACACGAGCCAGTTTATTCCGCACATCTGATATCGTGACCAGCGGCACCTTGGTGGCATATCCGAACGCCTCTGAAAGCTCCACAGCCTTGCTGAGACACAGGTCGGTTGACTCAACCGCGAATTCGATCTGCTCAGGCTTCAGATTCCACGCCCAGAATACAGCAGCCCGCAGCATTTCAGGATTAAGCCGGGACGTCCCGGTCCGTTCATACCGTTTATTGATGAATGAAAGGTCTTTGATATCGCCGTAATTGGAGAACACCACCAGGTCGGTTCTCCTGATAACAGTTGGAGGGAATATCATCTCCAGGGCATCGCAGCCGAAGGAAAAGTCATCCATAACCGCGTCCTTGCGCGGGTTGCCGATCAGGATCAAGCGGGTCTGGCTTTCGTACCCCCTGGACTGGACCCGGTCGATCTGCAGGAACCCCTCTTCCATGGCTTTCGAAATCGCCCTGAGATCCCACTCCTTTATAAACTGCACCTCGTCCACGACCAGGAGCTTGCGGGAGTTGGCAGGGTAGCGTCCCACGCGTACCTGCCAGCCTTTCTGCTTGTGCTCAACGAGAGCGTATGCAAGACCCGTCCGGGAGGCAGTCAACCCGGAGAGCGTGTCCCCCACATTGATGTATTCGGCAATACGCTGGTAGGTCTGTGTCTTGCCGCTTCCCGCATCCCCGAGGATCACTACAACGAGCCAGCCGCGAATGAGCCGCTCGTTGAAATAGAGCCACCGGGGTGAACAGTATGTGAGCAGAACCGCAGTCAGGATGTCATCCCGCTCATACACGCGCGTGATGTTTTCCCGCAGGTCTACTATCTTTTCATCAAACGGTATTTCACGGAATGCCTGCAGCAGTTCCCTTTTGTCCTCCGCTTTGAACCGCTCGAAGTCATCCTCCATCGGTTCCAGGCTTTCGATGAGCAGTGTAACCTGCTGTGTCTTGGGATGGGACTTGACCCAGCCCACTGCCATGTAATTGCCGGGCTTGGGATGGTCCGAGCTGAGAAAATAAACCCGCTTTTCAAGAAGCTCCTGCTGCTTGCCGTCAATGAGCTGCGAGATCTCACCGCTTTTATCCTGGCGCTGGGATATCCGGCTGACCTTCTGGTGACAGAAAAACTCCTTCACCGTTGTGCGCTTCATGATCTCGAGCGCAGGTTTCTGGCCGTACCTGCAGCAGAACGCCCTGAGCATGGCAATGAGCTGTACATTCGTGGACATACAGGAGCCTATATACTCCTGTGAGCCGCGGGGAACGGTGATGGGTTCGGCACAGTCGAAGCACTCCCCTTTCTTCAGCTTCGGGCAGAAGGATACACGGAACTGCTCCACTGCGTGAAACGCCTCGCTGGTCTCCCCGCACACGGTTATTTCGCACCTGACCTTTTTATCAATGAGTTCCTTGCTTTCGATCCGGGTAAATGAATCGAGATTGATGACTTCCTCTTCCTCTTTTTCCTCTTCATAAACATACACAGGTGTTTCATCGATGATACGCTGCAGGTCTGCGCCTGTGAAACCGCGTATGTGCAGGTAATCGGTAATATCCTTGTCATTCTTGTCTCCCTTAAGGGGAAGTACGATGTTCTTTATGGATGATATTTCTGAGCTTTTGAATGCCTTCAATAGAATGGTGTTGACCGCGGCCTGGCCTTCCCTGTCGCAGTCATATATCAGAACAACGTCCTTATCCTTGAAGAACCGGATCCACTCCGGCCGGAACACGGAGCAGCCGTGCGTACTCGTTACAGCCATAATACCTTCCTGCTTCAGCAGGAGCCGGTCCCACTCCCCTTCTGTGATGATGACCTGCTTTCCTTTGTATTTCACCAGTTCGTCGACCCCGTACAGCCGCGCCGGGGAACCGTATTTCCACCTGCCTTCCGTGTAATTAATGATCTTGGGATCCTTTTTAGCGTTGTAAAGCCGTATATTGACCAGGTTGCCCCTCTCGTCCCGTATGGGTATGGTGTTGCGCTGCCGCTTGACATCCCAGCCGATCTGGTATTTCTTTATGGTGGTATCGGACAGGCCGCGTTTTTCCCGTAAGTACCGAAGAACTTCATCATTGAGATTGGCCTGCCATTGCTTTACGAGCTTCTCCTTTATGGGTGGACGTTTCGGCTTTTCCCTGAACGGCCGCGGGATGCCTGCCCTGTCGCCGAGTTCAAGTAGGGTTTCCTTGAAGCTGCGGCCGCTGGAGAGCATGAGAAAGTCGAACACACTCCCTTTGCCGCAGGACGGTGCGAAACATACCCATGCCAGGGATTTCCTGTTGAATGCAAAGGAATTCTTCGTGTCGTTGTGAAACGGGCACAGGCCGGTCACCCAGCCGTCCGTGCTTTCCTTCTGATTCCCGATATCCCCGTATACTTCCTCCCAGGAGAGTTTGCCGAGGACCGACTCCTTGTATGTTTTCCATATGTCACTGCTATTCGGCATGCGCATCTCTCCTGTGCTTCCAGAACTTCTGGAGTAATCGGTAGGTCAGTGTCCTGGCCAGGTTCCGGGTACCGCAGAAATAAACATGCACGTCGAACCTGACAGACCACGATACAAGCGAGTTGATAACGGTTTTCGGGCTTACCGTGGAGAACGCTGAAGGTTGGATCAGGTTCTCCAGATTACCCTCGATCACGATGGCGGCATAATTGAAATCAGCAAACCGCTCAAGTTCGCGCTCGAACCGTTTCCGCTCTTTGCCCACACACAGGAACATCTCTTCCGGACGCTTGCGCTCGATTGCAATGCGCGTCTCGTATCCGAGCAGGCTGTAATCACCTGTTTCGAGACCTGCCTTCACCATATTGCAGGGGAAGGAGTATGGTTTCTGCTCGCGGCTGTCTATCACTACAACGAATTCGTTCTCATCCCTCTTTCTCACAAAGAAATCTCGCTAAATTTGTAAACCGTTCCTGCTGACGATTGCGTTTTATGATTTTCGGTATCTCGTTCCTCTGGCCCACGAGTATGCACACTTCCTTTGCCCGGCTCACCGCAGTGTAAAGCCAGTTGCGCTGCATGATCAACGGCCCGAACGACCGATGAATGGGAATGATGATAATCCGGGCCTCGCTTCCCTGGAACTTATGGCAGGTGATCGCATAGGCAAGTTCCAGGTTGTTCTCATACAGAGGCAGTTCGACCATGCGGGGAGGATTCTCAAAATCGACAAATATGCTGCGTTCCCGCGTATTGACCGACCGGATGAAACCGATATCACCGTTTATGATGTCCTTTTCATACTCGTTCCGGGTCTGTATGACCTTGTCCCCCACTTTAAACTTGCACTTCTCAATGGGCTTGTTCAGGTTAAGCTTCTCCTGGCATTCCCTGTTGAACGCTTTGCAGGAGAGTGACGTGCGTTCCCTGAGTGGGGATATGATCTGGATATCCTTCAGGGGATCGGCATTATAGGACTGTTTGAGCCGGTTGGTGATGAGATCGAGAACCGTGTTCCTGATTTCTTCTTCACTGTTTCTGCGCAGAAAGAAAAAATCGTCCGACTCCGAATTGCTGAGCTCTATGTCCCTGCCGTTTTTTATGGAATGGCAGTTCCGGATAATATGGCCTTCATCCTGGCGTTTGATAATGGAAAGTTCGGTCGAAGGGATCACTTCGGAGGATATCATGTCCTTCAGGATATTGCCCGGGCCGACTGACGGAAGCTGGTACGTGTCCCCCACCATAATGAGCCTGGTCTCAGGTTTCACCGCGTCCAGGAAAGAGGCCATGAGTGACGTGTCAATCATGCTCACCTCGTCCAGAATGATGATATCCGCATCAATCGGGTTTTCGGCATCACGTGTGAAATAAAACCCATTCCCGTCCCGCTGCGGCTCGAGGAGCTTGTGAATGGTCTGAGCCTTATATCCTGTCAACTCATACAGACGCTTTGAAGCCTTCCCGCTTGGCGCAGCAAGAGCTGCTCTTTTCCCTTGTTTGGTATAGTAATTGAGAATTGTCCTTACCAGCGTTGTTTTACCGGTACCAGGAGCTCCGGTCAATACCAAGACCTTGCGGTTCTTCGCAAGGGCGAATGCCTCTTCCTGATCAGCGGCCAGTTTGAAGGTTTTCTCGTTCATTCCGTATTCTCTCCTCCGCTTTGAGATGATGTGTTTTGCAAAGCCATATCACTTCTGTCCAGTTATCCCTTTCATACCCGAAGATATGATGAGCCTCCGCTTCTTCATTTCCGCAAACAGCACAAGGTTTCCTGTCAAGACGGTCATACCTGAGCGCATCCTTGACAGCACAGCGGGCTTTGACTTTGCTGACATTTCTAACTCTCTTCCGTCTGCGAAGCTCTTTCTGCTTGTATTCCTCAGTCTTTTTGTATTGACGATGATAGCGCTTCCCCCGGGGAGATGTGTTCCATTCCCTTGAATATGCTCTCCGTCTTTCCCTGACATCGGGATCCTTGAGCCGTTCTTTCTGTTCATTACCGAGGCATTCCTTACACCGTGCTTTCCTGCCGTCCTTGACTGCAGAACAGCGGTAATATGATTTAAGCGGCAATATCCGGCCGCAAGATCTGCACTTCTTTTCATTAACCATCGTTTCCCGCAAGAAGCTCTTTCAACTTCCCAGCAATCCGCCGTTCCTGCTCATACATGGCAGGGATGTAGATGTTTCCCTTGTGTGCGATAAGCCGTTCCCCTTCTATCATGGTATTGAGAGCATGGCCGACAAGTTCCGCATCCACCTGCAGTATGCCCTTTGCTTTTACCATGAGCATGGTAACCGGCAGGCAGGTATGCCCCTCGCTGAATGCCGACTCTTTGAGAACATGCACAATGCCTGCTGCAATGCGGGAATGCCCTTCCTTCTTGTACCCGACCTTCAGGGCGAGTTCATCAGCAGTGAGGAATCCCACGCCCTCGATATTATCTATGAGCTGGTAGGGGTCCTCCCTGATCCTGTCGGGCGCCTCCCGGCCGTACAGGGCAATGATCCGGTTGACAGCCCGGCGCGATATCCTGACGCCTTCCACGATCTCCTTGAGCCTGAGCTGGAGCTGCTCGTTGGCTTCGTTGTTCCTGAGCATGGCAGATATTTTCAAAGCACGTTCAGGAGTAAGCCCGGAGATCTCCTCAGCCACCCTGGCAGGCTCTTCCTTGCATATGCGGAGTGTTGCCTCCCCAAAGGTATTGACAAGCTTCTTGGAGATCTCCGGGCCGATATGTTTGCAGTTTTCCTTGAGATATGCACGCACTGCGGCCAGCTCGGTGGGATACGATGCTTCATACTCCGTAAACATGAATCCCCGCCCGTACTTAGGATGGTGCTCCCATTTTCCATGGAAGGTATATTCCATGCCTTTCTGCGGCGAGATCATGGTGCCCTTGACAGTTTTTCCGCTATCAAGACGGCCGATAAGGAAATTGTCCTTGTAGTATTTTATGATCTGCAGCGTGCCGCAGACAGTTGTGCCGTTATCATGCATTGTCGTTATCCTTTCCTTCGAATGAAGTTTCTTGTTCCAGACGGGCGATCGCCATTTTGATGTATTTTCTTGATGGTTCTATGCCGATCGACTTGCGGTTCAGTTTCGTTGCGACAAGGAGCGTTGTGCCGGTTCCCATGAATGGATCAAGCACTATTCCTTCAGGCGGACATCCGGCCCTGATGGGGGTTTCGCATAAGGCTTCAGGATATACAGCGAAGTGGGCCTGTGGAAAGGACCGGGTGGGAATATTCCATACACATCGCTTGTTCCTCCCGCAAGGATTACTCGGAGGAGTATTGCCTGAATACACACTCCTGGAATTGCCTTGTGTGTGTTTTTTCCCCCCTATTTCCGGCATTGCGTCCCAATGTCCCCTTTTCAGTCTTTCAAACTGCTGCTCAAACCAGTATTTCCGGCTCTTGGTGAAAAAAAACAGATACTCGAAGTCCACCGTGAACCTGTCCTTCGCACTGGAAGGCATACAGTTGGGCTTGTGCCAGATGATCGTGTTTCGGAGTATCCATCCCCTGTTTGCCATCTCAATTGCGAATCGGAATGGGATCATAATAAGCGACTTGGGCATCAGACCGATTGTGATCCCCCTGGTGGCCCCCATTTCGGATGTTTTGTATTCCAGGTTTTTGGTTTCCGCAGTATGCCCTGAGGCATTTCCGCTTCCGCCGTACGTGTCCCCCATGTTTACCCAGCAGGTTCCGGTTTTTCTGAGCACGCGTCTGACCTGATCGAATGCAGCGCAAAGGTGCCTGATATACGACCCAAAATCAGGCTCCAGTCCGAGCTGCCCTTTCCATGCTCCGCACTTGAGACAATATCTGCCCGAAACAGCGGTCTGCCCCTTGCCCGCGGCCGTGGCTTTCTTCCATTTGGTCTGTTCCACCTGTCCGGGATGATGGGAAGGCAGTCTCTTCCCCCACTTATGCTTACAGTCCGGATCTCCGTCCCACACGGTAAGGGTTTCCCTGCCATAGTCCCGCAGGGCCCAGTACGGCGGTGAGGTCATGACACAATCCACTGATCTGTCCGGGATCTGCTTCAGAATTCTTCTGCAATCCCCGTGATAAACGGCACCGAGTCTGTTTGTGTAATATGGTTTCATTCCGGTCGTGCGTGTGAAGAAAGATGTTAAAAGGGAAGGCTCTCTTCGCTGTCATCCTCCCTGCTGATATCGTCCCCATCTTCCACTGCCCTACCTTCAGCACGCTCGTAACCGGCAAAAGGCACGACATTGCGGCGTTTGGTCCTGCCTTCGCTATCCTCGTATTCCTCGATTTCTGTGGTCACATAACAGGTGCGGCCTTCGATCATACCGGGTGTAAGGTCGAGTTCTCCTGAAACATCCAAACCGAGACGCGAGCAGATGAGCTTGACCCGTTTCATGGCTGCTTCCGAGAATACAAGGTTGTCGAAGATGCGCCTGCCCTTGTGCTCTCCTTCGATCACCTCAAACCTGAGCTTCCACATCTCGTCCCCCTGTGTGGTGGAAGCCTCCTCGATTTCGGACAGCCTGCACAGGTAGTCATCGTCCGGGAGCGGCTGAAAATCCTGAACATCGTCTATCTGGGAAAAATCAATTTTCGGCATTGGAATCCTCCTTAACCTGCTGAGCGGACATTGCCGCCTCAAATTTTGAAATAATCAGGTCGGCATTCTCCTGTGTGAGCTCGTCAATGGTTTCCGCTCCATAGGCTGCGAGCCGTCTGGTGAGTTGCTCCTCTGACGCACCGAACTGCTCGACATATTTCGAGATTTTCTCCTTCTGCGCCTTTGTCGCGTATTTCACGGGTTTGGGTTTCTGGTTCAGGTATTGCTTGCCGAACAGTTTTTCGAGCGCAGCGTATGTGCACTCGAATTCCTCCCGGGGAAGCCTGTTTGAGCGATCCTTGACTGAAAGTCCCATGTGTCGGCCTTTCTCATCCACGTACATGCGTACGATCGTATCGAACATATACGGCAGCCCCTTCTCCCCGTCAAATGTCTCGCCGATCGCGACCATAAAGGAGCCTTCTTTGTATTTGGTCTTTTCCCGGGCTGTGACAATGACGTTCATGTCAAGGGCGATCAGCTTACGGATCAATTCCTTGAATTCTGACTTGATAGTAAGCCAGTCCTTGGGCTGCAGGTCATAGAATTCGTGCTTGTACCCCTTTGAGCCTTTGTTCCGCTTCAGGAAAATGTCAGACCACTTTTTCTGCAGGGCATCCCACTGAATGGTAATGGGATCGATAACAAGAGTAAGGTACTGGTGCTTGTGCGTACCGAGCCAGTCAACCGCTTCCATCACCTCATCCGGTGTTACGGCACGCAGTACATCGAACTGAAAATCCCCTCCGTAGTGATCCGTACCTCCTTCAAGATCAATTACCACCGGCTTGGGAAACTGCAGCGCAAGGGTTGTTTTGCCCGCACCGCTGTCACCCCACAGAAAAAGTTTAAGCCTTTTTTTGAGAGAAGCTGCTTTCTGGAACGGGGATTCCTTTTTTCCATCCGGCGCTTTGGCGAAGTCGAGATGAACCGACTTCCCTCCCTTCTCCTTGGAAGGGTTCTTCCCGCCCGGTTTATCATCCGGCAGTGAAACATCTGTCTTCATGATCATCCTCCTATAAACGGTTTTTGCATTTGTCGTAGTACCCGCAGAAACGGGGGCTGCAGCACCAGCCTGTGGGGTTAGGGTAAAAAATACCGCTTTGAATGGCGTTGACTATTTTTTCGATCAGTCCGAGAAGCCAGCGGCAGTCATTGTTAGTGCGGGTTGTTACAAGCTGTACTGCCTTGGGGGTCTTATTCTTGATGATCGCGTCCAGCCTGAGCTTCTTTTCAGCCTTCTGCTGCGAGGCACGATAACCAAGGGAATAAACAGTGAGCTGGATATCCTTGTCAAGGTCGGTCTGGCTCGGTTTCCTGGAATAGGCTTTATTGTCAATGATTATGCCGTCACGGTCGACCAGGTCCCAATATCCCATGAGTTCATACGGAAAGTCATCACCAAGGCTGATCCAGAATTGTTCTTCAACCATTTCGGGGTGCACCTTCGGTGCTATGGATTTATGGTGCGTTTCCACGATTGAAACACCCTGATCTTTCAACCCGCCGGGATCCTCATTTTCCTGGAATGCGATCTCCTCGGCTTCTACAGCTTGGTCAAACCGCGTAGCGAATATATCCTGCATGTCATCAAGAGGCAGGTCGGTGTCGGAGTTGACTTTCTGAGTGTAATTCTCTTCAAGCGCCTCGTGCCAGGCACGCCCCTGCACCATGGCACCGGAAGGCGGGATCTTCAGGCCTTCAATATACCTGAAGAAGTACTGCTGCGGACACCGCAGGAACATGTTTAACTGTGTCGCGCTGAGGTATTTCTTGTCCATTTCAAGCTCCTTTTGTGAATCATGATTTTAAGCCTTCACAAGGGAGCGTGGAATTTTGGCGAAACGTCTCAAAAAAAATGTATTTTTTTTTAGGAGCCGTTTATAATCCTCCGAAGCTGTCGGGTTTTGCACAGATATGTGATTGTTTCGGGTCTGACCTTTACTTTTCGGGTAAAAAGCCCGTTTGTGCCTGTTTGTGCGTCCATATTTTACCTTCCTGTAATGAGTCATGTTTTCTTCCAGGGGTAAAATGTTCCCCTTGTTTGTTTGCCTTTGTGTAAAAAATATCACTTTTTGCATGACAAATCGGAAAATTCTGCTACTATACACAGTGTGTAAGTGTTTTCTTCATTAAGGACAAGTACAGGATGCTTAGAATGGTTCGCACAATTGAACAACGAAAATCCCTGCTATCGGGCACCACCATTGCCCGCGGGATGGAACTGCGCGAACGTGCATCCGGGTACTTGTTCGATAATCCCCACTGGATGTCATCCCAACCGAGTAATCGAATACTCGAGACACAGGGATGCGTCCCAGGAGCGAACTTAGGCTAAACCCGGCCTTCACTCCGAAATCCTGAATTAGCCTCATTCGCGTAATCCCTTTAGGACAAATCCATGTGTATTGGAAAGGAGGATAGTATTGCATGTGTTTCCCGGGCCGGTAGGTCAGTGGCAGACTGCGGGATTCCAAATCCCGTCACGGGGGTTCGATTCCTCCCCGGCCCGTTGTGCTCTTTGAAACAGAAATATTCCCCTGTATGTGTAACTGGTAACACACCGGACTGTTAATCCGGCGTCCGCAAGGACACTGCAGGTTCGAGCCCTGCCGGGGGAGCCAAAATACAACCGGAGACGTGGCAGAGCGGCTGATTGCACTGGGTTGCTAACTCAGAGTCCGGAGCCATCCGGGCCGAAGGTTCGAATCCTTCCGTCTCCGCCAATATATTGTTCTTTCACAGTTGATTGAAATGCGGAGAGGTTGACCCCAGCAGGTGCGGGGACCTGTCTTGAAAACAGGGGACCGGCGAGAGCCCGGTTTGGGGGTTCGAGTCCCTCCCTCTCCGCCAATGGGTCGGTTGCCGAGCGGACGAAGGCGCGTGGCTGTAGACCACGTACCCATGCAGGTAAACACCGGTGGTTCGAATCCATCCCGGCCCACCATTTTTCTGATAAGGGCCGGTAGTCCAACGGCAGAGACACATCATTCAAGATGATGACAGTGGGAGTTCGAATCTCCCCCGGCCTAAAAACAGCCCGGTAGCCCAATCGGCAGAGGCACGGGATTTAAGATCCCGACAGTATGAGTTCGAATCTCATCCGGGCTACCATGTTCTTTGAAAAACAAAATGTCCCCGTAGAGTAATCGGTTAACTCAACAGCCTTTCAAGCTGTAGACTGCCGGTTCGAATCCGGTCGGGGACACCATTGCCCGGGTTGCCAAGCGGCCAAGGCAGAAGATTGCAAATCTTCCATCATGGGTTCGAGTCCCATCCCGGGCTTTTACGGGCCAGTAGTATAACAGACAGAACGCCAGCCTACGGAGCTGGAGGTGAGGGTGCAATTCCTTCCTGGCCTGCCAGAATATGATGTGCGCGGGTAGCCCAATCGGCAGGAGGCGCATGGTTAAGGACCATGACTTTTAAGTGTGGGTTCGAATCCCGCCCTGCGCACCAATATACGCGGGAGTAGCCCAACGGCAGAGGCGCGTGGTTCAGGACTACGTCATGTGAGAGTTCGAATCTCTCCTCCCGTACCATAATGCGGGGTCGTCTAATGGTTAAGACAGGAGTCTCATAAGCTCCCATCACGGGTTCGATTCCCGTCCCCGCTACCAGATAGTACGTGTTCTTTGAAAACACAGATGAATATGGGGGCGTAGCTCAGTCCGGGAGAGCGCCTGCCTTGCAAGCAGAGGGTCAGGAGTTCAAATCTCCTCGCCTCCACCATGCGGATGTGATGTAACGGCAACATATCTCCTTGCCATGGAGAACATGCGGGTTTGATTCCCGCCATCCGCTCCACCTGGGTGTAGTGAAGTTTGGCCTATCACGCGTGCCTTGGGAGCACGAGATCGCTGGTTCGAATCCAGCCACCCAGACCAGAATTGACGGGACAGTAGCCAAGCGGACAAGGCGCGAGCCTCCGGAGCTCGTAATCGATGGTTCGAATCCATCCTGTCTCATAAAGCCGACGTAGCACAACTGGAAGTGCAGCTGATTTGTAATCAGCAGGTTGTGAGTTCGAGTCTCACCGTCGGCTCCAGTGCGGGCATCGTATAGTGGCAATACCTCAGCCTTCCAAGCTGAAGCCGGGAGTTCGATTCTCCCTGCCCGCTCCATTGTATGACATGGTGAATGTAGCGTAACGGTCAGCGCGTCAGATTGTGGTTCTGAAGGAGAGGGTTCAAGTCCCTCCATTCACCCCGATATCAGGGCCGGTAACTCAACAGGCAGAGTACCAGACCTTTAATCTGGGAGTTGAAGGTTCGAGTCCTTCCCGGCTCACCATACATTGCCCCGTGGCTCAGTGGCAGGGCATCCGGTTTTGGACCGGAATACAGACGTTCGATTCGTCTCGGGGCAGCCATTGTTCTTTGATATTATTGGGCGGGTAGCTTAACAGGGAAAGCAGAAGACAACGGCCATTCAAGGCGACCGGAATGACCGACCGGCCGGAAGTGTGTTGCGCACGGACGGAAGGGGAGTCAGATGGTTCAAGAGCGGCGGTGTCTTGCTACAGGTGAGCCTACACCTATGAGGGTTCGAGTCCCTTCCCGTCCACCAGACATTAACCGGGGCCGTAGTTCCAACCAGTCAGAACGCCAGGCTGTCAACCTGGAGGCTGCGGGTGCAAGTCCCGCCGGTCCCGCTTTTTGGGCGCGTAGTTCAGCGGCAAGAGCGTCTGCCTTACAAGCAGAAAGTCGGGAGTTCGAATCTCTCCGCGCCCACCATACTGCCCTGTCGTATAATGGTAGTACGAGCGGCTCTGGACCGCAAGGCCGAGGTTCGATTCCTTGCAGGGCAACCATTATTATCATAGGCCCGTAGCTCAGTCCGGTCAGAGCACTTGTCTGATACGCAAAACGTCAGTGGTTCAAATCCACTCGGGCCTACAAAAATATTCTAGGCGCGTAGTTCAACGGTTAGAACGGGTGCCTTATAAGCACCTAACGGAAGTTCAACTCTTCCCGCGCCTACCATGTTCTTTGATAAAGGACGGGTAGCTCAACAGTAGAGCGTGGGACTGAAAATCCCAGCGTAGGTGGTGCGACTCCACCCCTGTCCACCAATGCCCCCGTAACTCAACGGACAGAGTAACAGCCTTCTAAGCTGTGAATGAGGGTTCGATTCCTTCCGGGGGTATTTTTCTATATTGGGTAATCAGGTTACCAAAACTTTCCAAACATTTTCCAAACGCGAGTTCGCTTTTAGTACCTTTTGCCTACTTCTAACTCCTTTTATTTCCCTCCCAGAAGTAAGCATAGAGAAACCAAAATCTAGCTCGTAAGGTACTCATGATAAGCGAAAAGGCCATTCTGGAGCAGTCAAAGGTTTTATATGCGAGAGAGAGGATTCGAACCTCCATGGGTTGCCCCACCAGATCCTAAGTCTAGTTCGTCTCGCTCTAAACCTTCGACAATCGCCGGATAAACCCTCGAATTCGACACTTAACGTATTCAAATAACAGAATTTTCCAAACATTTTCCAAAAACACAGTCAGGCACTGGTACGCCCTTTCGCAAATCTCTGCGCACGTTCGACCGCTTCTCTCATGGCTTTTTCGCCAAGGCTCAGGTAATTATCACGTGTGACTTCGACCGAGCCGTGACCCACAAGCTTCATTATGGTCATGGCGTTTTCACCTGCCTCGGTCAGCCATGTCACGAACGTCCGTCTCAGGTCCTTGAACGTACAGTCGATCCCGGTGCTTCGGGCTACCTTCTTGAACTCCCGTGAAAGGTTCCGGGGATTATTCCACAAAAACGGTTTGCCGTTTCTCAATCCCAGCCCCGCCAGTTTAAGCCTTTTTAAAAAATCAAGCTTCTCTGGATCCGTGATAAAGGATACGCGGTTCCGGCCGTTCTTGGTCTGAAAGTCATTGCTGCACCGGATATCAATCCTTCCGGTGGCAAGATCGATGTCTGACCATCTCGCTGCGATCACTTCACCTCTTCTCAGACCGGCTGAGCCGAGAACAATGGCTCCGGCCATCCTCTGGTGATCCCTGAGAGACACATGTTCGCTGTCCATGGCTATATTAATTAATGTGTCCACTTCAGCATAGGTCAGGATCCGCTTTTCCTTCACCCCTTCCTTCAGACTTTCAACATCTTCAAAGGGATTTCGCCGGATAAGCTTTCTTTTGGCTCCGAAGCCGAAGATGATCTTAAGATTACGGATATCGCTGTTTACGGTAACGGGTTTTATTCCGTCTTCAATTCTGCGATTAATGTACACTTCAGCCGTACGTTCGTCTGCATCATCAGGGAACTTGATTTCAGGCATTACTTCCTGGAATTTACGTATATACATCCTGTATGCATCCAGGGTCGATTTGCGCACACGTGATTTCTTATGGGTTTCAAAATGCTCCCACAATTCCTCAAATGTGAGCCTTTCAAGCGTCGGTGCTTTCCCTTTTTCGGGAAGGTTCAAGCGGCCTGTCACGAAATATTCCTGAATTGCCGTTTCGAACTGACGCTTCATATGCTGTGCATATTCCCGGCCGGGGCCTAAAGCCTGTGACTTCCATTTTCCAGTCTCGGGATGGACGAATTGAAGGTAGTACAGAAACCGTTTGCGTCCCTTTTTCTGCGATTTCTTGTGCCTAACGTAAACACGAGGTATTCCAACGATTGACAAAGAGCGATTCATTCCGGCCTCCTTTCCGGATCTCTTTCCGGCGAGCTCCAGAATGACCTGGCTTTGGGATTATACATTACTTATCAAACCAGTCAAGAGGATTCCTGGCAGTTTCTGATGTATTCGTCTACGGCCGATTTGGTGAATCTCAGCTTTCTTGCTATTATTATTCCGCGAAGCTGGCGGGATTTGTGCAGATATTCGACCGTTTCCGGCCTGACCCTGAGAATATCGGCTACTTCTTTCTTGGTAAAAAGTTCGGTCATATTCGTTCTCCTTTACTTTCCAATCTTTTCAAGAAGATAGGTAATGCCCGGATGCGGTTCCATTTTGTGAATATCTGGATCACCCCTTTTTTCTCCGTTGAGACAGCCGGCTTGTTTTACGATCCTCTGATGAATCAGGTCCAGTCCCTTGACTACCTCCCACACCACATCATCTGCCACCTCGTGACGCGCAAAGATTCTTCCAAGGCAGCAAAGCTGCTCTTTGAGCATCTTCTTGAGATATTCCATGATTTCGGTCTCTTCCATAGCATATGCTCCCAAATGAGTTTAAGCCTTCAATAGGGAGCGTGGAATTTTGACGAAACGTCTCAAAAAAAATTAAATATTTCTGCCTTTTTCTTCCCTAAAACGCTTAATAGCTTTCCTTGCACGCTCCTTGAGCGTTCGCACCGTGCTGACTTCCATGCCTCTTTTTTCAGCCCATTCGATCTGTGTCATCTTTCGATAAACTGCCGTTTCGAGCAGAAGGTCATATTGCAATTCCGTAATCACCTTTCTGTAAACCATATCAAGAAGATACCCCTCCACTTCCTCCGGATCTGCAGTGATTTCTCTCAAGTCGGGTGACAAGGCTTCTGCCTCATCCAGCCTATCTAAATCTCCGGTTTCCTGCTGCAGTTCGCAGCTAATCGTCTCTGCCTGCCAAATAGAGATCTTCATTTTCGTATCCAGGACTAAATTGACATCAATCTTTATGGGGCGGCGTTCAAGGTCATAGTCAATGGCCGTATGCAGAAAGTCCCACTGGATACGGCTGAAGAGCTCTTCATGATCCAATATCTGCCTGCACTTTCCGAGGTAAAGGTAATACAGGCTTTCCCAGAACATAAGGTTCAGCAACGGGTAAATCGCAAGGCTTATTTTCAGCTCCCTGAGAAAGATGCTCATGATTTCGTCCTTGCAGGCATGGTCTTTATTGCCCGGTGCAAATAAAACGCACAATGAATCGGCTGTGGAATACCGTTTAAAAACACCATGTTTCTTCTTAAGCCTTTCAAACGCCTCCCTGCATTTAATGGAATTGACTTCAATTACGAGTCCGCAACGATAGTTCTGTACAAACATAAACCGCTCCTATCCGGGACATGCCCGGATAGGAGCGGCCCAAAAAATAAAAAGAGCCCGGCATCAGGGACATATCCCCAATGACTGGGCTCAAACTGGCACTGGCTCAAAGGCTCGGGCCCGTTACGGTGGCTCGCTTCGCAGTCTATATAAGGTTAATATAAAGTAGACTTATTTTACATTCCGGAACTTCAGTTCATATCTGACTCCTTACTGCTGTCTTGTTTGACCCGGTTATCGCTTTCGGTCGGACGCATGGTGACCCTTACGTTGCTCTGGCAATACCGGCAGAATACGATTACTTCGCCTTTAAGATTATGGACGGGCAGGCAGTGCCCGCAGCTTGGGCACCGGTACACCTCCTTCTGAATTACACCGGTTTCAGTTGTCTTCGGCTTTTTGAAGTTATTTCTCTGCATCTTTTTTCTTATTTTTATATCTGTAATGCCAATGAATATGATATCCTTGATCCTCTATATCCTTAAAAGCATCCTGGACAATAAATCCGGCTACCATGCTTTCTCTGCTTATCTCCATATCTCTTTTAAAAACCGGCTTCTCATGTTTCTCTGAAATCATATCAAGAAAATCTTCCGTCACTTTCTCCTTCGGAACCACGAGAAAGCAGTTATCATAGCTTTCAAAGGAATATATTTTCCATATTTCGCTCATATCTTCCCTGTATCCCTTATCTGTTTTTCAATTGCTGTGCTCAGCTGCTAACGCTTTTCTTATAAAAATAAGCAGTCTTTCCAGATCGTACGGCTTTTGTATAAAAAGATATTCCTGTTTATATATGATATCCCGGTGTATTTTATCCTCCCCGTATCCGCTGCTCAGGAGCACTTTCAGATCCGGATCCTTTAATCTCAGAGTGTCTATCAGGTCCAGGCCCTTCCCGTCAGGCAGGACCGTATCCGTAAACAGAAGATCAATATTCTCTTCCGTTCTTCCATAGATATCAAGTGCCTCCCGGATTGTTCCTGCCGGCCTGATTCGGTACCCCATTTCAGTGAGTACCCGTTCGGTCGCATCCACAACGGATTTTTCGTCCTCTACCATGAGAATCGTTTCCCCCCTGCCCCGTAGGGTTTCCAGCATGTATTTTGTCTCCTGCCCTGATTCCGCCTCTTTTGAAGTTGCAGGGAAGTAAAGTTTGAAAGTCGCACCATTTCCCGGGTCGGCATATACGTTTATCCATCCTTTGTGCTCCCTGACAATATCCTGCACTATTGACAGGCCGAGGCCGGTCCCCTTGCCCGGTCCTTTTGTTGTAAAAAACGGCTCGAATATATCATTGAGCGTTGCTTTGTCCATGCCGTAGCCGGTGTCCTCGATCGAAAGGCATACGTACTTCCCTCTCCGGGCTTCAGGATGGAGCCGGGCATATACCCCGTTTATCATAACGTTTCCGGTCCTGAATGTCAGCGTTCCTCCCTCAGGCATGGCATCCCGCGCATTTACCGATATATTCAGGATCGCCTGTTTTACAGTGCCTGCATCACCTTCAAAAGCCAGGAGGCCTTTCTCCAGGTCAGTCTGAATCTCTATGCTCTTATCAAGAACGCGTCTCACCATTTTAAGTGCATTTTTAATCACGATATTCAGGTTAAGCGGCACGATTTCCATAAGCTTCCTGCGGCTGTAAAGCATAAGCTGCCTTGTAAGGTTCGCACCGTAATCGGTTACGTATCTCACATGCATGAGGTCGTTGTACAGACTGTCCGTTTTTTCCAGCTTGTGAAGGGCAAGATCGTTGCTCATTTTAATTGCAGTGAGTATATTGTTGAAATCATGGGCCATGCTGCCTGACAGCGTGCCGACCGTTTCCATTTTCTGGGATTGCACAAGCCGCTCCTGCAGCAGTTTCTGCTTCTTCTCCATTTCCCTGTACCTGGTCATATCCTGTACACATGCGATAATGACATCCGTGCCCCCCAGCCTTTTCTGACCGATATTGACCATCACCGGATACGCAGTTCCCTCTCTCCGTTTCAGATCAAAAATATAATTTTGCACATATCCCTGCCTGTCAAGCATGCCCTGTATTCTTTTCCTGTCATGCGGGTTAAAAAAAACATCCCCGGTTTCAAGCCGTCCTATTTCCTCCTGAGAATATCCCATCATTTCTGTCAGGGTTTTGTTGACTGTAAGTATAGCACCGTCACGGTCAGTAATCCCTATACCTACCGGTACTGTATTGAATAGCAGGCGGTACCGCTCTTCCGACTTTTGAAGTTCTTCAATCCTGTGATAGAGATCTTCTCTCCGTTCTGTCATGGACAACACCTCCCTACTTGGCAGGATCAGTTATATCAGATAAAAGCTGTATTTCAGGTGCTCAGGGATTTGCTTAAGAGCGTTTCAACTTTCTCAACAAGAACGGGGATATCAAAAGGCTTCTCAAGGAATGCATCCGCTCCCGCATTGATCACCTGATCCTTCACTTCAGCCCCCCCATGCCCGGTGACGGCAATTATCTTCATATCCGGATAATCCTTTTTAAGCCTGCCGCATACGGTTATGCCGTTTTGCTGGGGAAGGAAAATATCGAGGACTACCAGAGCAGGTTTTATATCCCGTACCGTAAGGCCTGCATTGAAACCGTCAGTGGCCGTATATATCTCATACCTGTCACTCGCCTGTTTGAGCGTATCCACAAAAACATCGAGGATGCGCTCATCGTCATCGGCAATAAGTATCTTCACCTTTTCATCCACCTCCAGCTCATCCGGCACACGCATATTGTACTCTTCACAGAATGCAATGATCGATTCCGCTTCCAGTCTCCGGTGCCCTCCCGGCGTTGTATAGGCTTTCAGCCTTGCTTCCTCCACCCATTTTATTATTGAGGTATAATGCACACCCAGCATCCGGGCAACTTCATGCGTTGAATATAGTTGTTTTGTCATTATCAAAGCCTTTATATTTTTCAGTTAATATCTATTTATTCTATTTATTAGATTACAACTATTCTACAACTCTCTCTTCGGTTTGTCAATGAAAAAATGAAATATTTTTAAAAATCAGGGGTGGATTTTGTTAAGAAATGATTTTTTTATCATTGCCCCGCTAACCGGGTTACGGCAAGCGCCCCTTATCAACGATAGTTTCCATTCCGATACTCAGTATAATTATATTATATTCCCTTTCCCCTTAATTCAAGGGTATTTTTCAGCTAATTTTCCGGTGAAATAGCCTTTCTAAACTTTTTTTTCCAGAATAGTCTGAATTCCTGTAAATTCAGGCTTAAATCCGTGTTTTAAGCTGTTTTTCTAAAAAACCCAAACTCGTGGAACGCCTACACCCTCATTGTTCAGGGTAGTTACCGAATGGCAAATGAGCAAACTGACAGCGAAATTTCTGGCATTTCATTTACCTTTCAAAATATAACTATATTATTAACGAACTACCCCCTCGCCAAAAACAACCATGGGATGTAACAGTCACCAGGCGGGTAAGTCTACGCTACATTATATCAATGAGCGGGGGGTTGTCAAGTCTATCCGAAATACCACATACATCAGATCAAGAACCGCTTTGCCAGGATCTCTTTGGCTCTTTCAGCATCTTGATCGTCAAATTCAACCCTATGCACTATCGTTTTTCCCGAATTCATCATCTTCGACGCATCGGCCAACTGATTAGGGGCAAACTTCACTCTAATTCCATTTACTTTCAAAGCTTCCTTGACAAGTATTGCTTTACCAATATCATCATATTCAAGTATCATATTTAACTCATAAAAACATTATCAATCAATTCAGAAGGGTCTTATCAATATCATACATTTCTTTTAATCTTATCAAAATCAAGAAGGCTCAAGACCGAATAAATATGATCAAGGAACTCCTGGAAAAGAAGCCTGAATTGTTCCTCCGTTGGAACTGTTATTGACTTTGAAACTTTTGTCAATTCTGAATGAATATATTTGTAGCTATCCTCTTCTTTACAGAGAGTAGTATAATTTGTATCGTGATCAGAAGTTTCTCTGAACTCTTCTGCAACTTCGTCCCATTTAACTTTTTGCTTGTGACGTATTTCTTGAGTTACCCGCATCAGATCTCCTCTGAAATGTTCTATTACATTTCTTAAACCGATAGCACCGGCGGAATATGCTATATTCCCAGCAAGAGAGCGCTGGTATTCTGACACTGCACTTTCGAACTCTCTGTTCCGTTCTTCGAAAAGTTCTTTAAGCATAAATGATATTTCACCAATTCGGTTATGGTTTTCCTGTATATGTTGGTATTTTGAAACTTTGTTATAAAGCCAGTCTTGAGTATCATGATCCGTTTCATCAATACATGAAGATAACTCTACAAAGGACGAACAAGTCGTAGATACATCAGTTGCCAATTCAGCTCTGAAATTATAATCCATGTCGATATCAATATCGGGAAGGACTTTTTCCCAATGGTCAAATTG
>Ga0272441_10001417_pt1 | contig 51145 bp, 33 predicted proteins | sample SSMProp6N_FD_193582 | JGI IMG/M metagenome (GOLD analysis project Ga0272441, IMG submission 193582) | Marine sediment archaeal communities from Little Sippewissett salt marsh, Falmouth, MA, United States - SSM-Prop-6N | ecosystem: Environmental > Aquatic > Marine > Wetlands > Sediment ... | reverse complement strand
GGATATTTGGTATTCATCGAAAAACCTTCCTCTAGGCACAACTGATTTTTGAAATACTTTTTTATTTCCTACCAAACATTTAAATTAAAAATTATTATTAATTGTTATATTTAGGACGATATTTATGAAAAATAAAAGTTGGAAAAAATCGACTGTTATATGTATTATATTTATTTTGCTGGTTGTTTCTCTACCTTCTTCAATTGGGATAAAAGACGTTACTAAAAATTTACCTAGAGATAACTTGGTTGGAAAGCAGGAAAATCCTGAGGTTGAATACTATGCTTTAATAATTGGGCTGGAGAAATTTGACAGCGTAGAATTTGATGAAAGCTTTATCGATGAAGCAGCAGTTTCAATGTATGAAAAGCTTCTTGAATGTAAAAATTGGAAGGAAGAGAACATAAAACTTTTACTCAACGAAAACGCAACAAAGGATGGAATTAAAGATGCGATTGTTACTTGGTTGGATGACAAGGAAACAGAAAATGATGTGGTTCTGTATTATTTCACCGGCCATAGTTGGAGAATCAGGATCCAGGATATTCTAAAGGGTCGAAGAGGACATACCGTTACTTATCCATATGATTTATCTAATGGTAAAATAACTGATATCGAACTGGATTCATGGCTAGATGAGCTTGAATCCCAGCATGTGGCAATCATACTAGATACATGTTATTCAGGCAGGATGTTTGAATTACGACAGGAGAACAGGACGATGTTGGCAGCTGGTGGAAAATATTTATTCTGTCCTGTAGATGGAGATGATACTCTGGAAAGTGGCATATTTACATATCATCTATTGCAGGGATTAGATGGTGTGGCGGATATAAATGATGATGGGTGGGTGACAGCCCAGGAGGCTTTTCATTACGCGAGATTTCCTACTTTTTATTTTTCGTTTTGGAAACAATACCCTTTTTTCAATCTTTCAAGATGGCCTGGTCTACCCTTTTTCATTGGCCCACAACTACCATACATGTACAATAGACATGAGGGTAGTCTCCCTCTTTGCCAATTTTGATTATACCTTAGATTTGAAAACTTCTAATTAAATCCTTACCTACTTTTATTTTCAAAAAGCTAAACTTTAATTTGGAATATATAATTTTGAGTCATAAATTTATTATGAAAGTTAAAATAGTGATTTTATAATTAATTTCATTTTTATATTTTCTCCCAAACATTTAAAATTTAAATATCTTATACCGATTTTCAGTTGGGAGGACAATACAATGCTAAAAAATTCTTTAAAAAAAGAAATGGTTACATTAATAATATTATTTTTGATTCTTCTTCAAAGCTCTGTTACAACCAGTAAATCTCCAAATGAAGATAAGTTATTGTCAGTCAAACAGGGGTCAAGTAAAATCAAAGTGGAAGATTATTATTCTCCTTACTATAAGGAATCTATTTCAGATTCAAATTTTAGTTATATTATCATTACTACTGAAATTTTTGTAGATGGATGTTTTCAGCATTTAATTGACTTTAAAAATGAATATATTTCTTCAGCTCTTTTTACAATTGAAGAGATAGTTGATAACCCTGATTTTTGGGTCAATGGAACGTGGGGTGATAATAACCCTAATAATATGTACGTTGAGAATCTAATACCCGCAGAGTATTGTGAATTGTTCAATGACACCCCAGCCAAGATAAGAAATTTTATAAGATTTGCTAAAAATGCATTAAATGTAAAATTTGTGTTATTAGGGGGAGATGTTGAAATAATACCAACAAGATTTTTATGGGCGTCTATTCCAAATTGGTACAATGGACATGAATATGAATCCAAAGAGGATTATATTTCATCAGATGTATATTACGCATGTCTGGATGGCAATTGGAATGATGATTTTGATGCACGTTTTGGTGAAGATATTGGCAATTCAACTGACGATGAAGCAGATTTTATAGCCGAAGTGTACATTGGAAGAGCACCAGTTAATCAAAGAAGCGAGGTGATTAATTTTATTTATAAATTGGATACGTATGAGACACAAGAAAAACCTTCAGTTATAACTTTACATCAATCAGGAATTAATTCACAAAATGTTCCTGATTCAACGGATATACCAAAAAATTGTTCAAAATGGATTTCAAGTGATTATCATATTGATAGATTGTTTGCTAATGAAACAAAGATAACAAGAGATGATTGGATTAATAGATTTGTAGAAGGGAGACTAATTATTGCTCATGTTGGTAATGGAGTCGAAACAAGGTATCAACTAGACAATATGAACTATTTATTACCATATTATTGGGCGGTTAATGATACCATGCAATTGTTTAACAGTTTTTATCCTATTCATTTTTCTTTAGCCTGTCACAGTGGTAATTTTTCATATAGGGATTGTATTGCGGAAGAATTAATTTTGAAACAAAGTGGTGGAGCCTCTGCATGTGTATTCAATTCAAATGTTGGTTGTACAAGCCAAAAAAATGCTCATAAATACTCAGGGGAATTCATGGAACAACAATTCTTCCAAATTTTTTACAAAGGAACTAATAATCTTGGGATGGCCATACAGCTAGCCAAAGAAAAATTCATATTCGAAGCTGTTAGGGATCCTAATTATCGATGGTGCTACTACACAATAAACTTATTAGGTGATCCTGAAACACCTATTTTAGGGGAAAAAAGAACAAGTAATTTACCTACTTTAGTATGGGTTGACGATGATTTCAATTCATCAACGGCTGGATGGAATGAAACTCATTTTAATGTCATCCAAAGAGCTATAGAAAAGGTAGCGGTTAATCAAACTGCACATATTAATGTTCTACCTGGGTTATATTATGAAAACGTTGTCATAAGAAAGAAAATTTTTTTAACAGGTGCTAATAAAGAAAATACAATAATCGATGGTCGTGATTTTGACGATGCTATCAAAATCGAAGCAGATAATGTTTACGTCTCTGGTTTTACAATACAAAACAGTGGTCATAATAATAGTGGGGGGTATATTTTTGATTCTGGTATTCATGTCATTTCAAATCATAATCGCATTTATGACAATAATATTTCATATAATGAAATGGGTATTGTTGTAGAAGGTGTAGATGAAAATAAAATTGCTTATAATAAAATAGATAAAAATAGAAGGGACGGTATTTCCCTTTTTTTAAATGCAAAAAATAATGAAATTTATAAAAATATTTTGGAAAACAGTGGTGAAGTTGGTATCTTTGTGTATAGTTCAAGATTTAATCTGATAAAAGAAAATTATTTTGCTAATTGTGAAATTGGTATATATCTTGTAGATTCTTCAATTTTTAATAGAATTAGCTACAATTACATATCAAATATGAGATATAATTATCTTTTTGCTAGACCAACTGGATGTGCGATAATGTTAGATTACTTTTGTTGTTTCAATCGTATTTCAGGAAATGATATTATTGATAATGAGAAGTATGGGATTATACTTCGATTTAATTGCATTTTAAATAGAATTTGTTACAATGATTTTATAAACAATAGTAGAAATGCACATTTTATTAACTGTATTTGGAACGATTGGGTAGAAAATTATTGGGATAATAAGCCTAGTATTTTACCTTATTATATAATTATTGGGAGACTGGGTTTTATTCCTATGTTTAATGGTGATTGGGCAGCTTTGAAAGTTCCTTGGACTTATCCTTCACCATAAAAATTATAATATTTTATTTTTAGAGATTATATTTGTTTTAAATTATGCGTAAAAGACTTTTTAATTATAATAGTTCAAATTACTACACAATATAAAAGAAAAATGTATATAATATGTTGAGTAAAAACTGTTTTTTATTTTAATATTAATTTGTTTTTCATTTATAAAAAATAAATATTCAACAATATATGATTTATTTATTAAAAAACAATTGTTGGGTATTCTAAAAAAGGAATTTTGAATTTATTATATTTAGAAAAATTTATATTATTTATTTTTATCTAAAAAATATGATTGATATATTTAATCATAGTTTTTTGAAATATTTACTTTTTGGTAGTTTATATTTTTCTGAGGGATTAAATAAGATTATTGCGGTTATAATTCTTCCAATTTATTTTTTAGAAAAAGGAGTTTCACCTGAAATAATCACTCTAGTTATCGGTCTTTCTGCAATGCCCATGGTTATAAAATTTGTATGGGGCGGTATCGTCGATTTTTTTAATAAATTTGGTAGAAAGAAATTTATCTTTTTTGGCGGAATAATGTCGGTGGTGAGTCTTTTAACTCTTGCATTTATTGATCCGGGTATTGCACTGATTCCTTTTGCAATTTTTGAGACCGTCTGCTGGATAGGTGTCGGTTTTCTTGATGTTTCTACTGATGCATGGGCAATTGAAATCTCAAAAGAGGTTGAGCGAGGAAAAATCAATGGTTTTATGTATGGAGGGTTAAATGCTGGGATGGCTATTGGAGCAGTAACATTCCCTCTTTTAGCGAAAAATTATTCATATTCTGCTGTTTTTATTGGATCAGCTTTTCTAATATTTCTTATAATTATATTTCCTATTTTTATTAAAGAAAGAGTCGTTATTGAAAAAAGTAAAAAAATTGGAAAATTAATTCTTGGAGAATTTAAGAAAAAAACTACAATAGTTGTTACTTTTTTTGCAATCACCTTTGCCCTTAGTTCAGGTATGTTGCTTTTTATCGCTCCTTTATATATGGATATTAATCTTAAATTGGATCTTACTCAGATTGGTTTTATAACTTTAGTATTCACAATTACTACGGCAATAGGATCAATGGTTGGTGGGATGATAGCAGATAAATGGGGTAGAAAAAAAACACTAACTACTATTATTATTCTAAGCACCACTTTTTGTATTTTACTTATATTTTCAAATGACTGGCAGAAGTTTTTAATTATGTATGGTATAATTGGTTTTCTGCAGGGAGGGTATTATACAACAGCGTTGGCTTTATTTATGGACACAACAAATCCAAAGATAGCTGCTACTGAGTTTTCAATTTTCACTAGTCTGGGGAATTTTGGAAATATTGGAATTGCCTCCATTAGCGGGGCATTATTTGCAATGTTTAGTTTTAACCATATTTTTCTTTATTCTGCGTGGTTATTTGGTCCTGTGTTATTAATTATATATTTTATAAAATAAGAATTTCTTTTTTGAAAAGCTTTTTAATGATTTTATTTTTTTTAATTTCATTCTATTTTTGTTCTAGAAATGATATTAATTATTTGAATAACTCATATCTAAGTGCCGCATCCCTTATTAATTCAGTATTAGTACCATCTTTGTTTATTAGTGTAAGTTCCGTTCCTTCAATCGGGCAACCTTTTGCATGAATTACGTCAAAATGCGTGTCACTATTTACTTTTCCACCAAGATGTGCACTCATACCATAGGCAATGTGCATTCCTGCTTTCTCGTCTTCAAGCGGATTACCGGTAACAACTGCTTTTGGATTACAGCCAATACCTAACTCTGCAATATTTTTACGGGTCTTATTTTCTGAGAAGAACGATTTCATCTCATCTACTATTTTTCCTTTGCCAATGATGTCTTGAATTTGGTTGTTCTTAATAATATATTTTAAAGGAGTGCTGTGACTAATCACTGGCCAGACTCCTTCTGTTCTACTAATTCCAAATTCATTTTTTTCTTCAGGTTCTGCTTCATATGGTGCTTTGAAAGCTTCCCCACTAGGAAGATTAATGAATTGACCTGATTTTGTGCAATCTCCAGCTTCATAGAATGCCTTGCGATTTCTCAAGTCAATGTAAAGTTTATCACATGTAGAAAATAATATCTCTGCTCCTACAGCCTTATTGAGAATTTTTTCAATGGCAGATGCATACTTCTGAACCAATTTATAATCAGCGCTAAGTGCAGTATTTTCCATTCTTTTTTCAACAAGAGGCATACTTGCGCAACGGGTGATGCTTCCCTTTGCCTTTACTATTGGCACTACCGAAGCGGTCAGGGAGTATTCAGTCATAGCAATAACAAGGTTAAAATTCTTGACTAAGTCAATGATCTCTTGAGGAATAGGTGAGTTATGTAAGCCTGTTGCTCGGTATTTTATGAAGTTGACTGAGAACTTTTTTTTAGTACCCATTAACTTAAAGGTTCTATACCAACTATATGCCATTTCTCGACGATTTTTCCATTGCAGTGAATCACAAATATTACTATGTGGGACATCGACTAAGAATAGTACCTTTTCTCCTGTATTAAGAGAAAAAACATCATTAAACATTTTAATTCTTTCGTTATGATTCATCTTTCATACCCTCTCGCAAATTATCAAAGGAATTGTCGATATCCCTTAGTTAGTAATAAAATTTAAATAATTTAATTACTAGAGATACAATATCTAAGATACTACAATAATCGAAGCCTCGCTATTAATATACTTTTCTATTTGGTAACATTTTTTCTTCAAGAGATACTCAATATTTTTCTATTATTATAAGCCAATATTCTAATAATATTGTGCATTTTTCTATTCTATTAACAATTCAAACTAAATATGCACAACTTTTTTGAAATTAAATTAATAATTAGCAAAACAATTTTTGGTATTGTTAACGGTGTAAGATATGGGGAATATATTGATTTTATCACTAACAGTTTCGTTTGTGCCCAATCTACAAGTTATTAGAGATTTAAATCTGAAAAACAGCCTAATTAAATGTCAAAGAAATCATCAGATTTTTATGCCTAACAATATTTTTTTACAAAAAAGAAATGATATAATTTTTTTGAAAATCATAAAACCCCCAGCAAGATGCAAGAGGTTTTTTTATTTTTTGAAAAAGCAAATAGTTCCTCCCTTAGAAACCTCTTGCTTCCGTCTATTTCATATTTAAAATTCTTTTTACGGATTCTATTAAATCCCTATCAAATATTAGTAAGTTAGTTGATGAAATTGTTCATTTTAAAATTTATATTTTTAAATTTTCATACTATGCACATATTTTCCAAAAAACCCTTTATAATTGATAATAAAGATGCAAAGTTATGCATAGAAAAAAAGTAAGATTTTTGGAGGGTAATATGGGTTAACAGAATATAATAAATTTTTGCATAAGGAATTCTTGAGATATATCAAAGATCTAAATATTTTGATTTTGATATTTATTAACCTCAACATTTGCTAAAAATCAGTTAATTGTCTATTATACAATAATTTCATTAGAGAAGGTTTAATATGAATTATTTAAAAGACAAAAACTTAAAATTCAAGAGAATTAATATAATTGAAAATGCAACAATTTTTTTTAAGGATGGAGATAAGAAGATTTATGATGCAATATATGAGACAGATAAGGGGATATTTACCGGTTTTACATTAAATTATAAATTAAAGAAAAATCATCTAGCCAAACTTTTCAACAATAGGGGAGATGAATCTTCACCTCATTATTATTTGGTATTTATTGACAATGGATTTGTACCTGAAAATAACATTCAATCAATAAAAGGAGGAAGGAAAAAATTAGCCCATAAAAGGATATTTATTAATGATTTTAATACAAAAAAATAAAAAATTTTATAATATTCTAAGAAAAATAATAAAAATCTTTTTTAACTATTTATCTTTATACACTGCAAGTTTATGCTATAAGACAATCCTGATATTAATTAGGAATATAATGGTATTATGAAAAACAATAGATTGTCATCACTTAGAAATTTTTTTCACAATCCTTGGATATTTTATTTTCCATGGTTTATAAAAAAAGAAAGTAAATTTAACTATTTGATATTAAAAAAATTATTGACTAAGTATAATCAAAAAGGGGCATCTATTAAAGCACTAATTTCTTTTTTTGGCTACATCTGTCTATTAACAACCAATTTATTTTCAACTTTAATCCAAATTTTTTTACAAAGCTATATTATAACTGGAAAGGAGATAAACACGGGAACCGATTTATCGATTTTATTCATCTCTGATAGCACTGTGGATTTATATGTGATAGAAAAAATATTTTCGAAAGGCTATAAAATAAAAAAACACAAAAAGTTTCTACTTTGGAATATTAGAAAAATGGCTCGAAATTCCCAGAAGAGATTAAAAAACATCGATGGAATTTTTATAAAGTCCCATTTTTTCTATTATAGATTTTTTAGAAAAAATGGATTTACAATCACCCCCACTTTTATATCAATGACATTGGATATTTCAAAACCAATCGATCTTATCAAAAAGAATTTTTCAAGCAATATTAAGACTGAAATTAACAAACTGAAAAGAAATGGTTTTAATTATTGCATTTATTCAGAAATTGAAAAATTCAATTTTTTTTATCACAAAATGTATTTACCCTATATTAATCAAAGATATCGTGAACATAGCTTAATAGTGAATTATCCAAGTATGTTTATGTTATTTTATAGAGAATGTTCAAACTTAATGTTAATAAATAATGACGAAAAACACGTTCTTGGTTCGATTTTTACCATTAAAAAAAATATTGTTAGGGGGTTATTTTCTGGGATAATCGACGGAAATAATCACAATAGGAAACAATCTGCATATGCTGCTTTATATTATTTTACGATCCTTAATGCTAAACAGATTCACGCAAAAACTCTACATATCGGGACATGTAGAAGTTTTTTAAATGATGGATTGTTGCAATATAAAAGAAAATGGGGAGCAAGAATCAGTTGTCCATCTGAAGACAACAGGGAACCTATACAATATGTTTATGCATTTAAGTTTTTCAACTTTAATAAAGGAATAAAAAGCTTTTTGATAAACAATCCTTTTATTTACATAGGTAAAAAAAATAAAATGTATGGAGCATTTTTCACAGAGAAATCTGGGAAATTAAAACCAGAAGAAACCAGACATTTAGAAAAAATTTACAAACTGCCTAATATTAATGATTTAATTATTTGTCGTCCCGAGGAGTTATCTTCAATTATAAAATAATATTTCAAAATAAATAAGAGAATGAAATTAATGAAAAAACCAAATTACGGTTTTCCAATTTTTCATGCGTTTGGATTAATATTAATTGGTACCCTTGTTATACTTTTTTTATGTATGATAGTATTACTATTTGATGTATCTTATTTTGGAATTATTTTCCTAACTTTACTTATTGGTACAATTTATTTTACCGTCATCATAATTTTTAGGAGGCATTTTTTTAGCAAACGTATTTCTATTTTGGAAAAAATGATAGCCCTTGCAGAATTATCTGGGAATGAAAATATTCTTGATTTAGGTACAGGATCTGGTATTTTGGCTATTGGGTTTGCAGGTCACATTGAAAACGGAGGTAGAGTATATGGCTTGGATAGATTTGGAGTTAATGATATAAATTTTTTAAGACAAATAATTTGGATGGTCAAAATAAATTATTTTGGTAACAACTTAAGAAATGCTTTGATGAATGCGGAGATTAAGAAAGTCAAAGATAAATGTGTTTTTATGTCTATGGATCTTACAAAAGGCATTAAATTTCCAGATTGTTTTTTTGATATAATAATTTCAAGTCAAGCTTTGTCACTTATTTCCAACCAAAAACAGAATAATATCTTTGAAGAAATTGATAGAGTATTGAAGTGTGGAGGACGAGTTATTTTCTTTGAACCAAAAAAATTTAGAGCACACAAATGGGATATATTAGACACCAAGGGCCATTTTAAGAAAAATAAATATGATGTCAAGATTATTCCATTGCAGGAATTTAAAAGTAGTTGCGTATTTTTTGGTAAAAAAATATAAGAATTTATAAATTATAGACTTTGTACAAAAATAAAATTTGTTTTAATTTGTGTTCCTGTAATATTAAATTTGGTAAATAACATTTTTTTGATGTAATTTCTATCGGAAAAACCACTATTTAACTCTTAAAAATATATTAAATAAAATAAGAAAAAATTATCAATTAGATATATATATGGACTTTATTTTATTATTATTGGGGAAAATAATTGTTTAAAAAATCAAATAATAACTCAAAAAAATACATAATTGCATTTTTTGTAGGGTTATTTTTATTAATTTTTATCATACTTTTGTTTGTATATTTCCCAAATTTAGAAAAGGAAAAGAATTTTACAAATGAGATAAATGTTCTTGATGATAGAATTAGTCCATTAACAAACCAGGGTTTGATTCTCGAAGTAAACAGAATTAGACATAGAGGATTACTTGATAAGATAATCAAAAAGGGGAATGATTGGAAAACCAAACCAGATTTCTATTTGGTTATCGAAATTGATGGATTAAAAATCTCAAGTGAAGATGAAGCTGATGTTATTTTTAATGATTGGGATACAATGTTTCAAGATATTCGGATTATAAGGGATGCTGCAGAAGAACAGGAAACTTCGGAGGTAAAAATAACAATTATTGAAAATGTAAAATCTGGATTATTAGGTATTAGAAAAAAAAGTATTGAAAAAGAAAAGATACAACTGGTTTACGATTATCGCACGGGTAGGTGGGAAGGGGATGATTACCTAGTTGACAATGATGGATATGGGCATTATGTTGGTGAGTTCTTTGAAATGTGGTTCAATATATATCAAAACGATTTTGATAAAGATGGGATTCCTTATTGGACCGAGGTAAATATTCTTGGTACTGATCCTCGTGTTGATGACTCACAGCTTGATCCTGACAAAGACGGCGTACCAACGACTTGGGAATGGAGATGGGGATATGAGCCGTTTATCTGGGATGATCATATTAATCTTGATCCAGATATAGATGGACTGGAAAATATAGAAGAGTACAAAATGGAAAACTGGTTTGCAGACCCATTTTCCCAAGACATTTATGTTGAAATTGATGGAATGGAAAGAGGTAACATCTTTGATTGGAAGCATGTTTTTTATGAAGAATCTTCACAAATAATCATTGAACGATTCTGTGAACATGGCATTAACGTATACATAGATAATGGATGGCCAAGTAATTTACCAAATGGTGGTGGGGAAATGGTTCCTTTCGTGGAAGTAACCTCCTGGGAATTAGGAATGATGTTGGGATATTATAATCATCATTTTCCGGATGAAAGAAAAGGAATATTCAGATATCTGTTAATTTGTAACGATGCAAAATTCTCTGGAAATACAGTGTTTAATAGATATGATACAATTGCAATTGGTACAAGTAAAAAAATAACACATAGAACTAGGCTCTCTTTTATGCCTAGAACTCACCGTCTGGTTCTTGCTTCCACTGCAATGCATGAACTTGGACATACACTTGGAATTCTCCCATATACGATCGAAGGATGTGACAATTATTCAATTTATAATTTGAAAACTAAAAGGGAGTATTTAGAGGAGTGGGGCGATTATGTAAGTGTAATGAATTATCTTTATACCTATAATAAAAAATTAGTAGATTATTCTGATGGGTCAAATGGGTTAAACGATCAAAACGATTGGGATAATTTATATCTGCCCTTTTTTGAAGTTGAGGGTAATGTAGTAATCGAGCCAGGAATTCTCACTCCTGCTAAAGACAGAATAGTTGACGAGAACAAGAGTATAAGATTGAATGGCTGGATGTATGTAGAGAATCTGTCACAGCAATTAGATGAAGATATAATTAAATCAATTCCCAGGAATTATAAAGTGTACGATTTGAGTATTTATAAATGTATTAAAAATGAAGATTGTCCAAGTGATAGAAATATTCGGATATATGCAAAACCAGATTTATCGATTTCAGAGTGGAGTCTAATATATGAGGGATACCTACATAACAACACCATAGAATTGGTTAAGTAAAATAAAAAAATCCTTTTTAGCAGTTATTTTTGTAATTATTCCTGTGGAAGGTAAATCATTTTGTACTTAATCGGATCATGTACGTACTCATAATTTTTAATAGCTTCTGGAAAATTAATGGTAATTTCATCCATAATTTCATGAAATTGAGTGAGGTTTTTTACCCAAAAATCCAACTCTAAATCATAGTATCCAATTGCCTTATCTATCATAACAAGATGTGGATTGTACTTAATATAATTGATTATTCTTCCTCTTTCTTTGTAATCATTAAGATCTATGTTTACCTTAAAAAATTGGTAACCTAGTTTCGCATAATCAATATTTACTCTATATGCTAGAATAACTTCATTTTTTTTCAACTTATCAATCCGATTCTTAACCGTATCTATTGTTGAGTTTGTTTTTTTTGCTAGTTCTGAAATTTGTACTCTTGCATCATAAGACAGCAATCTTAATATTTTTAAGTCAAGTTCATCGGTTTCAACGATATTTCCTCCACGAATCAACTGAGATTGCTCTCTATCTGATTTGTTAAAATCATCTAATAAGAATGATTCTCTAAATAATCTTAGGTGGATATAATTTGAAAATATTTTACTCCTGAAATATTTATGATATTTAATAAGCGTTTTTTCCCAAAATACATGAAAATCCTTTAAATTTTTAACCCAGATGACAATAGCCAAATCATAACTTCCTTCAAATGTGCCAACCCACCATGTGTATTTATTATTAACAAAATAATCAACAATTTCTTTTCTTATTTCAGGAGTAATGTGTCGAAAATTAATATAAAACCTTATACTTTCATAACCCAATTTATATGAGTCTATAACGGTGTAGAAATTTTGAATTACTCCATTTTTCAAAAGGCGGTTAATTCTATAAAGAACTACATTTTTATGAAGACCTACTTTTTTCCCAATTTTTGTTGTTGATTGTCTTGAGTTATAATCCAATTCATACAATATCTTTCTATCTTTCAAATCAATAGAAATCATATAATAGTGCATATTACAACTTAATATTTAATTTTTATGTATTTTGCACAAATATTAAGTAGTTATTTTATGTAATGATTAATAATAATTATTTAAATTCGAAAAATCCGCTTTTTAAGAAACGAATTATATAACCCTTATGAGATGATTTTTCATCTGAAATATATGTTGTTGTAAAAAAATAAAATCTTTGCTAATATTCACTTCAAATTGTGTAAAAATCTATTTTTATTTAAATCTCACTTTAATTTAGTGCATAATAGAATTTTTTTTTGATTTTTTAGTTTTTTGCACCATTTTTTAGAAAAACATTTCATATTTATTTCTAAGTTCAAAGGATTGGAAGCTTTGAAAAAAGTTATCCTGGAGGTGAATAAAAAGATATGGAAAAAAGTCATGAATTGGAGCTGGTGATAGACCGTCTTCTACAAACTACACTATTGGAAGAATGTGGGAGACAAGAGTTTTTTAAAAATATGTATATGTTTGGGCGGAGTCTAAACATAAATATGATTGAAAATAAAATAAATAGAATAGGACGGATGTAAAAATGAATAAAATAAATGTTTTTAAGGCAGGCACTAAGAAAATAATGATAATGACTATAGCTTTATTAGTAATAGGAGCTGTATTAATGCCATCTATTGGCGCGTTTTATACTCCAAAAAACAGCAAATTAAATTATGTTAATACGACAAAAAATGAAAATAATATTGAAAACCTTGAATCTGAAAGTCAAATTGTAAATCTTAAGGCAGTAAAATGGTGCAAAAATGGGGTATTAAAACCTGTGAATTTACAATGGACAAAGGGAAAGTATGTGGAATTTATTGAAAAAATGAATAATGTTGATACCTCAGAAGATGCTTTTGAAATTTTAAAAGAATATGATCTTATTCCTGAAGAAAAAACCTTGCAAAATCTAAAAGAATTAATAAAATTTAATACTATTGTATTAAAACCCCTACTAAAATCTGGACTGAAAGGTTTAATAAATGGATGTGAACCATGTTCAGATCAAAGTTGCTCTGGTGAGCTTTGTCTTGTCAATGGGCACATTGATCCACCAATTGTAAATTTTCATATACCTACCGTTTTCTATGAGTTGGAATCATATTTTGGTGGATATGTAAAAGTAGTATGTGGTGGACAAACATGTATTGTAGATGTAACTGAATACATTTTAATGGACATCATTGGCTGGATAGGGATTTTTGTTCCATACTTGATACAGTGGCTATGTCCTTATACTATAAATTTTGTCGGTCTAGCTTTATTAATTGATGTATATGGATACTGATAATTATCTTAAAAAAATTCAAGATTTGAATGTAGAAATTAAAAAACGGAGAGAAGGTCAATGTACAAATTATGCTTTAAGGGGAGTATTACAATCTTAGTAGTACTCCTTTTTATTTCTAGTGGAATATCCTCTGTGATAGAGTTTGACAATGAGGTCGAATTAAAAAGCCATGGTAAAGATAATAGAGTGACTTTTAAAGATAAAAATATTATCTCCTTTGAGTTCTCTGGAGCAAATGTTTATTGGGACGAGGTTTATAATAAATATGGAGGTGATGATTGTGGTTATTCAGTCACACAAACTAGTGATGATGGATATTTTATCTGTGCTCATGCCTATAATCCATCTTCTGAAGAACACAATCTATGGGCAATAAAGACAGATTCTGACGGAGATATTAATTGGAACTATGTTGCAGGAGGGTCAGATGTACTTTTTTCATATGAAGGGTGGCCTACGAATGATGGAGGGTATATAACCGTTAGTACACGATACTCTGGAGTAGTTTATCAGAGAGATGTTTGGCTTTTAAAATTAAATTCAAATGGAGGAGAGTCTTGGAGTAATAATATAAAAATTTCTGGTAAGCAATATGGCTGTTCTGTGGATCAAACAAGTGATAATGGTTATATTGTAACTGGATATGAAGAAAAACTTACCGGTGTTGACTGCATATTAGTTAAATCATCATCAAGCGGCTCAAAACAATGGGATACGCAATTTTCCGAAGGTACGGCTTTTATGGGTAAATCGGTCAGAGCTACCTCTAATGGATACATAATTGTTGGAAATTCAGGTTCCATGAGTAATTTTGGTATGGATATGGATATTATTCTATTAAAGACGAATACAAACGGTGCAGAACAATGGAGAAAATCTTTTGGTTCCTCAAGTGGATTTGATTATGCCAGTTCAGTTAGACAAACAGATGACAATGGATATATAATAGTAGGGTTCACAAAATCTTATGGTAGTGGTGGTTATGATATCTGGTTGATTAAGACGGATTCATCTGGGAACACTGAATGGAGTGAAACATATGGTGGATCAAACGATGAAATTGGCAACTCTGTTGAACAAACAGATGATGGTGGATATATAATTGTAGGGTCAAAAAAGACGTCAGAATCTGATTATTCTGATTTATGGGTGATAAAGACCGATTCTGATGGAGATATGGAATGGGAACTGACATATGGTGACTCTGATAACGAAGAAGGTCAAAGCATATGTATAACCGATGATGATGGTTATGCTGCAACAGGTATTAATGATGATGATGTATGGTTAGTAAAAATTAATGTAAATAATCCCCCTAACGAACCATTCAATCCCAATCCTGAGGATGGTGCAATAGATGTGGATGTTGATGCTGATTTAAGCTGGACAGGAGGAGATCCTGACGGCGATGATGTCACTTATGATGTTTACTTTGGTGATACTAATCCGCCACCAAAGGTAGTAAGTAACCAATCAGGAACAACATATAGTCCCAATACAATGAACAGTCATACTAAATACTATTGGCAGATTGTTGCTTGGGATGATCAAGGAGCCCAAACAAAAGGAGAAGTTTGGGAATTCACAACGGAAAACAATCCACCAAATGCACCAAGTAATCCTTCACCAGCCAACGGTTCTGTTGATGTTGACATTAATGTAATTTTAAGTTGGACTTGCAGTGATCCTGACGGCGATGATGTCACTTATGATGTTTACTTTGGTGATACTAATCCGCCACCCAAGCTCGTTAATAACCAATCGGTAACAACCTACTCACCTGAAAATGTAGAATATAGCACAACTTATTACTGGAGGATTGTGGCCTGGGATGAATACGGTTCGAGTAATTCAGGTCCTGTTTGGGAGTTCACAACGGAGGTAGGAAATCAGCCACCATATGAGCCAAGTGATCCTTACCCTGAGGACGGTGCAACCGATGTCCCGGTGAATACAGTGTTAAGCTGGACCGGAGGAGATCCTGACGGCGATGATGTCACTTATGATGTTTACTTTGGTGATACTAATCCGCCACCAAAGGTAGTAAGTAACCAGTCAGGTACAACTTATTCCCCCGATATGAATTATGATAATACTTATTATTGGAAGATTGTGTCTTGGGATGAGTATGGTTTGAGTACTTCAGGTTCTGTTTGGGAGTTCATAACTGAGTTTAACCCTGATAATGATCCACCTGATAACCCTGACAATCCAGTTCCTGAGAATGGTGCAACCGATGTCGATGTTAATATAGATTTATACGTGGATGTAAGTGATCCTGAGGAAGATTCTATGGATGTATCATTCTTTGACGCATCCGATGACAGTCTAATAGGCACTGATTATGATGTTCCAAGTGGAGGTACAGCAACTGTTTCATGGACAGGATTAGAATATAATACAAGTTACAGCTGGTACACAATAGCAGACGATGGAAAAAATTCTACACCATCTGATATGTGGAGTTTCAAAACTATATCGCTACCTCCGCTAGAACCAGATTTATCTTGCAGTGGCCCCCTAAACTGGGTTGATGTACCCCCTGGTGATGATAGGACGGGTAGTTTTACAATTGAAAATATCGGAGATCCAGGAAGTTTATTGGATTGGGAAATTGTAGATTATCCAGATTGGGGATCATCTTGGAATTTTACCCCAAAGTCAGGATTAGATTTGACACCAGAAGATGGCCAAATAACTGTAGAAGTTAAGGTTACGGCTCCAAATGTTAAAAATACTAGATATACCGGATCAATTATGATTCGAAACTCTGAGAATCATGATGATTCATGTTCAGTGAGTGTTTCTTTAATAACTCCAAAAAACAAACCCTTTTTACACAACTTTCCTATAATAAGCTGGTTTTTAGACCATTTTCCAAATGCATTTAAGGTGCTTAGAATAGTCCTGGGACAATAAATCAACTATTTCTCTTTTTTTATTTTATCCAAAACATTTAAATCAAATTATTTTATAACAATTTCACTTGGGAGGATAATACAATGTCGGGTAATTTTCTGAGAAAAGAACTAATTTTGTTGACAATTATAAGTTTGATACTACTGCAAAATTGTCCTATTAACGGTGAATCAACAGATTCCCATATTGGAGAATTTGTTGTTCATAAAAACAACGATTATGATGGTAACAAGATGGATACCACAGGTTCATCTTTTCAATATGTTATAATAACTTCACAATATCTGAGGTCAGATTTTGAGCGTTATATCGAGGATCACAAATCAAAATACATTTCCTCCCGGCTTTTTACACTTGAGGAAGACATATTGCCTGTTTCTGATTATTGGGTCAATGGGACTTGGGGTGACAACAATCCGGATAACATGTATGTTGAGAACCCAATACCCGCGGAGCATTGTAAATTGTTCAATGACACCCCCGCTAAGATAAGGAACTTCATAAGATTCACTGTCCATGAATTGGGTACTGAATATGTCTTGCTTGGTGGTGATGTTGAGATAATCCCTGCAAGAAAGCTCTGGGCTTACATGCCTCAATGGTGGAAGGGTGACGTTAATGTGTCAGTGGAAAAAAACATCACTTCAGATGTATATTACACATCCCTTTATGGAAATTGGAATGATGATTTTGACTCCCGTTTTGGCGAGCCTGAGGAAAATTCAACCAGGGATGAGGCGGAGTTCTGGACCAATGTGTATGTTGGAAGAGCACCAGTCAACACTGGACCTGAAGCCAGTGCGTTCATATCAAAGGTGATCAAATATGAAAGTAGCAAGAACAGGCCAAACACGATTACCTTGCATCAGTCTGGTATCAACCATGAAAACGATCCAGATTCGACGGTAATTCCAGAAAAATGCGCCGAACATGTTATCAACGCTGGGGGCTTTGAGATTGAAAAGCTGTATGCAAACAGCAGCTCTATAAACAAAGAAGTTTGGAAGAACACATTCCAGGACGGCAGATTGATTGTCTTGCATGTTGGAAACGGAGCTGAAACATATTATCAACTTGATAATATTAATTTCCTAATCCCAAAAATCTGGGATACAGATGACACAGATAAAATGACCAATGAGAAATTCTATCCCATTCACTTTTCCATCGCCTGCAACAGCAGCAACTTTTCACAAAGCGATTGTCTTGCAGAGAAGTTCCTCACGACAATAAATGGCGGTGGAGCATGTGCATGTATCTTCAACACAAACTATGGTGTTACCAGTTATAACAATGCGCACAAATATTCAGGGGAATTCATTGAGCAGATGTTCGTGCAGATATTCGATGAGGGAACAGAGCACATTGGAAAGATTGTCCAAAAAGCCAAGGAGTCTTTTTTAATACAGAACTTGTCGTTTTTCAAGAACCCCCCCTACAGATGGTGCTACTATGTGATAAACCTTCTGGGAGACCCCGAGATGCTTGTACTAAGTACGGAGCGAGAGGATAATATCCCCGACCGGCTTTGGGTGGATGATGATTACAACTCCACCACACCTGGGTGGAACATAACTCGTTTTGATATCATTCAAGAAGCACTGGATCGCATAAATGCAACTGGGACTGTTGTTGTTTTGCCAGGGGTGTATTATGAGAATTTAATCATCAATAAGCCATTGGCTTTGAAGGGCGGTGGTAAGGAAAGTACTGTTGTTGATGGATTATTTACTGGGGATGTTGTTAGAGTAGAAGCAGATAATGTAGAAATTTCTGGTCTTACAATTAGAAATAGTGGAGATGAACCTATTCCAATTACCAACTCAGGGATAAAAATAGATGCGCGTAAGAATATCAAAGTTACCTATTGTAATATATCATATAACAAAGTGGGGATTTTGGTTAGAAATTCATCATCTGATATTTTAATTGATAATAATTTAATAACCAACAATAATGTTGATGGCATATCTATTTTTAGATCAAAATCAATAAGAATTTCCAACAACAATATTTACAATCAAAAGGAATCTGGTATATATCTAGGATTATCCTCCAGGAACCAAATTTACAACAATTCAATCAAATTCAACTCAGATGGAATAATTCTTTATACATCAAAAAATAACCTAATCACATACAATAATATTTCCTTTAATAAAATAGATGATAAGTATCCATTATTAACCGGTTGTGGAATTCTTCAAACATACCATAGCACTTTAAATAAAATATGGGAAAATGACTTTTATCGTAACGAGCGGTATGGAATTTTTTTGCGCTTAATGAGCAATCTTAACACCGTATTTTGGAATAACTTTATTGGTAACAAAGTTAGTCATGTTTTCTTCGAATTTTGTTTTAGAAGTAGCTATATGGGTGGATATGGAGAAGGCAATTATTGGGATAACTGGGTTGGATTACCCCCAGCAAATTGGACTAGAATGCCATATATGATTTGGGGGAGATGGGGCCCTATACCAGTATCGCACTTTGATTGGGTACCACTTACTACGAAAAGAATTCACTATTATTAATTATATAACTTGAATTATTGAATTGTAAATCTAAATGTAAAGATATATCAAGATTGCTTATATGGTTTTAAAATCCACAATCCAAAGTCTCCTCAAATCGTATCTCTACGAATAGCAAAGTTATTTGATTTTAAAAGTAGTAATCGAAGATGTATTTAGTAGTATGGTAATACAGGATTATGACTATTGGAAAAATTGTTGAAAAGCATGAAAAATATAATTAATATAAGAGAGGACGATCAACGATAATTGATCTCTTTAAGAATTGTTAAAAATGAGACACTACGACAATAGGGGAAAGATTTGCATTATTCCTGGGTGTAAAAATATTGGAAGAGTGAAAAGCATGTGCACTAATTGTTTCCAGAGAATGAGGATTAAAGAAAAAAAGATGGTATGATAATTCTTGATTAGATCGTGTTGCATAACCTGAAGAGGTGAAACAATATGAAAAATACGAAGTATTTTATTGTACTTGATGTCCATAAAGAAAAAACCACTTACGTGGTAAGAGATAGGATAGGAAACATCCTCCTCGAAGATGAAACAGCAACATTATACCGTGAATTGAAAGAACGATTACAACCATATTTGAATCCTAGCATCATGGGTTTTGAAGCCAATACCAGCTATTACACATTATATCAACAGTTTTTGAAAAATTGATATATTATCAAGGTTGCTAATACCATACAGCTCAGGCAGCTTATCACAAAGAATGATAGGCTCGATGCAAAACGACTCTCTGAAATGCTACGATTAGGAACCTTTCCATGTTCTTACATCCCTGAGGATAAGACTCAACGAATGCGAAGTCTAGTGCAGGTTATACATTCATTAATGGAAGAAAAGGTTCGATGTAATGCAAGAATTCAGGCATCCCTTGGCAGAAATGGTGTGATAATGCCATCTTACAAGGCATTTAGCAAGAAATGGAGATGCGCTTTGATGCAATATATAGGGTCGGGAGATTTAAGTACGGAGCTCAGTTACGAATATGATCACTTTGTATTCCTGGAGAAGAAGATGAAACAGATTGAGCAAAAGTTGCCGGGCTATGCATGTAAAAATTAGAAGAAGGAATACAACAATATCCAAAGTATCACTGGAATAGGATCAGTTGTTGCATGTTATGTAATTGCTCATGTCCTTTCTATTCAACGGTTCTCTTCAAATCGTAAGCTACGTCGGTATATTGGAGTTATTCTAACGAGCAAGGATTCTGGCAGTAAGATATCTAGGGGCAGGATACCAAAAACATCAAGTAGGAGGTTGTTACGATGGGCTTTGATTCATGCTGCAAATTCAATCGGTAAGATCGATACAAATTTTGGTAGATACTATCGAATGAAGAAAAAACAGAAGAAAAACACAGGTATTGCAAAAGTTGCAGTTGCTTCTAGTCTTGTGGATATTCTATACAAAGTGTTGACAACAAATAAACCATATGGGGTTGATTGTTGAAAAAAATTGTGAGGCTTATACATGGATAGGATGGTGAAGTCGGCTGCCCTCCTTTTTTGTGGGCTTTGTATCCTTAAAAAGAATGGGCGGCTAATGACTCACCATAGTGGGCTAATCCACACCTCAGATGTGCGGATCTGTACCCGTATAGAAGAGTGTCGTCATTCGACCTCATTATCATAATATACAAATCAGAGGTGATTGATAAAGGTAATGTGATTTAACTTAGCAACACGAGATAATGTGTCATGAGAAAAAAAGAGAAAGATTCTCTTCCATGGCAGAATTATCATAGAAGAAAAAATGAAATTATTGAAAAGGAACGTATTTCTTGTTTTTTTAAAGATTTATCTTTATACAATTTAAAACTTGTTTTTATTTTGCAATCAACCTGAAATTTAAGTTTAACAATATTTTCTTAATATCATTTTTTTTAATTTAAAATAATATTTTAAAAGAAATCATTTTGCTAGGTTATTGTTCAAATTACAAATATAATTTAATTTTTTCCAGTTTTGCACTACTTTCCAAAAAAACATTTCATATTTGAATTCTAGCTATCTGGTTTGAAGTCAATGATTGCCCTTTTAAAGAGGTGAGAAATAAAATGAAAAATAAATTATGGAAAAAAGAGATTGTTTTAGCAATCGTATTGTTGTTTATTGGAGCGAATTTTGTTACTGTAGCAACGAGTATGTGTGATGAAGTAAGATATGATAGCAAGGGATTTTCCGATGTTGAGCCATTAATGCCTGATGCAAGGTATTTGGTCATTGGTACCATCACTGGTCTTCATCAACAGGATGGTTTGATTAAATTTTACGTAGGTACAACCATTTTTATAAAATTTAACCCATTTTCGTTGAAGACCTATCATGGTGGATTTGTTGAGATGAAACCTTATTATCTTGGGATAGTGCTATTACATTTTATATTCGCTGTTGCTCAAATTACTCTTCCAAGCCAAGCCAATAATCTATTGAAGGAAAATTTAACCTATGATGTATTACCAGGCAAGACGCCTCCGGTGATTGTCTTTGGCCATATAAAAAACCTTGATACAAGGGGAAGCATAACCTTTGATACTACAAAAAGAACTTGGTACGTAAAATGGGATTATCCATTTCCAAGAAATTTCACAATAGCACCATATAATAATGGAGAAAAAATCCATATTTGTCCACCAATGTATTTTCGTTTGATATCCCCAAGATTTGTTTTTATCATCGCTCGAGGTATGGAGTTTTATGACTAAATCCAAATAAAATTTTGGATAAGAAGGTGAAAATAAATGATTGAAGATATATTTAAAAAGATGGTTGTTTTTGGAACTATAATATTATTTTTTACAACTGGACTTTTATCCAGTGTTAATGCAGAACAATGTTTTATTAATGTAGAGAAAAAAGAAAAGGCATTGGAGAAAATAAAGGAATTTGATGGGGATATGGATCCGTCACCACTATTATTTAGGTGTGTTGAGTTTTTCTGTGGAAGAATAACCAATGTTACAAAAGACAATGACACCATAGAGTTTGAGGCATTAAGACTTTTTTATTTATTATATTTCAGGATATTTTTTAGTGATATCGGACTTTTTATGAGGATTGATACTAATGGAAATTACTGGTATGATGATAATTTCAAGTTTATTGGTACGATAACTGACGATTTTATCTGTGGTTTCATTATAATCAGATGGTGGGAGATTGAATAAGAAATAGCTCCCGAAAATGGGCAAAATAAGAGGTGTACCAAATGATTTTTTTATCACGAAAAAGAAATTACGATCAATTCCTTAAAAACTATATATATCAGGAGGTAGAAAAATTATAGAAAAAAGACTAATTAAGATGAGTTTATTTTTTATCACATTTTTATTGTTTGTTGGAATATCAGTTTTACAGGGTGTCAGTGGAATTGATTACTATCAAAGTGAAAAAACTCAAAATTGTGAGAATAAAATAATTTCTTTGCTTGATATTGATTGGTGGCCTATGTTTCACCATGACAGTCAAAATGCAGGTTATTAAACTTCTTTATCATCAAACACTGATAATATACTCTGGAAGAAAAACATAAGTACTGCAATTATCTCCTCTCCTGCAGTTGTTGATGATAGAATATATTTTGGTTCATATGATGGGAAAATATACTGTCTGGATGCCTATACAGGTAAACAAATATGGGTAAATACTACGGGGGGAAGTTTTTATTCATCACCAGCTGTATACAACGGGAATGTGTACATTAGTTCCTGCGACCATCAATTATATTGTCTAAATGCATTTGACGGTAGTTTAATATGGAATTTTACAGCCGAAGATTATTTCGATAGCCCTACAGTTGCCTATGGAAACATATAAGTCTGATCCTGTTCAAGAAACATATCTAATCTTGTGGGTTATCTGCATTGTTTAAACCCAGAGGACGGTAGTATAAATTGGGAATTCCCCGTTATAACTGAGGGGGATTTTTGTCCAGCCGTTGGAGATAAAAGAGTCTATGTGGCAGATCCTTTTAATTATAAGTTATATTGTATTGATGCTCTTGAAGGGGATGAGGAATGGAATATTTCCACAGGTGGCCCTGTTTTATCAGATGTAACTATTGCTCATGGCAATATTTACTTCAATGCTCTTCAACAAGATGTAACTGATCTTAAAAATTATTGAAAAAATAGAACATTCTATAAAAATATAGATTACATATATAAAAAAAATCTTTGTTTCCAAGATAAAGGAGATAGAACAGGTAGATTCTATTGTTTAAATGCAACAACTGGAATAGAAGTATAGAATACTACGTGTTTTTTATGGGACTCAGCCCCAGCAGTTGCCTATGATGATGTTTTTGTCAGTCACTGGGCAGGTCAAATACTCTGCTATGATGCTTTTAATGGAAGTTTCAATTGGAATTATTCTACATCAGCAAGCATCTATTGTTCGCCAATAGTTACAGACCAAAAAGTCCTTGTAGGTGTTGGTTTTGGCAAGTTTTTTTGTATTGATGCGTCAGATGGTAGTTTGATATGGGATTATCTAACTGGAGACCACATACAATCACCCCCCGCAGTTGTTAATGGAATTTTATACTTTGGAGGTTATGATGGTTTCATGTATGCATTTAGTGAACCTAATAATCCACCAGATAGACCAAGTATATCAGGCGAGAAAAATGGTAGATACAGATAGGAGTATGAGTATACCTTCAACGCAGTTGATCCTGAGGATAATGATGTTTCCTACTACATAGATTGGGGTAACGGTGATATAGAAGAATGGATTGGACCTTTCCATTCTAGTGAAGATGTTAAATTGAAACATTCTTGGGGCGTAAAAGGAACTTATACAATTACAGCAAAAGCAAAAGATTCCTATGGGTTTATTGGTCTAGAAGGCAAACTAACTGTTACAATGCCAAAAAACAAAATATTCTATTACAACTTTCCTTTAATAAGTTGGTTATTGAAACATTTTCCATATTTATTCTAAGCACTTAAATATGGTCTTCGACAATGAATTACCTATTTCTCTTTTTTTATTTTTATCCAAAACATTTTAATTAAAATAAAGGTTAACAAATACTCTTGACTATTCTTTGGAGGGAAAAATTGATGAATGTATTATTTAGAAAACTAATTATTGCTGGGATCTTTTTATTATTTATTGAAGTAGGTTTTGAACCAATTATTAGCAGCAATATTAAGAATATCAATATTTTTCAAGACAACTTTAATAAAACTTACGTTGCTGATGAATCTACTATTAAACTTAGTTTATCTTTTAATGTTCCAATCGTTAAGGAAGTTAATTATTTTGATAAAGTCTATTCCTCTGTTATTTTAGAAAATGTATCAAATTATGGTAAACCTGGCTTACCTTATTTACCCAAAAAACCTGTACAAATTCTACTACCGCCTGATGGTGTTGTAAAGGATTTTCATATAGATGGAAACCTCCGCAAATTGGATGGAACATACTATGTTGAACCAGCAGGTGGTGTGCTTACTCATGGTTGCCTTATTACATCAAATCATGTATCCATAAATCCTAATAGTTATGGTTCATCTGAAATGTTTCCTGGCAAACCCGGTGAAATTGTTTATAACGGATTCTGTAGGGGCTTTCAATTAGTTATTGTTGATTTGTATCCCGTTCAATATATCCCTAAAAATGGCGAGTTGTATTATTACTCAGATTTAAAAATAAAAATTGAAACTGAAAAAGATAAGGTAAATGATTTATTCCGTGGTATTCCAAGTGACTCAGAATATATTAAAAGTAAAATTATAAATCCTTCAATGCTTAACAGATATCAAAAAAATTCTCTTAACATATCTGATTATTATAAATATGTCATTGTCACCACTTCCAATTTAAAGCATATCTTTGATATTTTAATTTTATATAAATCGCAATTTATTTCGTCTAAAATTGTTACTAAGGAGGAAATTGAAAAAAATTCTCAGTTTTGGGATCCTTTTTTTAACGATACTCAATGTCAAATCAGGAATTTTATTAAATATGCTTATTATAATTGGGGAGCTGAATATGTTTTAATAGGAGGTGATGTGGATAAAATCCCATATAGGGGTTTCTGGGTAGAGGCAGAAAACGGGGATGGCATAATCTATAATGATACTAATATTCCCTCAGATTTATATTACGCTGCTTTAGATGGAACATGGAATGATGATAATGACGAATACTGGGGTGAAGTAGGTGAGGCAGATTTTTTCAGTGAGGTACTTGTTGGAAGGGCACCAGTAGATAATGCATGGGAAACAGCCCGTTTTGTTAAAAAAGTAATTCTATATGAAACCAGTAGTAAACCAGATTCTATTACGGTTCATCAATCCAGACTTGATTCCTGGAATAATTTTCCAGATTCAACAACAATTCCTGATGCTTGTGCAGATCTGATTCCTAATAATTATACAGTTCATAAATTATATCAGGAGAACGAACAAGTAACTAAGGAAAAATGGATAAAATGTTTCAATGAAGACAGACTTATTATTCAACATACAGGAAATGGAGGTTCGTCTTTATATTATTTAAATTATTTGTATGACGTTCCAATTATGTGGGAAAATTCTGATGCATTTTCCTTAAAAAATCAATTTTTTCCGATTCAAACCTCTGTAGCTTGTCACTCAGGCGATTTTAGTTTAAACGATTGTTTAGCTGAATCATATTTGTTGAATCCAGAAGGAGGCTTATCTGCATGTTTTTTCAATTCTAGGTATGGATTTTATTCATCCACTAATGCTTCAGTTTATTCGGGAGAGTTTATAATAAGACAGTTTTATGAAATTTTTAAAAATAGTATAGAAAATCTTAGCAAAATCAATCAGTTTGCTAAAGAGTATTTTGCAAGTAAAGCTGCTAATGATAGTGCTTACAGATGGTGTTATTACACAATAAATTTGCTTGGTGATCCAGAAACACCGATTTTGACAAAAAGACAGGAAGACTACGGTCACCATGGAATTATATGGGTCAATGATGATTTCAATTCCTCAATTCCATATTGGAATGACTCTTGCTTTGCTAAAGTACAAGATGGAATAGACGCTGCTGAGGAACATTCAATAGTAACAGTTTGTAGTGGATATTATTGTGAAAATGTATGTATCAGAAAAGAAATTGAATTAATCGGATTCCCAGAAGAAATGTGGTTTGGTGATGATACTGGAACGCCAATCATTGATGGTGGTGGTGTCGGTTCTGTTATTACGTTATTAACTAATTTTGGGACGATTCAGGGGTTAAATATCATTAATAGTGGCAAAAATGACCAAGATGCAGGCATCTCTTGGTTTTCGTCTTCTGGGATTAGCATCAATAATAATAATATATATGATTGCTATACAGGAATTAATCTTTTTGAATGCGAATTTGCGGAGATTAGAAACAACAATGTTAAAAACAACAACAAAGGTATCCATATAATGGATTGTAATTCTAACTCTTTAGATGGAAATAACATTCAAAATAACAGTTATGGAATAATTATTGAGTCTCCAATTATTAATACCATTTATGGTCTTGTCGTTATCGGTATTCCAAAAGGAGAAAATTCTATTAAATACAATAATTTTGAAAATAACACAAAATGGGGCATCATCATTGCCTACAATAAAAACAATATTGTAGAAAGCTATTTTAATAATAATGGAAAAAATGGATTAAAGCATGCAACATACATTAACAGTAACAACAATATTTGGAAAATAGAAATGGATAAACCTAATGAATCTTATGTTGTTAGAGGCTGGATTCATATTAGGAATATTTGGATCCCAATTAAAGGAATATCGTATTATCCTCCATAAATATCTTTAAAAAAACGTATGAATACAATCAGTTTAAGCTAAACAAATATGGCTTATAAAAATAAGTAAATATTATTTAGTAGTGGTTATATTTAATAATATAAAAACGATTTTGTCTTCAAAGAAATATATATCTATCTCCTTCATTAATTATAAAAGTACTATAAGAAATAGCCCTTTGCAAGGCATTATTATTATTGGAATAAAAAGTATAAACATGGGACATAGGACGGAAGAAACTCTTATATTAAAAAATTATCATAACTAAATTGATTGGAGTGAACCCCCAATAGTACACAAAAAGTTTACTTAATAAGAAAATCTATTGGGGTAGTAAGATGGTGAGGAAAAGAAGAATATTTTCACGTGATTTTAAAATCAAAGTCATTAGAGAAATCGAACAAGGAACCAAACAAGCAGAGATATGTCGAAAACATAACCTTCATCCAGTAATGGTAAATCTCTGGAGAAGGGAATATCATCAATGTCCTGAGACTGCCTTCCAAGAACATTGCAGACAGTACAAGGATGAAGCGAAAATAGCAGAATTAGAACAACTTGTAGGCAAGCTGTATATCGAAAACGAGTTTTTAAAAAAAACGTTGATGCATTTGGAGAAAGAGGAGGCAGCAGAAACGGATCAGGAGGAAATAAGGTGAAATATCTCATGATACAAGATCCTGAGTATGCAGGAATTCCTGTTTCTCGGAAAGCTGAATTGCTAGGTGTCAACAGAAGGAGCTATTATAAATGGTTACAACGTCCACCATCTGATTCACAACATGTTCAACAAGAAATGAAGCTACGAGATGAACTTCAAAAAATCGCTCTTGAATTCCCACGATACGGATACAGAAGAATGACTGTTGAGCTTCATAACCGGGGATACCTGGTGAATCATAAGAAAATCCTTAGGTTGATGAAGGAGGATAACCTGTTATGTGTGAAAAAACAGTTCAAACCCTTGACAACCGATTCAAATCATCCACACCGCGTGTATCCAAATCTGTTACGATACAAACAGCTTACGCGTCCTGATCAAGGGTGGGCAAGTGATATCACCTACATTAAACTTCCAGACTCTTTTGTGTATCTAGCGGTGATCCTGGATGTGTTCACACGGAAATGCATTGGTTGGAAACTGGGTAAATATCTTGATACGCAACTGACACTTGATGCATTGAATCAAGCAATCTATCAACGATGGAACTCCTTGTTACAGGGTTTGATTCATCATTCTGATCAAGGAGTACAGTATGCTTCTACTGAATATGTGCATCAGTTGAAAAGACATGATATTCAGATTAGTATGAGCCGGAAAGGTAATCCGTATGATAATGCCTTTGTTGAAAGTTTCATTAAGACGTTGAAATATGAAGAGGTCTACCTGAATGAGTATAACTCGTTTGCGGATGCAATGGACAATATCGGTGAATTCATTGATATTGTGTATAACAAAAAGCGATTGCATTCATCGCTTGGATATAAGTCTCCCGAGGCATTTGAAATGGAGGTAAAAACTAATAAATTAGTGTGATTATTTGTGAACTAACAGGGGTTCAGTCCAGATTGTATGATAGATATGAATCTTAAAAATATATTATTATTAAAGAAATTGACAATTTATAATTATCTATTTTTGATACAATTAATAAATTTTATTCTGATTAATAATAAATCTCATTCCCAAAATACATTAAATAAATCCCCCCAGTACCAGCCCAATTGTTCTGATAAATATTGCCAAAAATGTATCCAATAAAACGTAGTACTTATCAATAATAATTCTCTTAAAAATAAAACGTAATTTTTTACAATTATATAATAACCATCGCTTTCTACAGCAAAAAATGATAAAATATCTATACGAATATGGCGGAATTTTATTGAAAAAAATATTAATAAATAAAGAAATGGATGTTTTGTTATATTTAATGCAATAGATTTTATTAATTCTTTTGTAAATTTGAAATCTAAAAAGCCAGTTGACTCGTTCAACATTTTTATTTTAGCTTCATCATTAGTCGTATTAAATTGTATTGATTGAATGGATGGTATAGAAATGATTAATGCTAAAAATAAAAAACAATAAATTATTAGTCTTTTTCTCATATTTTATTAATTTTAATAATATATTCATTATATAAGTTTTTTTCATAATACATACAAATGCTAAAAAAGAATTTAATCTCTTTTTTTAATTTGAATCAATTGCTTAAGAGAAAAGGAACTTCTCCCAATCATAATTTTTATTCATCTTTTATAATTTTTTTTCTAAATTGTTAATTTCTAATATAAAATCCGTGAAAATATAATTATTTTATTAAAAATTCAATTCATAAAATACAAGACTAAAAAATTATAACGACAAAAATATTATGCTTAAAAATTATCTAGAATTTAAATTTAATAAATGACAATATGCTTGCTATTGTAAAAGCTAAAAATGTGTTTAAAATGAATTGATTAAATGAATTCCAAAAAAGATGAACTATATTTACTTCATTCTGAAATATTAATAATTTTAAGAGCTGAGCAATTTATAAAAGAATTTAAAATAAAATATTCAGTGCCTCCAGTTTATGGAAATCAAACCCCATTATTCATCAAAATTAGAGAGGAATCATTAAAAAAAATAATGAAATATGAGATAGTAGAGGACATTAATCCACCAAATAAACTAATCGTATTTTCAATTAAAACGATGGAAAAAAATGAAGAGATGACCCTTCATTTTGATTTCTTAGTCATTATAAAAAATAAGAAATACCAAGATTTGCCCAAAAATGTTGAAATTGCATGCAAATCTGATTTGCCTGAAAATACAAAGATATGGCTAGAGTCAACAGAGGCCGTTCAAAGTGAGAATATACTGATTAGAATTAAAGCTAAATTTTTAAGAGGATTAAGTAATAATTTTTTAGTTGTATTAAAAAGAATAATTTTTTATACTCCTTTTCATAGAATATTGCTTCAGCAAGTTAGAATGTTTTTAGAAAAAAATTCATTTTTTCGTTCTTTTTTCTTGCCTAGAAAATATTGGACAGGTTTATGCGATGCAATATCTTATTTTATTTTTGGCGGTCATTGCGCAGGTCAGGCAAATTTCGCTACTTCATTGCTTAGAGCAATTGGCATACCAACAAAGATTCTGATTGTAAGAGAATTTGGTTTGCATTTATATAAGGAAGAAAAAGAATGGTTTGATTCTCAACATTATTTAATTGAGTCATACTGTCCCGATTATGGATGGATTACATGCACGCCTGGTCAAGTTGGCCGTCAACCAAAGAATTATATTATAACAAGAGTTGTATACCCTGATGATGAGAATATTGCTGGAAATGGTTTAAGCTATTATGGCGGAATGGAACCTTGGTTTTGGATTGATAACTCCAGTATTTCTTTGGTATTTCCTGAAAAATATATAAATTTTTGTAAAAAACCTATTGGCAAAGTTTCAGGCGTTCCTATTGATCGCCTAATGACAGAAAAAAAATTATTTGTCAATCAAGTAATATCTAAAAAAATATTTTATTTAGCATTTATTTCTTGGAATTTATTTACTATAAATGTTGAAAAGCATTTAAAAGAAAATAATAATTATTTTAAAAAAGCTCTTGAAATGCATCAGGATGCAGTTGATTGTTTCATTAACGCGGATATTAAGAAATTTATTTCTAAATTAAATAATGCGATTAAAATATATAAAAAAATAAAACCAAATTAATCAGATTTTTCATATTAAGGCTTATAATAATTATTTAATAATAAGTTTTTTTAAGAAAGAGCTTTCATATTTTATATTTACCACTTTATTTACCTTTGCAGAGTTTCCTGCATAATCATATACAATTGATGTTACAGTATAATTACCATATCCTTGCCAGATCCACTCATATGGCTTTTCATAAACAGTATTTTGATAAATATCGTCTAGATAAAACTCAACTTTTTCAATTTTGCTAGTAGTATCTTTTACAATTGCAATAAATTTATATCTATATAATCCGATTATTTTTTTATTTAATTCAATTGAAGGGGGGGTTTTGTCTATTGATAATTTTTCAATTTTCAATTTTTCTTTATTTCCTGCTTTATCAACTGCATAGTATTTGATAATATTTACACCGTCTTCATTAAAATTAACAGGTTTAGAATATTTTTTCCATGGATTATTGTTTAACTCATAAAAAATTTTTTTCACACCAGATAATTCATCATAACTTTTTAATTCCATATAAACATTGCTAACAAACCAATTGTTATTTCCCAAAGAACCATTGAAGTGTATTTCTGTATTTGGATTTTCTTTATCTAATTCCTTAGTTAAGTTATATTTTTTATATATTCCTCTAATTAATGAACAAGGACTTGATCTAGTCCAATAAATAGTAAGTTTTTTTGGTTGGATAATCCAAGAAAAAGATGTAACGTGAGGATCATTAGAATCTGGATGACGGCATATGTCACCTGAATCTTTTTTATTTTTGATAAACCCACCCCCATGATCTCTAGTAATTTGTTTGCAAGTCTCTAAAGTTATTTTTCCGTAATTCAATTCTAACAACTCCTTAGCTCTTTTTTCTCTTAAATTTGAACTCGGATATTCATCTGGGAATTTTGATCCAGTATCATTTTGATTTAAATATTGATGAAGATTTGCATGCCAAAGTATATCATTTGGTCCTTGGGTAATATTAGTTGAATCTCTAAATAAATTTATTAAGTAATTATGAGTTTGCTCAATCAATAAAATCCCACCTTCTCTGTCACACCAAACTGGTGTGGCATAGTCCCAGTGATTTGGCCAATTTCTATTTTTTTTCGAAGCACGTTCAGTGTTGGCCCAAAGATCGGCAACTTCGGTAGCATTTGAACAACACATCAAAGTGATTCGTTCTAATAGATAAGTAGGAATTCCGTCGCCCTCATCGATTGGTCTATCGTCACTAAGTGCTATACCATTTCCACCAAAACCAAGTCCTTTTTCGTTCATTAAAGGTATTTCATATAAAATAGGTATACCTAAATATATATAATCATAACCATCTGCTATTGCGTTTTTGTGATAAATCCTTGTAAAAAATAATCGAATAATGGGGTTTATAAAATCATAATATTTAGTATCATAATTTTGAGTAAGGAATGTTTCATTATGTAATGTGGCAGAACCGGTTGAAAGGGTAGTGGTACATTCGTTTTTAAGTAATGATGCAAGATAAATTTGGACTTTTACCAATTTATCAATATCAATATTCAAACCTTGAGATAATCCTCGGATTTCCTCAAGGTAAAAAGGAGAATATTTTTTTAATGTATATTTTATATTATTTATTTCATTAATGTAATATAATTTATTATTTTTTTCGATTTTATTTAATGCAAATTTCACGATTAACTGATATAGACCATAATTTTCAATTCCCGTCTTTCGGCCATACTCAAAGTATAATTTGTTCTGTTTTTCATTGTAAAAATCTAATCCAATTATTTGTTCTGCTTGGGATATTTTTGTATTAGTTAATTCAGAATGTACAATTGAGAAATTAGTGAGAATAAGAAGTATAACAGTAATTAGAATTGTTAATATTTTTTTATTGCAATGATAAATATTTATAACCCCTGATTCAAATAAATGTATAAAACAATATTTAAAATTTTTCTTTATCATTATGATTAACTATTTCTGTATTTTTATAAAAATAATATACAATTTTCAAAATTAAATAAAATTTATAATTAAATACCGTTTATTTTGTTTAGTAGATAATTTGATTAGCTTACCAATTAAATTGAATATAAAAACTAATGTATTTATAAAAATTTAGAAACATTTATATTATGTTTTTATATTTGAATTATGTTATTTAAAAAATATCGTGGAGGCAAAAGATGAGAAAAATTATTAATAAAAATAAGCTGGTTTTTGGAATAATATTTGTTTTCGTTTGTTCAATTGTTATTCCATCTTCAAATTCTACGATCATTAATAGATCAATGACTTTGGAAAAAAATGAATTATACAACAGAATTAATTATAATGATGTTTGGATTGTTGATGACGAAGGAGATGGAGACTTTACATCTGTTCAGGATGCTATTGATAATGCAATTGAAGGAGATACAATATGTGTTTATAGTGGTATCTACTATGAGAATGTTGAAATAGAAAAAGGAAAGAATAATCTAAACATAATAGGTTACAACGAGGAATATCCTCCAACTGGTTCTGATGATTTCTGCCCAATAATCCATGGTGATAGAACTACAAATGTAATATCTGCAGAGGATTCTAACAATATAAAAATTGATGGTTTTAATATTACCGGCAGTAAATTAAGTGGCGAAATAGGTGGCATATATCTAAGGAATTGTGAACATTGTGTTATTTCTAATAACAAAGTCTGGGATAATTATTATGGAATATATTTTGACTATACTGATAACACTGGAATTTGGTTAAACAATGTAGCTTTAAACGAAATGAGTGGAATTGTATTAGTAAATTCACATAGAAACCTAATCTCGCATAATCACGCTGAAAATAATGGTTGGAATGGTATGATTACAGACGGTGCACGTTTAAATATTATAACTTTCAACAGTTTTTCCTACAATACACACAATGGTTTAAAAATTTGGCAAGACTCATTTTCAACCCCTGCTTGTAACTCAGTTAGATACAATAATATTGTAGATAATGGTGAACCTGACGAAAACTGTAAGTCTTTTACCATTTGGCATAATAACTGGTGGGGAAATACAGAGAGTTTTCATATTATAACTGGTATACCACCAAAGTTCGATCTTAACCCTGCTAAATTCCCATTTTATATTCCATTGGGCAAATGTATTTAATTTTCTCTATCTTTTTTAAATAACTTTTTTTATTTATTTAAAAAAATTTGATTCATTTTTTTATTAATTTCAATATTTAAAATATAATTTTTTAAATTAAGAAAAATAAATTTTTTTTGGGGGGTAGGATTTATATACACGATAATTTTAATTATAAAAAATTAATGTATTTGACAACTATTATTTTTAATAATTAACAAAAAGATTGGTTGTTACATGAAAGAAAGAATTCTGAAACTTGATAATAGTCTATTTAAAATATTTGCAATTCCATTAATATTTCATTATCATGATTTTAGAAGAATCTACAAATTTTTAAATAACTCACAATGGTGGAGCTATGAAGAAATTCATAGCTATCAGATGAGACGATTTAGAAGATTATTAAATTACGCTTACTTTAATGTTCCATATTATAAAAAAATCCTAGATAGTAATCAAATAAAAATAGAAAAAATAAAAGATATCGAAGATATAAGAAAAATTCCATTTCTTACAAAAGAAATAGTAAGAGAAAATACCAATGCATTAAAATCTCGTAATTATTCTCCAACACAATTTGAATTTATGACTTCAGGTGGTTCTACTGGGACACCGTTGGGATTTTATGTTCAGAAGAATGTTTGGCTTTCAATAAATTTAGCTTATCTTAAAATAATTCTTGATGAAGTTGATTGTAATTTAATTGATAAATTTGTATATTTACGTGACTATGTTTTTCCAGTAGAAAATAAACAAAAATATTGGAAATTTTTTATTTTTGGCAGATGCTTGGTTTTATCTTCCTATCATATTACCAAAGATACTTTAGCAAACTATCTGATCAAAATTAGGAAATTTAAACCTAATTATATGGTAGCATATCCATCTGTAATTACTATATTGGCAAGATATATTGATCAAAATAATATTGAGTTATCACATGATATAAAGGCAATTTTGTGCAGCTCAGAAAAATTATATAATTGGCAAGTGGAATTGATTGAAAAAACGTTTAATTGTCGTGTAATTGATAATTATGGATGTGCAGAGCGTGTCGTCCTAAGTTGTACCTGTAAAATGAGTAATTATCATCATATATTTCCTCAATATGGATTAACCGAAATAATAGATAAAAATGGAAATCCGATAAATAGGGATGGAGAAGTAGGTGAAATTGTATCAACCGGCTTTCATAATGATATCTTTCCGTTTATTAGATATAAAACTAAAGATTTTGGCAAGTATTCATCAAAAAAATGCAAATGCGGTAGAAGATATCAACTGTTGGAAGAAATTGAGGGTAGATTACAGGATTTTATTGTTACTAAAAGAAAAGGATTAATTCCAGCAACAGGGATGTATGGTTTAGTTGCAAAATCCTCAAAAAATGTTAAGGACTGTCAGCTTTATCAAGATGAGGAGGGAAAAATAGTTTTAAATATTGTTAAAGAAGAAGGATTCACTGATAAAGATAAAAAAATTATAACGAAAAATTTCAACATGAGATTTAGAGAAGATGTTGACTTTGAGATATCAATAATTGATGAAATTTTAAGAGATAATCAAGGGCGAAAAAGATTTCTCTTGCAAAAAATGGCAATAGAGAACTATTATTAATTGCTAATTTTTTTAAAATGATTTAAAAATTAAGATTGAGCCTAACTTTTATTTTTTTATTCCTCATCCTTTTTTAATACTAATATTTTCCCAAAATTTAAAGGTCTTAATGGCATAATAATATACCTCCACACTACAAATAATGAATTTTTAATATAAATAATATTCGGTTATTCTTTTTATTATAACCGAGAATCTGAGGGAAAATATAGTAGGAGATGTAAGTTATTGGACATTTACAAAAAATTGTTTTAATATTTTATTCGAATTTTTATAATAATAGTAAATTTTGTGGATTATCTATTTTTCATGTAGTTTATTTTTTTATTTATTATGTTCACCAAAATATGTTAACCAAAATCCTTATAAGAAAATAAATTATTTCAATATATATTATTGGGAGGATGAAATACAAGGCAATTTATATTTTTAGAGAGAAGGGAGGTTAGCAAAAATGGTTAATTTTAGAAATAGAAAAATAATGATATTTGTTGTGATTTTAATTTTAATTTCTTCCACAATGTTATCAGGATGTAATGATAAAGCTGAAATCTCAATTAGTTGAAGTCATGTAGGAGATGAAGGAACTAGCGTCAAGTTGTCAGCAAATATTAATAATGATCAATTGACAGTTGGTTTGTGTAAGGAATTATATTTCATTGTAGAAGGTGAAAAATACCCTGCTACGGATACTCCAACAAAAAATAGTTTTACAACCGTAATAACTGGATTAAACCGAACTGAGACATATGATTTCCAAGGATGTATAACAATTAGATTCAGTAACATTATGATTTATAGCAATTGGGGCTCTTTTGCTCCTGGTGTACCTAAAGTTTCAACGAAATCAATGACCAATGTTGGTACGAATTCAGCAATCTTCAATGGGGAACTGACACAAATTGGGGGAGCTTCATTTTGTGAAGTATGGTTTAAATATGGTACATCAAAGGATAATTTAAATCAAAGTACCATTCGTAAGATAGTTAATTCTACAGGATTATTTAAAATCAATGTTACTAATCTAACTAGTTGCAAGTCTTATTATTATAGAGCATATGCAAGAAATGATATTCCTGCAGATAAATATGGTACGGTAACAGATTCATTTTTCCCAGGTCTTACTGATGTTGAAACCCTTGATCCTAGTGAAATTGGAGTGGATTCTGCCCTTTTAAATGGAGAACTATTAAACATTGGCGGTGCAAGTAATTGCTCTGTTTGGTTTGTAATTGATGGTAACGAAACTCCGCATATACAAATGAATTCAACGGGCATTTTCAGTGAAATGGTAGACAATTTAACAAGTTGTAAGGAATATAACTATTATTCAGTTGTTGATAATGGTGCTTGTATTGATATAGGCTCTGAAAAAAGCTTCAACCCCGGTCAGCCAAGTGTTGAAACAAATGATGTTACTGATATTGAGTTAGATACAGCTGTACTTAATGGTGAATTAATAAATATGGGGGGAACAACAGAGTGTAATGTGCGGTTTGAGTTTGGCCTATCAGAGGATAATCTAACTACGGAAACTGCGCCGACATCCATGTCTTCTCCGGGCACATTCAACAGAGATTTTAAAATGTTACATTTTAACACCACATATTACTTTAGAGCTGTTGCCTATAACGGTTATTGCACGGATTATGGATCCATAAAATCATTCAAGACTCTTGGTTGAAACATTTTTTATTTTTTTTAATGCTTAAAATTCTGAAAATCTTTTAAATAAATTAATAATTTTTTATTAAAAACGAATGAATGAATTTATAAGATCGTCGAGAAGAATATATTTAAATATTGTATATTTTACTTATTTATAGCTTGATAATTGTATAGTTTATAATAAACACGTTCAATTTTTTTCATATAAACAAATGTAATTGTTTTTAGGTAATTTCATTTGAACGCTTATAAAGTAATCCCAATTTTTATAATATAATTTCATATCATCAATATTCCATAAATTTTTTTTCCTTAAATATAATCGATGCGTCTTGTTTTCAAAAAAAATGATTTTTCCACCTTTTTTCAAGATTCTATCTATTTCCCTGAATAATTTTTGTTGTTCATCATAGAATAAACAACATAGAGATTGACAAGACATTATAATGTCCAGATATTCATTTGGAATATTCAATTTTTTAATAAAATCGGCTGTTAAAACTTCATTAAAATTAATCAAATAAAATTTTAACAATTCTTTAATAAAATAAAAAAATAATATATTAAAATAAGATTAAATAATTTATTTTGTATCTGGCTTTTGTATATTTAACAGTAAGTATTGTTTCTGTATCTAAGAAATCCTGAAAATATTATTTGGTTGGCGTCGTGAAACGGTGACAATTCCATTTTGTATATATAGATTTTTTTCAGATTTAGAATCTCCTTTTATATCTGTGACAATTATGTTATGAATATTTAATTCTGTTGTTCCTTCGATATTTTTAGCTATAAAAGTCATCGTGCAAAAAATACTTGGTTTATTAATTATGTCATCAACACATAGACCATATACTCCTGTCATAATTCCATTTATGTTGTCGATAACTCCATTATCGAACAATGAGGTATGATTCTCAAAAAAATCACCTCCTTCAGTGGAAATTATTTGGATGATGTTAGCATCGTAGGATAAGTCAAGTTCTAAACCAGATACCGGATTTTCTGGATTAATATAGACATTAACTTCAAATAATTCTCCAGTTTTTACATTATTCAAGGGAGGAATAATGTCTATCTTTACAAATCCAGAGTCCAAAGAGGTTATAACAGTTGGGATAAGCTTTCCACTACAAGTTTCCCAGGTATTATGAAAATGCAAGGAACAGATAGAAAGATCAATTATGTTAATAATTCCATTATTATCGATGTCCTCACGAATCCAACCATATGGACCCGTTTCATGAAAGTGTGCTGATACTTTTGAAAGATCAATGATATTGCAAACACCATCCATTGTAACATCCCAGTTCGGGGGAACCTCAAATGAATAATCGTTTGAGGCGTTTGTATTACCAATGGTATCATTTGCACAAATGAAATAATTATAGCAACCTACATTAGAAAATGTCGTATTGTAATAATATATTCCACCTGATGCAAGTATCATTGTTTTGTTCTCCATATGGAAATCTGGATAAGTAACATTAAGCCAAACTAAATCAACATTTGCATTGTCAGCTACTTTGCAGGTTATATTTTCCCATCCAAAATCTGGTTCGGTGTCCTTTGGATTTGAAAATTCGATGCTTATATTTGAGATTGTGGGAGGAATACTGTCCCCAACAATAAAACTCATTACGTTAGTACTATTTAAATTTCCACTAGTGTCATTATAATATATTTGCCAACCAATAACCGTTCCATTTGGTATAGATGAATTCTGCCAGGTAAAATTTGTCCACTGCCATTTATTGTCTTTATTTAATTTCTTGGGTGAACTATAATTATACCTACAAACTTCATCTTCGATATTAAAAAATAAAAATGGATCGTTTTGGTTGTTGTATATGGTAGAAATCCACTCACCACTCATATTTGTCTTTAAGATCCATATCTCATCAAGACTACAGTTCACAAACCTATTAATTGTTGGAGAATGAGGTGTTCCATCACAATAACCAGCCATATGAAAACCATAACCTAGATCATAGAAAAGAGCTGAATTGTGGATATCTTTACTTTCATTTAGTGAGCCGTTTACATAAAAATACCCTTTACTTATAGAATCACTAAAACAAAGTGCAAAATGATACCAGTTGTTGTTATAAATCGGTTTGCAACCTACCATGTTGTGCTGAGTCAAACCATCATCAACTTCAAAGAACCCTCCTGCATCAAAAACTCCATCTGAACCATAATCACGTCTGTAAAATGCATATGGATGACCATCATAATTATAATCATACCATTTATCATCTCCGGATTTTGTGCAAAAAACAGATCCTGAAGTCAAGTTTCTTGGGTATACCCAACCAATCATAGTTAAATCAGTAGGTTCTAAGCTTGGGTCTTGGGGAACTTCAACATATTCATTTATTCCGTCAAATGATAATGCCTTCCCTACTTTTCCATCAATTAGATTATGCGATTCCATATTTTTTCCAGTGCCATCATTTTGATTAAGAGTTTCATCAGTAATTGCCCCAACACCATCTGAAGGATCATTATTTAGGTGCCACACAGCTATAAAGTCTGAACTCCAAGTTCCAGATATATTCTCTTGATTTTGACAATTAGAATTGCCGTAATATAAATATAAAATTGTGTCGTTATCAGCATTTAAGTTGGAAATATTTACCCATACAACCAGCTTTCCAATAGTGTTATTGTAATATTCGATTGTATGATTCAATTTTTTTGTATGATCTTTATTTAAGAAAATAAAATCATCACCATCAGATTGAGCATGATCAATAAAATCAATTGAAGTATCAACTATAACCATGGGAAAGTTAGTTAGATTAGCATTTACCATTGTATGATTGATTACGATTTTCTTTCTATAGCTCCAATTATAATCAAACCATGGATGTTCTATAGAATAGTTGGTCCAAGTCTTCCAAGACCCGCTTTCATTGGTTGCTAGCCATGCCATGTCCAATGCTGTTTCATCTCTACCTTGTGCATACAATGTAATGGTTTCGTTTTGTAATATGCTATTTGCACTTTGCCCCTGGTTGCGGCATTGTGGTAGTGCCGTATCTTTAACTGCAACTGTTTTATTTTTGAAATTATTATAGGTGATGTTCTCATTAGATACTGGTACAGAATAGACTTTAACATCAGTTTCTCCAGCCTTATTAGGTGTCCAAGTAAAACTCACATCTACCGCTTCAAAGCTCTCTATTGAGGTGATGGTGGTGCTGTCAACGATAGTTTCATTGACAAGTAATTGAATGACTACATCATTTTCATCGTTTAAACCATAGTTATGTATAGTAGCGTTCACTGTTGTTTCTTCAAAGATGTATGCAATGTCATCTGCTTCGATGTCTGTCACTGCAATGTCATGGTCAGGAGGCACTATAGTAAACTCCATTACATCAGTACAATTTATGTTCCCGCTTGTATCCATGTAATAGATTCTCCATCCTATTTTTTCCCAGATTGATACATTTGAGTTGTGCCATGTGAAATTGGACCATTGCCATTGGTCGTTCTCCTGCATTTTCATTGGAGAATTATATAATTGAAATTCTTCCTCTCCAAAACCACTCCAAGAAGGTTCGGCACCAGATGTCCAATTTCTAACTAATATATTATCAAAATATAGTCTATTTTCACCAGAATGACACCATCTGCCCGTTTGAATCATGAATCTATCAATTATATTTGATTTCATATAATTGCTAATGTTCATATCTATTTCCTCATGAACATTTTCACCTTCGGCGTTATAAAGAATCCCTGTTGCCGTTTCATTGTCTCCATTATGCCAAAGTACAACATGATGCCATTCATCGAGATTATTCCACATAAAATAATCTTTGTAAGTTTGAAATCCAAATTCTTTTATATCATCATACTGAGGGTCGTTCTCTTTCCAAAGATTTGCATTTTGAGTAACCAAATTGCCCCAGTTTTCTCCATCACTTTCCATCCAATTTACCCAGGTGTCATCTCCTGAAGGTTCCCTTGGAAATACACGATATTCAAAAACAAAATCTCTATATGATATGTTATATCCTGAGACCCAATCACGATAAGTTCGAACCCGACGACCACTACCACAACAACAATTATACTGATGAACGTATGTTGAATAATCACCAGTATAGGAATAATCTGAAGAAGCTGAAACACTACAAGATGAGTTATCCTCGGTCCAACAGCTCCATTCATTTGCATCCTTGTCTTCAGAACCATCAAACAAAATAAAAGTCTCAGTTCCATCGCTAGTGGTTGAAACGTTGGTATTGCCATAATACAACCATATTTTCTTATCAGTTTCAACATCGTCAGGGGATTTAATCCAAAATACTGCTTTATCTGCATCTAAGTATTCTTCCCGCCAATAATTTAATTCATTTAAATTGTCATAATCTATAAATCTTATGTCGTCAAAATCAGTTTGACATTTCCCACCTAAAGAAACATTGCCAGCAGAGTTGTATACTATTGTGATCATCATTTGATATCCATTGATTGCATTTGAAATGTTTATTAGTTTTCGGTAATTCCAATCTGAATTCCACCACGAATAATTATTCCATGATCCACTTTCATTGGTTGCTAGCCATGCCATGTCCAATGCTGTTTCATCTCTACCTTGTGCATACAATGTAATGGTTTCGTTTTGTAATATGCTATTTGCACTTTGCCCCTGGTTGCGGCATTGTGGTAGTGCCGTATCTTTAACTGCAACTGTTTTATTTTTGAAATTATTATAGGTGATGTTCTCATTAGATACTGGTACAGAATAGACTTTAACATCAGTTTCTCCAGCCTTATTAGGTGTCCAAGTAAAACTCACATCTACCGCTTCAAAGCTCTCTATTGAGGTGATGGTGGTGCTGTCAACGATAGTTTCATTGACAAGTAATTGAATGACTACATCATTTTCATCGTTTAAACCATAGTTATGTATAGTAGCGTTCACTGTTGTTTCTTCAAAGATGTATGCAATGTCATCTGCTTCGATGTCTGTCACTGCAATGTCATGGTCAGGAGGCACTATAGTAAACTCCATTACATCAGTACAATTTATGTTCCCGCTTGTATCCATGTAATAGATTCTCCATCCTATTTTTTCCCAGATTGATACATTTGAGTTGTGCCATGTGAAATTGGACCATTGCCATTGGTCGTTCTCCTGCATTTTCATTGGTGAACTATATTTATCGCTATTGTAATAACTTTCAACGTTTTCATATGCACTCCATGATGGCTCTATTTGTGCAAATTCGGAGACAAACAGCCTGTATATATGATAATCCTGCCATGCATCTCCACAGCCATAGTGGCTACCTTCGTTGTAGACCTTCAGATAACTGGGGTTTCCACTTACCCACCTGAACTCATTTTGACCGACACATGCACCTCCATCAAGCCGGAATGTCTGATATTTTACGTTTTCAGGGGTGTAATTAAATAGGTTAAAGTCTCTTAACAAAGTACCGTTTGAAGAATACCAAATCTTTAAAGCAGATTGCTCTTGGGTGAATCTTATTTCAAAATCATAGACGTTGCCTTCTGTAACTATTTGTTCATGGCCAGCTCCTTCGCCTTTTGTGGCGTTCTTGACGTATATACCGCCTCTTGGGCTTGACTCTGTTGCTCCCTCATCAAGATCAGCATCTGACCAATACATTATGAAATTATTTGAAAACATGTCCTTGCCAGAAATATTAGTTAGACCCATGTTCCAATCTGCGTCACTTGCCCAATTTCTTGCGTTTATATCATTGGCCTTTATCTTTGCCCTTAACCTGGCATTATCTACTGCACATCCAAGATTCCTAGAATAATAAGAATTTGCTGAATCCTGAGATGATATCCATTCATTATCTGAGTCAATTGAGAAATCATCGAACAAAATAAAGGTTTCATCGCCGTTACTTGTTGGATATGCGCCACTATTACCGTAATACATATATATGTCTTCGTCCCCACTGGTTTTTACCCATATATCTGCATAATGATCACCTTCATCGGTACCAATTGACTCGATCCAGTATGGCAGTATAATTGAATGGTTGTGATTAATAAATCTTATATCCGAGAAATCTTGTTCATTTACTAACTTACATATAATTGTGAAATAATACTCTGTAGATTCTTCAGCAAAATATGAAAAGTTTACATCAGTCAACATGTCTGCTACCTCAACTAAGTTATCGCTATATTGGCCCTCATATAAAATTACAGAATCATATTCACAATCATCAAATTCGGATTTATTCCATGAAATATTTATCGTAGTGGGATTTTCATTATCTTCAACCCATTGTACCGTTAAATTCCAAACTTTATATGTATCAGGATATTTACGGTAATCCTTTAACATCCTATTGAATGGGGTTTCTAGATTATCATCAAACCATGCCCTAATATAAGGTGATGTAGGAATAGGGGGTTTTGGCGCATCATAACTATCAGCTGGAGGTCCATCATTAGCATCAGATGCCTCACCAAAAACTGCATAATCGGAGTTACCACCAGGTTCAGTGAATATCAAATTAACATCCCAAACTTTATCCCTGGACACATTCTCTGTTCTATTTTGAGTGCAACTGCCATCACAATCAATTGTTCCATTGATTATATCATCATGGCCATCCTCCCTATAAACCTTGATTAGCATTTGATAATCAGAAATAGGATCATCAATGTGCAACTGCTTTCTATACATCCAATTATTATTCCACCACTCATCATTCGTAAAATTCTTCCAACTACCAGTTTCATTGGTTGCAAGCCAGGCCATATCTAAAGCCAACTCATCTCTGCCTTGTGCATATAACAAAATCTCATTATCAAGTTTAACGAACTGTTTGTCCTGACCCTGATTTCGTATTTCAGGTGAACTTAAATCTTTCAATAACGAGGAAAAAAAGATATCATTGAAACCATCTCTGTTATCCATCCAAACGACACCAGCTTTACAAATATCAATCGACTTCTCAGTTTCAACAACAGTGCCATTTATGTCATTTACCCGTAATTCTTTACTCCAACTTTTTCCTTTATCTTTTGATTTAACAAAATAAAGATTACCATTTCTTATATAAGCACAATAAACGCCATCACTGGAAACATGAACAGATGGAAAACCTGCATCTAAAGCAACAACAGATTCACTCCATTTTTTCCCTCCCTCTATACTGTAGCTACAGTTTACATTCCCACCTTGAGCATATACAATACAGACAGTGTTTTCATATGCCGAGATATCCGGATCTGTTGCATTTTTTGCAATATACTTATGCCAAGGCCAGTATTCAATATTAGCATATTGATCTGAATCACCTAGCCCCCCTCCCTCTGTTAAAAGAAGATACAGGTTTGTAATAGTAGCTTTGTATGCAATCTCACTTTTGTTTGTGGTTTGGTTGATATATTGCATAACTACATGAATTTGATCCTTACCTGTAGCTGACTCAATATAACTAGCCGGTGCTGTTTTAAATACTGTCTGTCCATCATAATATGAACCGCCAATATTAGGAGGAAAATTAAACCAAGAATCACGGTACTCGACATTTGGACAGCAACCAATAACTGGATCTGTGTTGTTGCATATAAGCAAGTTAACCATGTACTCATCAACCCATGTTACAGAGGTGTTATAATAATCTTCAGAGTTTGGTATTGATCTAAGGTACGTTTCAAAATCTTTTGCAGAAGCAATATCCCCTTGGATCCATCCTTGCATAAAATTATCAGCCAGTGGATCAATAGTTGACCATATGAACATGTTGTTAGTAGGGTTAAATGCAATACTGGGATTTTTATACAACCCTGAAGGTTCATTTGCATCACAAAAACAATAGACACTATTATCTAAGGATCCAACGAAGACCTTACCATCAACAATTGCAGGGGAAGAAAAAACATTTTCACCGGTTAAATAATTCCAAATAATAGATCCAGATTCTGAATCCAAACAATAAAGCCCATAAATATCTGAACCAATGTAAACCTTATCATCAGCGACTGCAGGGGAGGACTGAAAGGGAAATGGATACACATATCGAATCCATTTTGGATTACCTGTTAAATTATTCAAACAATATACCCTGTAGCCATCTGATCCCACATATACAAAACCATTAGATACAGCAGGAGACGACCTCACATTTCCACTGGTCAAGTAACTCCAAATCAAACTTCCATTGCTAGCATCTAAACAATAGACTTTATCGTCATTTGAACCTACATATACTTTTCCATCAGCAACAGCAGGAGAGGAAAATACATTATCCGCTGTGGTGTAATTCCACAATGAATTTCCAGTATCAGCAGCTAAACAATAAATCTTGTCATCGTAAGAACCAAAATAGACCTTACCATTTTCAACCGCGGGAGAAGATCTGATGTAACCTTCTGTGTTAAAGCTCCACAACATGCTTCCATTTTCTAAGTTCAGACAATGAAGTTTATAATCATCTGAGCCAATATACAACCTATTGTTGTAGACGGTAGGAGATGAGTAGTAAATCAAATCACCAGTCGTATAATTCCATATCTGTTCCCCATTGGTAGAATTTAAACAATAAACTTTTTTATCTGTCGATCCGATGAAAACCTTTCCATCATAAACACATGGTGAGGAATATATTGAGGAACCAGTGGTAAAGTTCCAAATTTCATGTCCGGTATTTGCATCCAAACAATAAACTTTTGAATCTAATGAACAAATATACATTCTCTCATCATACACTGCAGGAGACGAATAAATAGAACCTGATGTAGTATAGGTCCATTTGATTTGGTTTGTAATAGGTGCAGGTGAATCTGCATATCCAGAATGAAGCGAATCATGATGGAACATTGGCCACCAATCAGTATGTCTAATTGGAGAGGCAGCATCAAATTTCTTCATCCAGCTTTTACCTTGGTCATTTGAAAACCATATGGGAATTGATTGAAATGAGTTGTTGTAGGATTTTTCATATGTAACAACTATATCTCCTTTAAGGTTGGTTGTGATTCTAGGATGCCCATTAGGGTGATTTAGGTTATCTGAGGATATAATAACATCGTCTCTATTGTACCTAAGCAATGGCAGCAAATCCTGATTGCTTCCACCAGAGATGTTGTAAGGTATATCCCCTATTCCATCGTCGTTTGAATCCTGTCCGCCATAGTCACTCCAGTAGTTTCCCCCCAAGGGATAAGTTGAGTTCCATATGTTAGAACATTCGTCATAGGCATTTATGTTGTTTTCATAAAAATTATTGCTGTAAATAATATTGTTATGGCTATCTCCTCTTATCTGTATACCATAATTATTGTTGGAAGTAATATGATTATAACAAACACTGTTGTTTTCACAGTAATATGCAATATCAACTCCATCCTGACGGTTTTCAGATATGATATTTCCAACTATTGTATTATTGCCTGCACCATCCACAAATCCATCTATAAATACTCCATCGACATCATTTGAACTTATGTTGTTGTATGAAATTACGTTGTCAAATGAAAACCATATAGAGACGCCAAAATAATCATAATTGTTGCAAATTGAATTGCCTGATATTATATTGTTTTCTGCATAGGATACGTGGACTCCCTCACCATTATTGTTGATTGTATTATTCAATATTTTATTGTTTTTACCTGAATATATCCATATCCCTCCAAATCCATTGTTTTGGAAATTATTTTCATAGATTTCAGAGTCCACCGCAAATAAATATATGCCATATTCAGAGTTTGAACTTATATTGTTATTTCTTATGGTGATATTTCTGCCATGAAATTCTATGCCATATTTTTTATTTGAAATTATATTATTTCCGCATATTTCTACGTTATTTGCGGCACCTATCCAGATACCTGCATCATCAACGCCTCCTTTTGAAACAGTAAAACCACTTATAGTAGTTTCACTTGAAGCAGAAGAAATAAGCGAGATAGTCGACTCGTTATCATTACCATTAATAATAGTCGTATTCTTATTTTCACCTATTAAATCAATTGATTTTTCAATCCAAATCGTTTCATTGTACATTCCATTTGCAACATATACCGCACCTCCATTACCCGTAGCATTAATGGCTGGTTGGATTTCTGAGAAATAAATATAGTTCCACCCCGGCGTGGATGAATTAAAATCATCATCAACATAAGTTATAAAAGGCCTTGTCTCTAACGCAGGGGTTTCAGGATCACCAAGCAGATTTATAGTAAAATAACACCATCTGTAGGGATCACTATCATCTCCATCATTTTCCTCGGCGTATGCTAAACCAGCCAAATACTGTTTAGCAAATTGATTTATTTTTCCTAGATTTTCACTTTTTTTGCTGAATATCTCGGCAAACTGTCTTTCTATAAATTCTCCAGAATATTTAAGGGCATTAAAAGTGCCACAAAAACCTACTTTGGAATTAAAAAAACAAGCAGAGGCTCCTTTATTTGAAGTCAATATATAAGCTTCAGCAAGACAATCATTATATGTGAAGTTCCCGGAGTTGCACGCCACTGATGTGTGAAGGGGATAAAAGTCATTTGCTAATGTACTGATATGGTCATTCTTCCAAAGATATTCGGGAATTCCAAAATCTAACACATAAAAAGTTGGATTATCTTTAGTTGCAGCCCCATTTCCAGTATGAAGAATTAACAATCTGTCATTATCAAATTGAGATTTCCATAATGACTGAGTAACAAATTCAAGCTGTGAATTCATATCAACTTCATATAATGCAGTGATGGAGTAACTAGATGGAATCCAATCATCACAAGCATATGGAACATCTCTAGAATCTGGTTCATTTAACGAATTAATTTTGGATGCATGTAATGTTATCTTATATGGTTTAATACTTGTTTCATAACCTATGACTTTTTTAGTGAAAATCATTACTTGGCTATTACTGCCTACGGGGGCTCTTCCGATAAAAACCTCAGCAAAATAATCAGATTCACCACTTTCACCCCACTCACTATCCTTATTATTATTCCAATTGCCATCAATTGCAGCATAATATAAATCTGCAGCCATATCTGATGTATGATACCATCTAGTTCCTGAAAATAACACCAATTTCGCACTACCATTCAAACCCCTAAAAGGTACTTTATCTACATCTCCACCCAGTAAGATATAATCTGTTTTCCAAAAAGTATATGCATATTTGATAAAATTCCTTATCTGTGCTTGGGTATCATTGAAAAAAGGATCATTATCCCAAAAAAGAGGGTTTTCTGAGATTTCCGATAATGTAACAATTTTACTGCTGATAAAATGTGATTTATAGTCCTTTAAAGGCTTGAAGGCATCTGATAGATCCGAGGAAGTTATTATAACGTAGCGACATTCCTCTAATTTATCATCACGCTCACCACCTGGGCCGCCTTCCGCTCCTAAAGGATAGAAATCTATCATTGAAGGGTTCTCAATAATATCCCTAACCAACTCCTCGTCTCTATCCAAACCTCTGAAGAACTTACTACCTTCATTTGATGAGGATTTTATGCAAATAGAGATATTGGTATGATAATATATTAAACCATTGCTGGGGATATAATACACGGGGAACAAGTCCAAAGAATAAATGGAATAGCCTCTGTACATACTTAAACCATTAATCCTAACTGGTTTGTTAGGGTAAGGATTACTGGAATTATATATATCTGGGTCAATATAAATATCATTAATTGGGATATCTTCGTCGCTTATAGAAATAACTCCACCATCTGGTTCAATTAAATGATAACTGTCATCTAATAATTGCGTTTTTACTTTGATATCAAAATCATCTAAATCTCCACCTGGTGGAAGAAGCACAAAAAGAGATTTAAAAGGAAGAAAAGGAGCACCATATTTTCCAAAATTCCTAAGACCCTCCATTTCAACAGCAGAAAATGTTTTATTGAAATGAGTCACATTATAAACAGTAGGCTCCTGAAAAGAATAAGAAAGATTGATATAAAAATCCTGTTTATAATCATTCACATTTTGACCAATTGATTCTTCAGAAAAATTATAATTCTCGTCCGATAAAAACACATAATTTGTAGCATCTTGTTGCTTAACATAAGAATCGCCATCAACGGTTGATATAATATTAATTCCAATTAACCACGTAACACTTATTACCACTATTTTCAAAAATAAAGCATTCTTCAATTTACTACCTCCCAACAATGAGCAAATACATCTAATGATAAGATTTAAATGTTTTTATAAAATTAAAAAATGATTTGTATTATTGTATCACAAAAGATGATAAATTTATCTAAATTAGACTTTTATCGATTTAAATTAAATTGTATTAATTTTGGTATCATCATTAAAAATATAGTACATCAGCTGAGCCTCCAAAGTTGAATTCTATCTGATTTTGATATGTTTTCATATGTATAAGAGATTGCTGTTAAAACTAAAACTCCTCTGCGACACCATTGGTTAAATGTCCATTTTTATGGTTCCTCAAAATCTATATTTTAACTCCCGTCATAAATATCCAATTAAAAAGTTTCCTACAATTAGACACGATATTAGAGCATTATCATTTTAGAAGATTCCAATTTGTATTTCCAATTCTGGGCTAAAATGTTGTGATTAAAAAATTCAATCTACTGCTCTTCCTCTTTTTATTTTTTCCAATAAATTTATAACTATTTATTTTATACGAATATTTTAGGGAGGTAGTATCTATGAGATATAAATTATGGAAAAAAGTAATAGTATTTACGATAATAATTTCCTTTATTGGAGCGAGCGTCGTCCCCATTATAATTGGGGAGAATTTAAGTAATTATAATTTGGAAATTGTAAACGAAAAAAGATCCTTGACAAATGATTTTTCATATTTTGATATTTTTAGAGGAATCACATATGTAAATATTACGCCAGCTTCTAAGACAGTTGAAAAAGGGGAAACCTTTACAATTGGGGTGTATATTTCACCTGGAGAACCGATGATCGGCATTGAACTGGATATATCTTTCAATGCCACTTTACTTCAGGCAAATTCTGTTTCTGAGGGTGACCTGTTTGATGGTTATACTTCCTTGTTTGATGGTGGCGATATAGACAACGAAAATGGTGAGATAACTGGGGTGTACGGTCTTGTTGTTGGTGATAATGTTTCGGACCCTGGTTATTTCTGCAATATTTCTTTCACAGCTCAGGACATTGCTGGAATTTCTAATATTGAGTTTTATGGCGTTATAGTAACTGATCAAAATGCTGATCCAATCCCTTCGGAAGACCTTGAAGTTAATGATGGAAGTGTCACAATAGAAGAAAACTCTCCCTCATCAATCTCAAATCCAAATCCTGAAAATGGTGAAACTGATGTATCAGTTGATCTTACCCAATTGAGTGTCACCATTAACGATCCAGAGGGCGATACATTTGATTGGAGCATTGAAACAAGTCCCGATATCGGAACAAGTAGTGGTTCTGATGAAAATAATGGTACCAAGACATGCGGTGTTGACGATTTGGAATTCAACACTACCTATACTTGGTATGTTAATGCAACTGATAGTGGTAGCGGAGATACCACAACCAAGGTTTATGAGTTTACAACAGAGATAAATAATCCTCCATATGAACCCAGTGATCCAGATCCATATAATGGTGAAACTGATGTTAGCATAGATACTGATCTTAGCTGGACGGGTGGAGATCCTGATGGAGATACTGTTTACTATAATGTGTACTTAGAGGCCGGAGATCCAACT
>Ga0272441_10001416_pt1 | contig 51157 bp, 73 predicted proteins | sample SSMProp6N_FD_193582 | JGI IMG/M metagenome (GOLD analysis project Ga0272441, IMG submission 193582) | Marine sediment archaeal communities from Little Sippewissett salt marsh, Falmouth, MA, United States - SSM-Prop-6N | ecosystem: Environmental > Aquatic > Marine > Wetlands > Sediment ... | reverse complement strand
CCCTTGGCATGTGTGTAGCCCCCCAATTTCTTTTCTTAACAGCTTGACAATGGTATATATTGTGTTATACTTTAAGCGGAATACAATAGAGACGGTGCTTAGGGAGCGTCGTCTCTTTTTTTATATAAAAGGAGGGGTCATGGAGTGTCCCGTATGCTATAGCAAGGAGTTCTATAAGGCACCACGCTGTAAGCGGGAGGGCATGATGACCCCTTTTTATTGGATATGCAAGGGCTGTGGTGTGCATTTTGAAGACAGGAGGGCGAGCGGTTGGGAAGAAAATCAGCAGGTCTCCAGCCAAAACACTGGAAAGCGTTAGAGTTACTCTCCGAAGGTAGCCTCTCTATCAAGGAAGTAGCCAAGGCATGCGACATCTCCGTAGATGCTATGTATGACCTTTACGAAGGCAACACCCAGAAAATGGGTGAAATAGCCGCCATATTCCATAGTGAGCTGGAAAAGATAACCCTCAAGAATACCGAGAAGATACGGCACCTTACCAAGGATTCCAAAGCAAAAGCCCTGAAAATGATAAATGAGCGTCTGGCTTACCTTAAAAGTAATGGAAAGTTAGATGCTGAAGGTAGCCGTGAGGTTACCCGGATAATGAACACACTGGCTAAATCTTCGCCAACAGTGGAGTTTAACCAACAGGTGTCCATATATAAAAGTCACACTCCCGAGGAGCTTGTATATGAGTTTAGACGACTTAGTGCCATTGCAAGACATGCACTTGACGGAGGAGGAGTTCAAGGCACTGGGACGAGTGGAACAGGAGAACTACCTGACGCTGATGGACTTGGAGGTCCGCTGGCGAAAGACTAAGCGTCTTCTGTATTACGAGCCACATCCCAAGCAACTTGAGTTCCATCTGTCCAAAGCCAACATCCGGGCCATATTTGGCGGGAACAGGTCGGGTAAGACTACCTGCGGGGGCGAGGAGTTCCTTTTCCATGTGACCGGCATGTATCCTGAGTGGTATCCGGAGGATATGCGGTTCCAAGGCCCCGTCATAGGGAGAATAGCCTGTAAAGACTTTCAAAAGGCGGCCGGTGGTGTCATCATACCCTTCCTCAACGAGTGGCTGGACCCGGCCCTTATCAAGAAAATAACCCGCAACCCCATAGGGGTGCCGGTAAAATACGAGTTAAAGAACGGTAGTTCTTTTGATATATTGACTTACGAGCAGTCTACGGAGCAATACGAGGGCTGGAGGGGCCACATATTCTGGGCTGATGAGCCTATACCCCGTGATAAGTGGATAGCCACGCTCCGTGGCCTTGTTGATTTCCGAGGGAGAGCTTGGCTTACGCTCACTCCTCTCACGCAGCCGTGGATATACGATGACATCTATAACTCCAACGACCCAAATGTATTCGTGGTCACAACTGACATCCGAGATAACCCACACCTCTCGGAAGATGCCATCAAGGACTTTGAAGCCTCACTCACACCCGAGGAAAAAGAAGCCCGTATCCACGGTAGATTTCTACACCTTACAGGTTTGATATATAAAGAGTTCAACCCGTCCATGCACATAATAGAGCCTTTCCAGATACCCAAGCACTGGACGAAGTATTTTTGTATTGACCCTCACCCCCGCACGCCAACCGCATGTCTTTGGCTCGCAGCGGACCCGCATGGTAAACTCTGGATTTATGACGAGCTTTGGCTTGATAGCATGAATCTGGAGCAAATCGCACATGCAATTCACGCACAAGAACAGTCTGGAGTGCCTCTGATACGCTTCATAGACCCTGCGATGGACAAGGATAATGAGTTGGCGGGCGGGTTTAATACCCGTAAAGAGCTTATGAGGTATGGGATATTCACCTCCCGGGCCAACACGGACCCGGATTTGGGCCGTAACCGCATCAAACAAGCCCTGTTACCCAAGTTTGAGACCACGGCCGGCATGGAAATCCCGCTTCTGAGGGTGATGAGGAACTGTGAACAGACTATTTATGAGTTTACACATTATATCTGGGACGAATACAGGCGTGGGAGTGACGACTTGGACCCGAAACAGCGGCCCAAGAAGAAGAACGACCACTTTATGGACTGTTTGAAGTATATTATGAACGCTGACCCGCATTTCCACAATCCCAAGGAGAACGAGGAGGGTGAGCTGGTATACAAGGGGGAGTATACCAAGCATCCCACCACGGTCTATAAGGGCCAAGGCGGCACGAACTACCATGACCTTGTGGAGCGGAAGGCTGGAAACTTTTAGGGGGGCTGGCTATGCCTACTGGAACAAGAGTTGATAAGATGTATCACGCCCTTTTGCGGGAAGGTAAGACTCCTGCGGATGCGGCCAAGATAGCTCAATCAAAAACAGGACTTGCTTTAAAGACAGGTCAGCCCCCTAAACATCCGTCCGGCATGTATGATGGCCCTAAGCGGTCCTATCGTAAGAGGAAGGCATAATGGCTACAAAAAAGACGACCAAGACCATAAAGAACAATATTCAAGACCCTATGACCAAGTATGTGGCCGCTGAGTTTGAGCGTTATAAGAAGCATTGGCATAAGGAGTTTGAGGAGGCCAAGAAGGCGTATGACCTTTGGAGCTGTAAGCCCCCCTCCCGGGAGCAGGACTGGCAGAACCAAGTTGCCGTGCCTGTCATGGTAGAGGCGGAGCAGACCATTTCGCCGAGGCTCTTTACGGCCCTTTTCCCCAACGATGCACCCATAGACTGCCATGTGGAGGGTCAGGCTACCCCCCAGCAGGGTATCGTCATCAAGGGGTCAATACAGCATTATTTCAGGGTATCTGATGTGCAGGGTCAGGCTATACCGGCCTTGGGCCAGACTACGCTGTTCGGGACGGGATACCTTGAGGCCACATGGTATGTCAAGAAGGCATGGCAACTGGACAATGACGGCAACCGGTATCAGACCATACTGGAGAACAGGCCCGGATGCCAGTATGTGGACTTCTTTGAGATGTATCCGCATCCTGCCAAGCTGGAGATAGGGGACGGCCTGCCTATCATAAGGCAGCGTCTGGTGGATTCCGAGTATCTTAAGCGTCTTAAGGATAACCCTTTCTTTGAGACCAAGGACCTGCAGGCCGCCTTGGACTCTCCGTTGCCGGCTGACCTGCTGGAAGCTGACCTGAAGCAGGGTGAGCAGTATGAGCTTCTGGAGTATTGGGGGCCGTGGAACGAGGACTATAAGGACGAAAACGGCCGGACAAAGCAGAATATGGGCGTTCCTTACTGGATTATCATAGTCAACAGGTCTATTAAGATAAGAGGCGTTCCGAACCCGTTTAACCATCAGATGGAGCCTTTTTGCCGGTTAAAACTCTTTGAAGACAAGAAACCGAACTGGTTTGGGATAGGTGTTGGCAAAGTCGGGGCTTCTACTAACGACAGGCTTAACAAGACCGTAAACCAACGGCTTGACAATGTAGACCTTGTGCTTAACAAGCAGGGTTTTTATAACGGCAACGACCCCTTAATCAACATCCGGAAGCTTCAGGTATCACGCCCGGGTCAATGGCATAAGGTGTCTGACACTACGCAGAGCATCCGGTGGATGGATACGCCCGATGTGACCAAGAGTGCCTACGAGGAAGAAGCGTTGGCAAAGCAGGACTTCCGGGAAGCGACGGGTGCAACCGCACACCTCATGCCGGAGCAGGGTGCCGAACACAGGACGGCCATGGGTATCCAGCTATTGCAGGGTGCGGCCGGCACACGGTTCCGTCCGGTGTTGCGTAAGCTGGAGACAGACTTTATCCAACAGCTTGCGATGTTCTATTTCCAGAACATGAAACAGTTTATGACGGTAGAGGAGTGGATAACCATAGTCGGGGACGACGGGGTTCAGGTTCCCGTGCTTCTCACGCCGCAGGATATAGACGCTAAGGTCTACTTTATACCAACAGGTATCTCTGAGACCATGGCCAAGGAGGTTCAGGTGGGGCAACTCCTTAGATACAAAGAGGTTACAGCAAATGACCCGACAGTGAACAGGCAGGAAATCAACAGGCGTATAGCCGAACTGTTCGGGTTCAAGGATATACCGAAGCTTACTGTGGCACAGCCCATGGTCCAACCGGGCCAGTTAAGCCCACAGGAGCAGCAGGCGATAAGACAGAGGATGGCCGAAGGGGCCAACCCGACACAGATTAAACAGGAAATAATGGGGCCGATGCCAAGATGAGCAAACCTTTGAAACCTGACAGGGCAGAAGAAATAGCAGCCAGCTCAATGTGGGAGGATGTGTGCGGTGAGATAGACTTCCGTATCACACAGATGGAAAAGACATTGAGATATGTCAAGAAAGAGGACCTTGAGGTCAAACAGGCAGAGATACAGGCCCTTGAAGCTTTAAAACATCTCCCTCAGGATGTAATGGACAGGGAGGCAGCATAACGCTGCATCGGTTTCGTGGTTGTCCGTAACAGCCATGGTAAATGGAGGTCATAACATGACACAAGCCGCCGTAAATAATCAGCAGGGTTCGGCAGCCCCTGCAAACGAACAGGCCGCAGCCGGCCAGCAGGCCCAAGAGGGTCAGCAACAGGCTGCTTCCCAGCAGGCCCAAGCTGGGCAACAACAGGGGCAAATGGTTCCTTTGACCGCTTTGCAGGAAGAAAGGGCAAAAGCTAAGGAACTTAGAGACCAAGTGCAGAACCTCACCCAGTTGGTGCAGGAGGTGCAGAGTAGGATGGGACAACAGCAGGTATATGGCCAACCGCCTATGCAGATACCGCCAGCCCAGAACTATTATCCGGCACAGAGCTTTCAGCAGCCTCAGCAGAACCTTATGCAACAGGCTGCACAGCTATGGGAGCAAGACCCAATGCAGGCTACGGCATGGATGATAGAGAACGGGATACAGCACTACGATGGTATGCAGCGTGCTGTGGACGGGCAAAAGGCACAGGCCATGGGTAAATACAAGGACTATCCTACTTATGCTACCGAGATAGACAACTATGTCCGGGCGTTGCCGCCGGCACAGAGGACACAGCCGGGTATCGTTGACATGGCTTACTACCTTGTCAAAGGTCAGAAGGTTGAGGCTCTTACCCAGCAGGCACAGCAGGAAGTGTTGTCTAAAATCCAGAAGGGTGAACAAGTGCAGGGTCTCCAAGGGACTTATACGCCATCCGCACAGGCAACATCCGATGACGAGCCACTCAGCCAGCAGGAGCAGGCTGCGGCTATGGTCATGGGTGTAAAGCCGGAGGACTACAAGAAGCATAAGTCAAGGAGGCAGAAATGACCGAGATAATAACCAATGGAAATATCCTCAAGAAGGGGATAAATCCGGGAGCATATAGGGGCGAACTGATTTGCCCTACATGCCAGAGCAAGGCCATAAGGTTCGTGGAGAACATAGGCCCCACACGACTGCGGTATCGTTGCAGGAAATGCGGTGTGCCTTTTCAATACGACATATCAGGCCGGCCTGACATGCATCCGTATGCTCCACTTGCCAATGGTGGCAAGCATGCCGGTAAGTTCAGGGACATTATAGAACAAACCGGGGGGAGTAAACGATAAGGAGGAAACAATGAAGTATAGTTATGACTTCTATTCACACGAAGCGATAGTCAGAGACTATCTGGTATATGATGCGGCTAACCTTGACTACGGTGAGCTTCTCATGCTGGATACCACGGCCACGGAACCGGGCAGGTTCGTCACGGCGTATAACGCCACGGCGGCCAATCAGGCCATAAATGCCATAGGTATCCTGAACGAGAAGACATACGAGTCGGGTGGGACTACCCCGGATACGGCTACGGGTTCCGGCGGGCAGTATGGGAAGATAATCATCAACCCGTTTGCCATATACAAGGTAGAACACTCTCTGGCTGCGGCTGACGATGTTGCGATAACCAGCACATCTACCACGACGCTGACCGTTCCGAGCTTGCAGGACAACATAGACTTCAACTGGGTCTATTTCCCGCTCACTCAGGTCGGTGTCAAGGGTAGTTTGAGGCTTATAACGGCCTCAGCGAGTGGTTCTTGCACCATGGACAGTGCCTTAGTGACAACCGGCGGCGGGTCTGATACCGTGGTTGTTATTGCGGCTCCCGGGCAGTATTCACTGCCGCTTACCGCTGCTGCAAAGGTTGTAGCATCCGGGGACTGTCAGACTCAGCTCAAAGCTGCCACGAACATCCGCATCTTGGAGACCTTTATAGACAGGGACCAAGGTCTGGAGCCGATGAAACCCGGTATCCACAAGGGGCTTAACAACCTTGATAAGGTGAAGGGTGGAAACGGTCCTAAGTTTTATTACAAGATAATGCTTAAGGACCATGTGTTCGGCGTGCAGGAATCGTAAACATCCGAGGAGGTGATACACAATGGGTATTGTAGCGTCAGAAAACTTTGGGTATCTCTTAGACCCCGGTCTGAGAAAGATATTCCTTGACGAATACAGCCTACCCGACACGCAGTCAGAGAAACTCTACGGCGTGGAAACCTCTGGTAAAGCCGTTGAATACGACTATGCCATAGGCGGAATAGGTGACCTTGAGGAGTTCACGGGGACAATTCCCTACACGGACTTTGAAGGTCAGTATCGCATATCCTATACCCACAAGGAGTGGGTGAAGGGTATGAAAATAGAGAGGAAGCTGGTGGATGATGACCTTTACAGCATCATAAACCGCAGACCTCAGCAGCTTGCTGTCTCGGCAAAACGCACACGGGAAAAGCATGCTGCGTCTGTGTTCAACAGTGCGTTTAATACCAGTGTGTTCGCTGGTGGTGACTCCCAAGCTCTGTGTGCCTCGGGCCACACTTGGGTCGGCACTGCCACAACCCAGAGCAACATAGGGACTACGGCCCTGTCCAAGACCTCTCTGGCTACCGCAAGGCTGGCCATGAGGGATTATCTTGACGAGACGGATAACCTCTGCACTGCGATGGGCGACACATTGCTGGTCCCGCCGGAACTGGAACAGACGGCATGGGAACTTATGGCTTCCGATAAGGTCGTTGACAGTTCGGACAACACTGCCAACTTCTGGAAGGGCCGCTATAATGTTATCGTTTGGGATTACCTGAGCGATACCAACAACTGGTTCCTCATAGACAGCAGGTATTCAAAGATGTTCCTGAAGTGGTTTGACAGGATACCGACCGAGTTCAACAAGGACAAGGACTTTGATACCTATGTCAGCAAGTGGTCCGTATACACCCGTTACAGCTATGGTTTCTCAAGCTGGACATGGGTTTACGGTGCCAATGTTTCGTAAATTGCTTGTTTTTGGCGGGGGGTGTGTTGCCCCCCGCTGGAGGCGACTCTGAAAACAAGGAGAGAACGATGGGATATGTAACTGGACAATATGCCAGAAAAAAGGTAGTGGCCGCTGAAGCCATATCTGCTGGGAATATTGTGATGATTTCTGGTTGGGATGCCGACCAGTTATTGCTCACAGTTTCCAAGGCGGATGCCAATGTGGCTGGCCTTCAATGTGGACAGTGGGTAGCAACCGAAGCTATAGGCAACGGTGATATCGGCTATGTCTACGGCGAGGCCACACTGACAGCCCAAGATACATCGGGCGGTTCTGTTGGTGACCCTGTATATCTTTCAACTACCGCAGGTGGGTGGACCTTAACGGCACCGTCCGCAGCGGGTGATATTATACAGGAGCTTGGCGTGGTTACTGTCGTAGGGGCTGAAAACGGACAGGTTTTCCTGTATCCGGAATACTCCAAGACAGTTTCCTTGGCTGCAACAGGGCCTACCGGGGACACCGGACCTACCGGTCCCACATCAACAGTTACCGGACCTACCGGTGGAACCGGCGACAAGGGTGACACTGGTGCGACGGGCGGAACAGGGCCTACCGGCGGGACGGGTCCCACCGGTGATGTCGGGGCTACCGGGGCAACAGGTGGAACCGGCGATGTCGGAGCTACTGGAGCGACAGGTGGAACCGGTGATGTGGGTGCCACAGGTGCTACCGGTGGAACTGGCGACAAAGGTGACACTGGGGCTACTGGACCTACCGGTGCCAAAGGTGATACTGGCGATACGGGCGATACAGGTCCGTAATGCGACAACGGGGATGGGAGGGGGCTTCGGCCTCCTCCCTACCTAACGGGAGGAAAGATGGCTGATACAACTACAAATCCGATACACCTGACCAATTCTGATGAGGGTGACACCATCTTTGAGCATGGCAAACCTTATGTGCTTAGGAAAATATCCTACACGGCGGGTGCAGATGACCAAGATGTCGTGTTATCGGACAGTCTGGGAAACGAGGTATGGAGATGTAAGGCTGGGGATGCTTCCACTGAGGGGGCACCGTGGACTACCACGCAGGCGTTGGAATACAACGGCAACCGTGGGCTTGTGGCTACTACCATTGATGGTGGCAACCTTTATCTCTATGTATAACAACCAATAGGGGTGGCTGATACTTCACCCCCATTTAAGGAGGAGTATCATGGTAAGGTCAAAGAAAAAGGAAGTGTTGTCGGCGGCACAAATCAGGGACTTGATGGGAGAAAAGGCAGAGATAGAGAGCCATATCAAGATTCTTGAGGAGGAAAATGCGGGTGAAGGAACCCGTGGCAAGGCCGCTATTGACATTGGTAGGATGAGAAGGGAAGTCCGGTTTCTGGAGCAGGCCATTAAGGACGGAACACCTCCGAGGATTACCGGCCAGAAGAAGGACGAGCTGAAGAAAGAGGCTGACAAGCTTGCTGAAGAAATAAGGAAGAACATGCCCAGCTTCTCGGAGATGCGTGACCCGGCAAGGTATCCGGGAGCTATCCAGAAGAACATCATGTGGGAAAAGGCACAGCAGGCAAATGTCCTCAAGTGGAAACAGATACAGAGGATACTTGAGCCTCAGAACCCTACCGCTTCCAATGTGGAGATGCTTAGGGACCCAAAATAATGGACAAGTGTTCCAAACATGATGAAGTGATGGGTAGGCTGTTTGACGAAATATCCGATATAAAAGTCAAGCAGGAGGGCATTTCAATAAAGATGGATGCCATCATAGCCTTTAAGGATATGATACATGACATCATATTTGGGAACGGCAAGCCGGGTTTGCGTGCGGAGGTAGAGAAACTTCAGTCGCATACCGGCAAGATATGGGCCATTATTTTGATAATCCTGACGGCAGCCCTTACAGCTATAGGAGTTCATACTTACTGGAGGCAGTAATGGGACGGTTCTTGGAGTCTAAGGAAGTCAGGTATGGAAGGAACGCAGACAATGCGTTCCCGCAGGACTCTCACTATGTCAGGTGTGGCAGATGCGGTTTTATGTGCAACACCGACAGGGATGTCCGTGCCCCATGGGGTTCACGCCTCGGCATGGGCATAACTCACCCTGAGATAGTGGCTTATGACGGTGGTCCCGACTCCACGCCAGTAGAGTATGACGGTGCGGATTCTGAGGAGAGGTTAGTATCTTATGACGGATATAGAACAGACTTTAATGTCGTTGGGGGTTGCCCCTTCTGTGGGGCCTACACTTATGACAAAGAAGAATACCGTTCTTCACATCAATAACTACGCCCGTCTGGGCGGTATTGAGACAACGGTAATTGATTTTGTCAAAGCGTTCCCCCAGCTATTCCATGTCCTGCTGACAGTTAATTCTGGTGGCGAGGACTTGGGCTTTATCCGCTACCTTCAGAACCAGCATGTCAAATACATGAACGCAGGAGATATGGTGACCAAGGAGATGGTCAAGGATATAGACCCTTTTGTCATCATGCTTCATAACACTAAGGGGTCCAGCCTTGAAGGCGGCTGGCCTTTTGAGTGGCTGCGTCGTTACAGGGTAATCGGTGTTCATCACATGGTAACACGCCCGCTTATACCGGCAGACTATGACTGGTTTGTCTCGGAGTGGGTGCGTAGGGCATACAGTAATTGTGAACGCAGGATGAAAACCAACGCTGTTACCATGCCTCCCTGTGTGGATGTCGCTCCGTATATAAATATCAAAAGACCTGTGCGGAGACCTGTCGTGGGCCGTGTCCAAAGTGGGACTTGGGTCTCACGGGGCAAGGTTCCACCCTCCTTCTATACCCTCTTAAAGAGGCTCAGGGGATGTGATTTCTCCCTCGTCGGAGCGTCCCCTTCGGGAGATGACAGGTTCAAGGTCCGACCCACCAAGGCGGGAGGCATGGCTTCTTTTCTGGAAGGGATAGACATCTTTGCCATCTGGGGAGATACCACTGAGAGCTGGTCTAAGGTCGTTACAGAGGCGAACCTGTCGGGTATACCCGTGGTAGCCCGGGACCATAAAGATGGCCTCTCAGAGCAACTGAGGGCCTCTGGAGGGGGTTTTCTGGTGCAGTCTGAGGATGAGTTCGTGGAGAAGGTGCAGTATCTGATAGATACGCCTGAGAGTTGTAAGACCATTGGAGAGTTAGGTAAGCGTTGGTGCATGAGGAACGCTTCGCTGACAAGACTAAGGACACAGTTTATGGATATGTTTCTTGATTGGGCGGTGGCATAATGGATTTAAGCGGTAATGTAGTAGCTTTTTACAAGTGTAACGACGATGCGGCTAATACTACTGTGACCAATGAGGTAGGCACGGACGCTATGATGGTAGATGCCAATACCGAGGACCAGAGTATTGCCGGAAAGATAGACAAGGCTTTCAACTTTGAGGACAGCAGTGATTATGTCAACCTGAACCAGACTTTTCAGGCTACTCTAAGGGGCAGTTTCTCGGTGTCTTTATGGGCCAAGCCGGCTGACGGAGTGCCTTCAGACCACAGGATATTTGTGGGGTCGCAGGACACAACCGGGGCAGACAGCCTGTTCAATGTATCGCAGTATAAGAATACCGGCCAGTTGCGGGTAGACTATATGAGCGAGGGGAATAGGGGCAATATAGCCCAGACCAACAGTGCGGTGTGGGGGAATGGTGCGGTAGCGGACTGGCACCATATCGTAGCCGTATTGGACAGCACGGTGGGCGGGGTAGGTGGCAAGAAGATATATTTTGATGGGGAGGAGGTCGCTCTTGATGGAACCTACGATGGGTCCACCAGCGGAGTGACCTTCGGGGACTTTACCACGGCCAAGGAGTTGTATGTGGCCCGGTATAATGGGAGTTCCAATTACGATTATTACGGGGGGATAGACGCTCTGGTGATATTCAATAAGGCGTTGACGGCAAGTGAGGTGAGTTGGCTATATAATTACGGGGACGGGACGGAGAGGGTCTCCTATCCCAACCCACCGTTCATATGTAGTAAAGCGAAGGTGCCAGCATGATAGATATTATAATACTCACAAAGGACCACATTGAGGACACGAAGAAGTGTATTGAGAGTATCAATACTAAGTATCCTTATCAGCTTATAGTTGTGGATAGCGGCTCTACGGATGGGACGCAGGAATACTGCGAGCGTAAGGGAGCCATGGTCATCCCGACAAAGGGTAAGTTTGTCTTTGCCCGCAATGTCAACATAGGGGTTAAGTTCGGTAAAAATCCACTTAAGCTCATATGTAATAACGACATAGAGTTTACACCCGGAGCTATAGATGCCATGGTGCAACAGCTCCCGGGGCCGGCACGGCCGCATATCCCGGTGAATATCGGTATGGTTGGGCCGTATTCCAACGGGGTGATGAACCCTGACCAGAAGGCCCAGTCCGCAGGCGTAGCCAAGGATACATACAGGACCATGAACTTCTTTTGTGTGCTTATCCACAACGAGGTGTTCAACAAGATAGGCTATCTGGATAAGCAGTTCTCCGGGTATGGCTGCGAGGACGATGATTTTTGTATATGCTACCTTAAGGCCGGGGGTAAGATGCGGGTAGCCCCTGCGTTTGTGAAGCATAATTGCACCACGACCTATAAGGAAATGAACAAGAAGCCCCTGTTTCAATATAACAAAAAGAGGTTCAGGAGAAAATGGGGGACAGGTCCGGCACAGGATTGGAGGACACTGTTGGTATGACATATCTTACTTATCATTTAAGGCCGCTGATAAACGAGCAAGACACCATGCTGGATGTGTGTTGCGGTGAGTGTAACCCAACACGGGAGCTTCCCGCAAAGATAAAGATAGGTGTTGATTTAGATTTGACCCGGCTTGCAAAGATAGGTAAAACACACATACCCATTGTATACAATGTGGCTGAGATAGGAAGCCTGTTTATTCCGAGGAGCTTTGATGTGGTGATGTGGCTGGACGGGATAGAGCATCTGGAACAGGCGGCCGCCCTGTATGCACTGGAAGCTCTGGAGGGCATAGCCAAGAAAAGGATAGTCATATTCACGCCCAACGAGAAGATGAACTTTGAGATGACATTGCCTGAGCTACAGAGGCATAAGAGTTTCTGGCCTGTTAAGTTCTGGGAGGACAGGGGATACAAGGTGGATGCGAGGTTTCATACAAAAAAGACAAACATGTTATTGGCGGTGAGAGATGTTCTATAGATACAGTAAGGGCGGGGCAAGGATACCGGTAGACCTTGATGACACATGTTCCGGAAGGACATTGTTTCTGGCTGGAGGTGCCCCCTCGCTTCTCAAGGAGCAGACACATAAGCTGGCTTACCCCGGTATAAGCGTCATGGCTATAAACAATACGGCATCCGTGATACCGGGATGTGCAAATTATTGGGTGGGATGTGATAAGCCATTATGTTATTCGCCACGCATACTCTTAGACCCCAAGATAATGAAGTTCGCTATCATAGCCAAGAGGCATTTTACTTTCAGGCCCGACCAGTTCAGGGAGTATAAGTTCATGGACTGTCCCAACATCTTCTTCTTCGGGACGCACGACAAGTTTACTCCCAACACGCTACTCAAGAAGGACAGGGATTTTGTGTGGTGGAAGAATACATTTTTTGATGCACTCCAGATAGCATATCATCTGGGGTTTCGCCGGGTGTATCTTGTGGGGTGTTCTTTTAGCATAGGTCCCGATAAACAATACAGTTATGACTTTGCATTGGACGAGTTCCAGAGAAATTATAACCAACGCCTGTATGACCAGACAGTGACCATAATGAAGCAGGCCAAGAAGCATTTTGATGAATACGGTTTTGAAGTCATATCAGCTACACCTGACAGCAAGCTTAATGATTTTTATCCGCATATTGGTTTTGATGAAGCTATTGACCAAGCCAGTGCGGGATTTCCTCAGAGCTATGACCTTAGTAACTGCAAGCACAGCTCTGAGTTTATCACAAGGAGGAAATAGGGATGGCTACTTATCCGGGTGGAATAATAAGTTTTACAAATCCAAGCTCCACTGACAAGCTGAATAACCAGTCGCACTCAGCACTTCATAAGCTGGAGGAAGATGAAATAGTAGCCATAGAGACCGCTCTTGGCACAAATGTAGAGGGTGCATACGCTAATGTTGACGCTCGCATAGGGGCTTTGGAGTCGCAGTTTTATAATACAGGAGATACGGGTCCGTCTGGTCCTACCGGGGCCACGGGGCCGACCGGACCAACCGGGCCTACTGGCGACACGGGGCCGACCGGGCCAACCAGCACAGTAACGGGTCCTACCGGGGGTAAGGGAGATACAGGAGACACAGGTGATACGGGTCCTACGGGGCCTACTGGTGGAACTGGGAATACCGGAGATACTGGCCTACAGGGAGATACCGGGGACACAGGTGAGACCGGTCCTGCCGGTGGGTTTACGATAGATTTCCAGTGGGATACGGCCACTACTGCTCCTCCCACGGACGAATATATGCGTGTCAACAACGCTGACTATTCGCTGGCTACAGAGCTTTATATCAGCCATCACGATAGGCATGGTGGGGATGTAGAGGAGGTTCTTGGCTTAATAGGCATAGGGACTTACCTTAAGATATGGGGGTCCGATGACAATGCCGATTGGCTTTATTACCTTGTGACCAGCGTTACCGACAGTGGGCTTTACCATACTTACGGCGTGACTTATGTTGCTTCCCATCAGGGATTTGACCAAGATGATTTGGTAAGCATAGGTATACTGGGGCGTGGTGAGACCGGGCTTACAGGTCCTACCGGAGCTACCAGCACAATAACCGGGCCTACCGGTGACATTGGGGTTACTGGTGATACCGGACCTACCGGCGGGACGGGTAATACTGGAGATACCGGTCCTATGGGACCTACCGGTGTTGTGTCAGGTCCTACTGGGCCTGCTGGTCCTTCGGGAGCTACCGGTCCACAAGGTGGAACCGGCCTTACCGGGCCTCAAGGTGCTACTGGTGATATAGGCCCAACGGGCGTTATAGGTGATACGGGTGTTACAGGCGACAGTGGTGATACCGGTCCTACAGGTGGAACCGGTCCTACTGGTGGCACAGGGCCTACAGGTGGCACCGGAGATACGGGTCCTACAGGCAAGACTGGGCCGACTGGTGGAACTGGACCTACTGGAAATACGGGTCCCTCAGGTCCTACGGGTGTAACTGGTGAAATTGGTGTTACCGGGGATACGGGTCCTACTGGTGGCACGGGAGACACCGGAGATACTGGTGACACCGGTGATACTGGTGATACGGGTGGAACTGGTCCAACTGGTCCTGCTGACCTTATAACTGGCCCTACGGGTCCTACGGGTGACACCGGGGATACAGGTGGCACTGGAGTAACAGGCACCGAATATCCGTGGATAGGAGAGTGGTCCACGGGTGCTTATTCTGTGAATGACTGTGTTATGCGTGGCGGGAACTCTTATGTTTGCGTTGATGCCACTGATGGTCCTACTGCCCCGGGCTTTGATGCCAATACGGGGAGCTGGGATTTATTCGTGGAGAAGGGTGACACAGGTCCTACAGGAGGCACAGGTATCGGGGCAACCGGAAATACCGGACCTACCGGGGATACGGGAGATACAGGAGATACAGGTGATACTGGCGATACTGGACCTACTGGTCCTACTTCTACAGTCACTGGACCTACGGGTGATACCGGTGACACTGGCGATACTGGTCCCACCGGTCCGACTTCTACTGTTACTGGTCCAACCGGCCCCACGGGTGATACAGGAGATACGGGTGACACAGGTGATACGGGGGATACCGGAGATACGGGGCCTACTGGTCCGACTTCAACGGTAACAGGACCTACTGGTCCTACAGGGAATACTGGGCCTACGGGACCTACCAGCACCATAACCGGACCTACTGGCGATACAGGTGACACTGGGGATACTGGGGATACCGGAGACACGGGAGACGCAGGTGATACAGGAGACACAGGAGATACTGGTCCCACTGGACCTACCAGCACAGTAACAGGTCCTACAGGTCCTACTGGTCCTACTGCTGTTACGGGTGCTACCGGAACAACTGGTGATACTGGGGATACTGGTGATACTGGGGATAAGGGTGACCAAGGCGACCAAGGCGACACTGGAGATACTGGTGATACAGGTGACACGGGTCCCCAAGGTGATAAGGGTGACCAAGGAGATACTGGCGACACCGGTGACACAGGAGATACAGGTCCTCAGGGTGACCAAGGAGACCAAGGTGACACTGGTGATACGGGTGACACCGGGGATACAGGCCCACAAGGTGACCAAGGTGATATAGGTGTGACCGGAGACACCGGGGATACAGGAGATACTGGTGGCACAGGTCCACAGGGCGATAAAGGTGACCAAGGCGATACAGGTGATACTGGTGACACAGGCGATACTGGCCCTCAAGGAGACCAAGGGGATAAAGGCGATACCGGGGATACAGGCGATACGGGTGATACCGGCCCGCAAGGTGACCAAGGTGACCAAGGTGATACAGGTGATACTGGGGATACAGGTGATACGGGTCCTCAGGGCGACCAAGGGGATAAGGGAGATACGGGTGATACAGGAGACACTGGGCCTACTGGCCCTACGAGTGACTATTCCGGCCCTACCGGTCCTACTGGAACTGAGTATCCATGGCAGGGTGAATGGGCTACCGGTGCATATGAAGTTAATGATTGCGTTATGCGTGGTGGCAATTCTTATGTATGTGTTGACGCTACCGATGGGCCTACGGCTCCCGGATTTGATGCCAACACTGGTAGCTGGGACCTCTTTGTTGAGAAGGGTGATACAGGACCCACGGGGGATACTGGAGATACTGGTGATACTGGTGATACTGGTCCGACTGGTCCTACAGGTCCCACTTCTACAGTAACCGGACCTACCGGAGACGCTGGAGCTAAAGGTGACCAAGGTGATACCGGGGATACTGGTGATACCGGCGATACCGGGGATACTGGTGATACCGGCGATACCGGGCCTACAGGTCCTACGGGACCGACTGGTGGAACTGGAGACGCAGGTGTTAAAGGCGATACAGGAGACACGGGCGACACTGGTGATACAGGAGATACCGGACCAACAGGGCCAACTGGTGATACAGGAACAGAGTATCCGTGGCAAGGAAACTTTGCGACTGGAGCATACAGCGAGAATGACTGCGTTTATTTCTTAGGGGCTTCGTATGTATGTATCCAAGATACAACAAATGAATTACCTACTGATGGAAGTTACTGGAATAAGCTTGTAGAAAAGGGTGATACGGGAGACACAGGTCCAACGGGACCGACTGGTGATACAGGACCCACTGGTCCTACAGGAGGCACCGGTGATGCCGGTGCTGCCGGAGCTAAAGGTGATACCGGCGATACAGGCCCCACGGGTCCCACGGGAGGGACTGGTGACGCTGGTGCCAAGGGCGACACCGGAGATACTGGAGATACCGGAGACACAGGTGATACAGGACCTACTGGAAATGCTGGTGCTGCGGGTGCAACTGGGGATACGGGAGATACCGGACCTACCGGTGATACAGGGGATACGGGAGACCCGGGAGGCCCCCCAAAGTGTATAACTATAGAAAGTCCTGACGATGCTGTGGACTTATCTATATTCTTCACCAATGCGGCCATAACGGTTACGGAAATGCGGTGTGTGTTGGTGGGGTCTGATACTCCTTCGGTGACTTGGACGATTAGGCACAGTTCGGATAGGAGTGCGGCCGGCAACGAGGTTGTTACAGGTGGAACGACTACCACAAGTGTTTCAACTGGTAGCGATGTGACTTCTTTTGATGACCCGACAATACCGGCAGATAGTTTCGTGTGGGTAGAGACCACGGCCCAGAGTGGGACCGTAACGGAAATGCACATAACGATTTATTACACGGTGGATTAATGGCAAGATACTTTGCGGAAATCAAGGACGGTATAGTTCAGCGGGTCGTTGTTTGCGAGAGCAAGGAATGGCTTGAGGAACGGTTGGGTGGCGAGTGGGTTGAGACCTTTATGAACAGCAAAGATAAACACTACGCCGGTAAGGGATATACCTACCATCCGGACAAGACAAACTTTGCTCGCCCAAGACCTTATCCTTCTTGGACGCTGAACGAGAAGTTGGATTGGGAGCCTCCGGTGCCAGAACCCGAGCCGACCTTCGCACCGGACGGCAGGCCGGAAATGTATTACTGGAACGAGCCAGAACTGAAGTGGGAGAAGGATGTTAGGACTGAGTAAATCAATATTTTATCACCTCCATAAGACAGGAGGAAAGTAATGGGTGTCGTAGCAACCGGTGGGACTATATCTTATTATGGTAACAAGACCATACACGCTTTTACTTCAAGTGGAAACTTTACCGTTATAAAGGGCGGCGATGTCCGGGTTATTGTCGTGGCTGGTGGAGGAGGCGGCGGCGGAGATGTGTGGTTCGGTGGAGGCGGTGCGGGCGGTGTGGTTGATGATGAGGTCCTTGCCGTTACTTCTGACCACGATGGCGATGGAGTTTATGAAGTAGTTGTTGGGGCGGGCGGAGCCGGAGGGCCGAACAGCGGTCATGGCGTGGATAGTGAAGGTTCTAACGGAAATAATAGCGTATGGGATGTCCAAGATACTCCAATGACGGCGATAGGTGGAGGTTCAGGCGGAGCATATGTATCAGGTTCGGGTAATGGACTGGATGGAAATGACGGTGGATGCGGTGGTGGAGGTGGTTCGCAATCCGGAGCGGGCGGAGCGTCCACGCAAGGTGCTTCTGCCGGAGGGACTGGTTATGGCGAGGATGGCGGTGCGGCTGTTTCTCCCGGTAGTGGCGATGCGGGAGGGGGCGGAGGCGGTGCCACAGAAGTAGGGGAAGATGCTGTTGGCAATTCTGTTGCCGGTGATGGAGGCGATGGCAAAGATTACTCCGCCTTGATAGGAACGGCTCTTGGGGATAGTGGCGTTTTTGCCGGTGGTGGTGGCGGAACTGGCTATTACGCAGACAATTATGGGGTAGGCGGTGACGGTGGCGGCGGAAACGGTAAAACGAATACTGGAGAAACCGGTAATGGCGATGCCGGTCAGGCCAACACAGGTGGCGGTGGTGGTTCTGGATATAATGGGACTGGTGGAGCCGGTGGTTCGGGCATAGTGCTTGTGGTATATGACACCCCGATAGCAAGGGCGATAGTAATATCGTAAGGAGATAAGATGGTAAATAACGCAAATACGAAACTGTATATGACCTTTGATGGAAGTCAGGGTAGCACTACTTTTACTGATACTTCAGTAGGCGGGGACCACGGGAACGCTACAGTAAACAAGTTTACGGTGAATGGCCCTATAGTTGATACATCTGTCAAGAAGGTGGGGACAGGCTCCCTGTTATTGGGCGGTGGCGAGGATGATAACGATGGAGATTTTATATATTATGCCGACCACGCCGATTGGAATATAACAGCCAATTTTACGATAGATTGTTGGGTATATCCTACCAACCTGTATGGGAACGAGCAAGATATTGTTGCTCAAAGGGGTGGCTCACAGGACAAGTTTTGGCAGTTATGTATAGCAGCTAATGCCCCCAAATTTTACCATACAAGTGCAGGTGCAATTACAAGTAATGTGAATATATCTGAAGATGAGTGGACACATATTTGTGGAGTAAGGGTTTATAGCGGAGGCCATTATTATTGGGGCGTTTATGTGAATGGTAAGCAGACCGGTTATCTTGCAAGTGATAATGCTTTAAGCGATATGAACGAGGCACTTCGTATAGGCACATTTAATAGCTACCAAAATTTTTATTGGGGCAATATAGACGAACTCCATATAAACGCGGCCAATGTGTTTCACGCTCTGCCTAACGAAGGGCTAACGGACCATATAACTATTCCCGGATATTGGGCACCGATGCCCTGTAACCATGCAAGGAGCCATCCATGACAAGATTACAATTAAGAAACCTTATACGCAAGAGACTTGGCGAGACCACGGCGGCGTTCTGGGATGATACCGAGCTTAACCAGTGGATAAACAATGCCGGCCATGATGTTGCTTATAAGACCAAGTGTATCAAGGCCAACGGGTATATCACCACTACTTCTGATGGTGAGTATACATTAAGCAACAGTTTTCCTAACTGGCTGTCCGTTCTGAGGGTATACATGTATTCGGATGCTCAGAATTGGATAAAGCTTATCCAGACTGATGAGAACAGGTTGGATGAGGAAGTTCCCGGCTGGAAGAACGCTGATGCTTCTACTCCTTACAAGTATTACGAGGACAGGGAGAGGGATTTGCTTGGCCTTTTCCCAACACCCAACAGCACAAACCAAGGGACGGATTATCTTCAGGTCTATTACGCCAATGATTTCACTGATATTACAAGCGACGAGGATGACCTGCTTACGATACATAAGATACCGTTTGAGTTACAGACAGCTATGGGGGACTGGGTAGTAGCTACTGGATATGAGACGAGGGGCTGGGGCGAGAAGGCTAATGATGCTTGGAGCAAATATGCAAGCAAGCTCCAGCACTATGTGACCGAAAGGGATACGGAGAAGCAGGTGGATGAGGAAGCGTTGTTGATGAAAAACTATAGGAACATACACTAATGGCACTGACATCACCCTTAAAACAGTTTTATATCAAGCCCATGCCGGGTATGAACAGCAAGATGGAGACCCTTGAGCTTGAAGGTAATTACTGCGAGCTTGCCCGGAACCTGCGATATGAAGTAGAGCCGGGTGCAGTGGTGAAGCGTGACCCTATATCTTTTTATAATACCACCAGCTCAGGAACCGGGGCGGTCATGGGGCTTTATAGGTTTTACAGGGCGGATGGGACGATAGTCAGCGTAAAGGTCCACGGGACGAATATCTATGTTGGGAACGACGCTGCCGGCACATGGGCCGCACTTACATTACCAGCCGGGATGTCGCTGACAGAGAATAAACGCATGGCCTTCAGGACATACCAAGGGTTGCTTATAATGGGCAACGCTTTTGATAACATGATGGTCTACGACGGGTCATCTTCCGATAAGGTAGTGTGGGAGCTGGGGTCCTGTAAGTGCATAGCAGGCACGGGGGCCGGGGCTATAACCAGAACCAACATTTCTTATCAGGTAACAATGGACAACGATGCGTATATCTGCGGGGCTGTAAGCAATGAGATAGCTTCCGTTACGGCCAAGGATATAGAGTTATCCAACATCCCCTTAGGTCCGGCAGGCACAGCCAACAGGAAGATATACAGGAAATCCTCTGAAACTGGGGGAGTATACCGGCTGGTAACAACGATAGCCAACAATTATGCTACGACTTATACTGACACCAACAATGATGTAAGCGGAGCTGGGGCTATAGGGGCCGTGACTGATGATATGCCTAAGGGCAACCTTCTACAGATAAACAGGGAGCGGTTCTTTTTATCGGGGGACCCGGATAATCCCAACAAGGTCTATTATTCCAATCCATATATACCGGGTTACATACAGCAGACTACCAACCTTGATTATATGGAGATAGACCCGGATGACGGCGATGAGATTATAGGTATCCCTATAGCCATGGGGACTATGAGCATAATGAAAAGGAACACTATCCGCAAGGCACATATCAGCTTTGCTTCCGGCAACTGGGATTCCGGCGGTGGGTTTAATCTCCAGTCGGGTGGTCCCGAGTCATGGTATGTGGATGACCCTCTTGTTTTTACAGGCCCCGTGGCTCCGTGGTCAGTCTTGCAGACGCAGGTGGGGGTCTTGTTCCTTGGCTGGAACCACTGGTATCAGTTTGATGGGGCTACCCTTACTCCCATTGTGGATGAGTTTGATGTCAGCGAGATACTGTCCAGCTCATACACGGATGTGGTGGCACATTACTCAAAGGGCGTGTTGATGTTCTCTTATGCCAACGCTACGGATGGCAACGATTACCACGACAGGGTAGCTCGCTATAATTTCTTCAGGCAGAAGCTTTCCATAGACACATTTACCAGATATACCGCCGCTACTGGTGTGACAAAGAACACCGGCATAAACTGCTTTGCTTCTTATGATGGGGATGATGAAATGGGGGATGTGTATTATGGTGACAGCAGGGACGGGTTTGTTTACCGTGCTGAGGATACACCCCTGTGGATACGCTGGAACAAGAAGTCACAGCTCCAAGACAGCACCTTGGATGACATCTATATAGGCGGCACTCAAGATAGCCCGTGGTTTGAGGTCGGGTGGGACTTAACCATAGACGAGCTGTTGTCCACAAATCTTACCCCTACGGCAGCGGAGGACGCTTATGATGCCGGCACAACATACCACGATGGAGATGTAGTGCTGTATCTTGGCTCAAAGTATGTGTGTATACTTGAGTCTACAGGCAACCTTCCAACGGATGTTACATACTGGACCCTTACGGCAGATGCTGTGAGTATAGATAAGCTCCCCGGCGTGATAGACCGGTCCGATACGGACGGCACCATAACCTTTAACTCCATGCAAATAAACGCAGGGTCTCTTATAAACTTATACTGGAATATGCGTAAGCATGATGATGATGATGAGGTCAAGTTCCAGATACGCACAGGTGCCACACAGGTAGACTGTGAAGCGGCGGCTTGGTATCCGGCTACGCCAAACGAGTGGAAGAACACACCCGCCGATATGGCCGATGCTACTGCCGACATATGGTTCCAGATGAGGGTAGTTATGGAGTGTGTTTCTACGGCAGGTTCACCGAGGGTATATTTTTCTGATGGGTATGTTATCAAGTTCAACTACAGGGTAGGGGGTTCCGTGGCTGAGAACGCCGTTGAGTTCATTTACGATACGGGTTGGCGTAATTTCAATGAGCCTTTTGTAGACAAGATATGGAAGAAGATAGGGGTGTGGCTTGAGGCTACGGCTGGGACTTTGGAGGTGGACTGGTGGACAGAGAACAGTAACGGCTCTTTTACTATAGACCTTACGACCTATACTTCACGGTGGGAAAGTTTCCTGCCTTCAACTGCCATGGGCAGGGAGCTGAAGCTACGGCTCTATAAGAACGATGTAGAGGATTTAATGGTCAAAGAGTTCAAGGGCTTGTATACGCCCGAACCGATAATCGTATAAGGAGGAGAGATGGCTGGAGACATTAATGACTGGATGCGAGGTAATGGGACTGCTGCTTTAGAAGGTGACACAAACGCATCGCTTATAGATGACAATACCACGAACTATCTACAGAACCCGCTGGACAGGCTTTTGGATAACTACAGGAACGGTTGCTATGTGCGTTATGGTTCTGCTAAAACTGTTATTGTAGGCATAGGTGAACTTATGTTGGAAAACTTTTCGGAGGACCAGCACAGGATGCGTGCCAATACGGCTGAGATTACACTTACCATGCCTGACATAGCCGCATCGGGAGATGACCTTGATACGGGTAATGCGGCAGTCGCCCAGTATTATGTGTGGGCCGTAGCGGATGCGGATGATACTAACTTTACGGGTATTCTGTCCTTAAGCAACAGCACCTACCCTACGGGTGTGACATATGCAAAGCTGATAGGCTTTTTCTATTACTCTGCCGGTGATGGCACGGGGGCCGTCACGGCTGTTGGTAATACGGGTGTAAATAATGTTAAGAATAGGGTAAGTGCTATAGGCATAACCGATATAACGAGGAACTCTACTGCTTATGCTGACATGGACGATATGAGTATATACTTTGTGGCATCCGGAATAAAGCCCGTAAGCATACGGTTCCATGCGTGCATAGAAGGTGGCACTGACCCTTATCCTGCTGTTAATATCTGCGTGGATAGTGTCCAGAAGATAGCAACTTATGGCTACAACAATGCTTCCGGGACAAACGATGCCGGAGCGTGGCCTATGTCTTTGGAGTGGGTAGAAGTATTACCCGCTGGGTCCCGTGTTATAACTGTCCAATGGAAGTGTGTGTATGCCAACCAGATAGAACAGAACGGTAGCACATACAAGAGGATACTGGTAGTGGAGGAATGATGGGTATAGAACAAGTAGATAAATTACCGGGCATGAAGGACGAGCATCTTCCGATACTCCAGAAGATACTGGATGACAATGCCCAGAAAACGGAAGGCACTATCTACACCGAGACGCTACCCACAGCCAACACGGTGCCGCTTGGCAAGAAGGTCATATATGATGATGGGGCTGGGACAAAGAGAATATACTGGAAAACAGCCAAGGGTAACCTCGGCTATATAGAATTAAGTTAGGAGGAATCATGGCTTACGGATACGACTGGGGTGCTGGAATAGGCGGAGCTGCCTCTGGTGCTGTCGGTGGGGCCGGAACCGGCTTTCAAATAGGAGGCCCGTGGGGTGCCGCAGCAGGTGGTCTTTTAGGTGCCATAGCCGGCGGCTTATCTGGATTTGGGGAAGAAGGGTATCCGGGCGGATATGAATACATGCCCCCTGAGGTTATCACATTGCCACAGTATTCCTTCACCGAGCCGAGGCTTGGCCTTACATCGGACTTTATCTCACAGAACATAGAGCGTATGATGCAGGGCAAGTTCCCTGCCTACTACGAGGAGGCTATCCCACAGCTCCGGGAGATGCAGCAGAGGCCGCTCCAGCAGGCTTACTTTGGGGGCGGGGCAGCGAGACCTTATGGTCCGAGCGTTATGGATGCTGTCAGGGAAGCGGGGGCAGCAACAGGGATAGGACCTAAGCCTACCATGGCTTATACCAACAAGGCTCTTTCACGCTATGAAGACAAGATGCGTTCCATAGACGAGTTTATAACCAAGATGGGTGTTGACATCATGCAGGAGGACGCATACAGGTTCCCGATGATTTCAAGCCAGATGCCTAAGGGTCCGGATGTTGCTATATCCAGTCCTTTTGGTATACAGATACCGGGAGCTGGCGGTGGTGGCTCTCCATTTGCTGACCTTATGGGGGCGTTGGGCAACTTCAGGATGCCACAGCAACAGCAACAGCAACAGGTTGACCCGATGACCGGGCAATATACTACGCTTCCCCCGGGATACATAGATAGCTTGGGTAGCGGTCAGGTGACTACGCCTACGAGTTCAGGGTTTCAGGCCGTAGAACCGGCATATGGTCCCAACAGCAGGATACCGGCATCTGCATGGGTCCCGCAAGGTGTTGGCAATACCTTGACATGGCTTCCACGCACAGTGGCTGGGTGGGCAGGTCAAGCTGCACAGCCTGCTTTGGATTGGTGGACATCTACAACACAACAGCCCCAGACACAGACAGCACCACAACTGATGGGGGTTCCAGTAAACTATGGTGTATCAGGACCATACGGATAAGGAGGAGAAATGGCATTACCAGCACAATATCAACCAGTAGAACAGGCAAGCCGGTTTTATGAATATCCGAGTGTCCAGTCCAACCCCATGGCTTCCATGTTCCGTAACTTTGCTGTCCCTATGACGCAATACATGCGGGGCCGGGAGGAAAGGCAGAGGTATGAGGAGAAGCTTGGTCTGGAGCAGGCAAAGTCAGGGTATGAGGAGAGGGCTGTAGCTGCCGATGAAGGCAGGCTTGAGGCTATCAGGCCATTGTATCAGGCCCAAGCCAACTACTACAACACACAGGCACAGAACATGAACCTGCAAGACCTGATGATGCGGCAGAGGGGTGCCGGCCAGCGTGGCGGTGGGTTCAGTGGGTTTGTCCGTAATGCTGTGGCCGCTACTACTCCGGGTCAGATGGCAGGTATACAACCTGCTCCGCCCCAGCAATACCTTGACCAGTTGGCACAGATGACAGGCGAGGATGCTAACGCCGTATACGAGAAGCTTGTTACCATGCAAAGGACGGGGGTAAACCCTGCGACCGGGGCTATCTTGGACCCGGCGGCAAAGCGTGCTGTTGATGCCGCACTTAACAGGCTTGGCGTGCAACGCACCAACTATGTCACGCCGGCTACGGGCCAGACACCTACAACGGATGAGCAAAGGGCTGCCGCCATAGCCGCCCTTAACCAAGTAAAACCGGGAGCTTAAATGGGCAGAGATTTACTGGAAGTTCTACAGGAACAGCAGACCACGCAGGATATATCTCAGGTAGCTGGTCTCCAACAGACAGATAGCCTCCTTGATGCTGTCCAGCGGCAGGATGCTGAGTTCAAGCAGGCTTTCCCTGTCCGCCACGCATGGCGAACTCAGATAAGGCCCATCCTTGAGACTTTACCCTTTGGTATGGACCCTGCGAGTATGCCCGCACAGGCTTACAGGGGCTATGTAGAGGGCCTTACGGCTGGCAATATCAAGCCGTGGGTAGAACAGCCTGACCAAACAGCAGAGAAAGTAATCCATGAGGGTTTCAAGCTTGCTGGTCTTGGAACCAACATCGCTGCCGTTACTGCCGCTGTGCGTAATCCTACCGTTGCCGGGTTTCTTTATGGTGCCATGGGAGAAACTGGGTATGATGCCGGTTCTGCTGAAGATATAGCCACACGCATAGGCCAAGGTGCTGACACGGCCATGTGGTTTGCCATCTTCGGGGGGCTTGGTAAGGCCGTAACACCCAAGACCATGAAGGCTTTTGATGCTATTACCGGCAGCAAGATAATGGACCCCAATGTCAGGGGAGTGTTGGCTCACGCCATATCCAACATGGTCATAGGTTCAGGTTTCGGGGCTATGGACCCGGCTGAGTCTTTGGATGAACGGCTCAGGAACATGGCCGTAGGTGGTCTCGGCTTTACATTGGGCGGTCTTGTGGGTGAGGGTATCCCGAGCAAGACGAAGCAGGGATGGAAGCTCCCGAAGGATGTAAGGAAGGCCCAGCACTGGGCTGAGATGTTCGGCCCCAAGTATCGCACGGAGCCTATGACCCTATCCGACCTTATCAAGTCTTCAGAGAAGGGCAAGAAGTTCACCGTTGAGAGAGTGCTGACGGAAGAACAGGGTGTCACAGCCGGCAAGTATCCCGGTGTCATGGTAGAGGATGTCCTTCAGACTGAAAGGAACCAGTCCTTTACAGACCTCAAGCTTCAAGAGCAGTTCAAGAGGGGGGAAATCTCACGGGTATACACACAGGATAAGCACGGTAACCTCATAGAGAACACCGACGCTACGGGCATGGCGTATAACCGGTATCTGGAAGACCTCAAAAAGAGGGACCCGGGCCAATACAGGAATTACCAAGAGGCCATGCTCAAGGTCAAGAACGATTTTGTAGAGCGTAGGAAATTTCTTAAGCAGGTAGCTGAAGCACAGGAGAAGGCCGAGAAAGCAGCTACCGGCATAGAGAAGCCGCTTGAGGAGAAACCTACAGAGGTCCCGCTTGAAGAAGAAAAGACCCAGCAGGCTAAGGGCAAAGAAGAAGTTATCATCTCCCGCCAGAAGCAGGTTGAAATCCAACAGGAGAAGGTAGACAATGCCAATCCTCTCCGCATGAAGTGGAACGCCCTGCTTAATACATACCCAACGGCCGTAGAATCAGCCAAGACATTGTGGGGTAAAGACTACAAGGATGGATGGAAGATAAACCCGGCCCTTGTAGCTGATATTATAAGGCAGATGGATACCGGCAAGGGCGGTTTTTATAACTTTGTCATGGCCAGCAGTGCCTTTAACGCACAGGTAGAGGCACACAATATGCTGGGCGAAAAGGCCAAGGGCTTCTATGTTGATACATCCAACCTTGAGGCGGTGCAGGATGCCGTCAAAAACAAGGATGTTAAGAAGCTGGAGGCGTTGGCACGGGAGCAGAAGGAGCAACCTCTCCTTGACCTTAACACATTGTTGGGTGATTTCAAGAAGGTAGTGAAGGACTCTCCCAACAAGAAGGCGTTGCACCAACTGGCCAACCGGCTACAGGCACTGAACAGAAAAGCAAAACGCACACCCACTGAGCAGGATGAGTTCCAAAGTATACTGAATAAGGTCAGGCAGACCATAGGCGAGAAGGCACCTGAACGGTTAGACAAACCTGCCAAGCGTATAGAGTTCCTGCTTGCTGATAGAAATATACAATTAGCCAAGAAGCTTGCCATGGAATCCATGAAGCTTGCCGAGCATGAGGCTCTTGCTCCTCTGGCCGAGGATTTCAGCAGGATGGCTAATAAGCTACTGGCCCGTGAAGCGGCCGCTTTAAGCCAGCTTGCTGCTGATGGTATATCCATGGATGTATTGTGCAGGGAGACGGGTGTCAACAAGGAAACCATGCAGGCCATAATAGACCCGTCTGAAGGATTAGAGCCAACACCTGAGATGCTTAAGCAGAGAGAAGCGTTGATAAGAACCAATGTATTCGGGCGTAAGATGGCTTCACATAAGTTGGCACAGGAGGCGTTGGCACGCCGCAAGGCTATAGGCGACATACCCCAGTCGGATAGTGCTAACGATTTCCGTGGCCTTGAGGGTAAGGCCGTATTCGTTACGGGCCATACTGGGCAGGGCATAGACTACCGCTTTGGCCAACAGCTTACCTTTTCAAGCATAGACGAGGCTTTACAGTTCCTGTATTCTCCCGAGTCTACCGGTGTGATGAGGGTAGTCAGCAAGGCCAACCTTAGGAAGTGGGTCAGTGACCGCCGTGTAGCCATGCACGAACAGTTTGACTGGAAGGCGGATGCTGTTACGGGCATGACTATGGATTTCCTTAACCCAAAGGATGCTCTTAAATACCGGGAGGATGTATCACTGTTGGTATATCGCAGGGGTAAGTCACCCCGTGAAGCGGCCTTCGCAAGGAAGGCAGGCATACCTGTGATTGAGGTGTGCGTTCCGGAGTCAGTCCTTAAGGATAGCGTAAGGGAGACGCAACTTGCTTCCAAGAGTGACTTGCTTTCACTCTCACAGGATGTTGCAAGAAGGCAGTATGTAGGTGGCAGGAAGTCTCCCTTCAAGTTTGAGGAGACAGGTGATGTTCTTAGCCGACTTCAAAATGTCATGCAGGGTATCCATAAGGCTGTAGAAGGTTACAAGCTGGGGGATAAAGCGGCCCGCTTGGGTGATATTCTGCTGGAACATTTTATCAAGGGTGATATACCACAGATAGAGACAGGCGAGGGAGCTGGCAGGAGGATAAAGCCGGCAGGCTGGAACGAAAGGGAGCAGAAGTTACTTAACAAATACACTGGCCCTAAGGCATACGAGGAACAGTCCAAGACCATTGGAACTCTCCAGAAATATTTTGGGGAATACTTTAAGAGCAATGTTGAGCTTACCCCCGACACTAAGATAACTCCCGACATATTCAGGCAGTCTTCGGATATGAGTGCCGTGCGTGCCGAGACGGCAGTAATGTCAGCCATTGATAACTTGGCCAAGAAGTCAAAGGCCCCGGCCTTCCTGAAGGCTGTGCGTAATACCAAAGCTAAGAACCCGGCCAACAGCATCAAGGATATTGAGAAGCTTATCGGGACAGACTTCTCCATGTTGGACATTAAAGACCAGCTATTTGAATATACGGTGAACAGGGTGCGTGCTGGTGATATGAGGACAGAGGTAGCCAACGCACGGGGCGTTACTCCCAATGTAGAAAGGAAACTGCTCAAGGCTTTCAAGGGCATACAGGGTTTAAGAGAAGCCATATACACCTTGGAGAACCCGGCCGAGGTGTTGGTTAAGAAGGCCGGCGTTACAGCCAAACAGGCCCGTGAGGTAGTGAAGTGGTATGAGAAATGGGGGCTACCCGCCGAGCTTAACGAGTATCAGGGTCTCTTGGACTCCATAGGCGGAGGCACCAAGGAGGCCCGCACACTGCGTAATGCTATTACAGATTACATAGGCAGGCAAGGTGCCAGCCAAGACGCTTTGGATAAGGCGGCCAAGTTAATCAACGACATTAATGCCACTGCGGAGAGGACATCGTATATCTATGACTATGTGCTGGATGGTATGGAGAAAGGCACCGATGTCTTTGTTGGTAAAGGCGGTGTCAATGCCTTTATTGACGAGATGGTAGAGCTTGCCTTCACGAAACAACCTTCCCTTAAGGACAGCTTCATGGGCAAGGATAAGTCCCGTGTCATATCCGGCAACATAGCACAGAACCATGAGGATATTAACGGGACCTATGTGACTGTAGAGGGTGCCACTATAGGCAATGTATTAAACCGTGTGTTCAACGCCACGATAAAAGAGAAGCTCAGGGCTACGGGAACGGAGCGTGGCAAGGAGCAGTTGGCTGCGGCGGAGACCTTACGCAAGGACATCTTTAAGTTTGCCAAGAAACATAAAACCAACATGGCCCGCATAGTCAAGGACATGCGGGAAGGGAGACCTGCTGAGGGTGTGACGCTGAAGGGGCAGCTTGAGTATTGGGAAACTGTAGCAAGGTTCAAGAAGCAGATGGAAACACAGAGCCTTACATACAATGACATTATAAACAGGGGGCAGAGGGTTAAGGGTATCAAGGGGGCTACACCCATAATCATAGGCTTTGAAGGTCGGGGTCCAAAGGGAGCCAAGGGCTGGATATGGGAGGATAAAGTAGGTATAGTCAGGGAGGCCAAGGACATCCGTGGTATAAGGATAATACCCAAGTGGGATAAGAAAACCAAGATGTTTGAGTATGAGACCATAACCAGCAGGGACTTACAGGGCAGGTGGGAGACCTACACATCCGAGCTGGAGACCTTAGGGTTGGCCATGGAGAGGTTGAGCCAAGGGCTACATACAATGAAACGCCTTGTAGAGCCTCTCTCCCGCCCCGATACGGAGTCTCTGACACCGGCGGCCACCTCCATATTCAGGCAGGCGTTGTCTTTGAGGAGAAAGTATCCTTTACAATGGAAGTCATCCGAGCATACCAGCCTGGGTAAGACCTTCAGGCCAGACCCCAACGCACCCGTATCAGAGCAGAGAGTCCAGCGTGAGAAATACATGGAGGATATGCAGGGCTTCTGGCAGAACTGGTTTAAGCAACAGGGTCTTGATGTAGATATGCGTATCATCACGCCCGAGAAGAAAGCCGAGATGGAGAGCGTGTTGGCTGAGAGGCTTAAGAAGGGACGCATGGCACCCATATATCTTACCGGCCTCAGGGATGTTATTGAAGCCAACACCATGCAGGAGGAGATGGGTGTCGGCGAGGTAGGCGAAGGGCTGGGACATTTCGGTCCCATGACCACACGCTCCGATAAGGGCGGTGGTATGTTCTATGTGGATTTCTTCGGGATGGGTTCACTGTTTAACTTCTTTGCCAACAGGTCATGGACACGCTTTACCAACCCGGCCGCTGATACACCCGGGGGCAGGATAGGGCTGTCACAGGAACAGCTTAAGGAACAGCGTAAATACTTTGACGATATACTTAAGACCAGCGGGCATATGAACTTCTCTGCGTTCCATGAGAAGGATGCCGTATACAGGGCTATGAGGTTCAGCGGTGTGCCTGCCGGCAGGGAGCTTATGCTCAGGGCGGCCGAGGTAAACAAGCGTATCGGTGATGCCATGACAGAGGCATACAAGCTGACTGGTGTTGATACAAAGAACAAGCAACAGCTCAAGATGATATGGCGGCAGATGTATCTGGCCGGTGAGGACATTATGATACCTGACCCGGCAAGGCCATGGATGTATTCCAAGACCAAGCTCGGCCAGACCCGGCACTACTGGGACAATCTCCGGCCTGAATATAGGGAAATACTATTAAAGCTCAAAGCCGAATACAAGCAGATGCTCAAGGACGGCGTGGACAAGGGGTTCTTCAGCCCCAAGGCGGCCGAGGCGGAGGCTGAGGTAGGGTATATGCCGAGGATAGCACTGAACGAGAAGGGCGAGCTTCTGTCCCGTGGCGTGCTGGCTGATAAAGCCTACACTTCCTCACAGCGTAAGAGAAGCAAGGGTGAAGGGGATGCCCGCAAGGGCATAGAGGAAGTTGAGCGTGACATCAGGGCGGCCGGACATGAAATGGAAGACTACTTTGTGATGGACCCGCAGAAGATGATACTCCATCAGATACTGGAGCAGAGCAAGTCTGTTGACCTGTTCGGGGTAATCAACGACCTGATGCATACCAACACCGCTACCACGGGTGAGCCTATGGTGATGTATAAAGCGTCCGCTCCTGAGGGTCTTAACTGGAATAATTACAGGGCCATGGACGGTGATTACCAGCGGCGTAAGTTCGGGAGCTATGCGGGCGGGGACTTCAAGCCGTTGTGGGTCCACAAGGATGCGATGGAGTCTTACAAGCTACTTGAGGAGTTCTATGGCGGGAAGGCTCCCAAGATAGGGGCCGGTCAGGGCAACAAGTTTGGCCGTGCTTACAACAAGGTGCGTGGTCTCCACAAGCTGGCTGTCCTTATGAACCCCACATATCAGGCATGGCAGGTATACAATTCGCTTATACCTACCTGCATGAACGGGGCCGCTTGGTATAATGTGCCACGCTGGTCACTGGCCGCATTGCAGGCAGGCGGGAGCATGCTTAAGCACGCTATGGCTGGGCTACCCGAGGTGTCGCTGTTGGGTATCAATAAGATACCGGGCATACAGAGCCTGCGTAAGTGGCAATCGCCCAAGGAATTGCTGGATGCGGCTACAAGGCATGGCCTGAATACCACTACGCACAGGAACGCACTGTCAGCTTTCACCGATGACTTTCTGGGGATGGTAGAGTTCGGCCCCGGCAAGAGTAAGCAGCGTATGCTGGAAGATATGGTCTATGATAAGGCCGGTCTTACCCGTTGGCTATGGAAGGCGGCAGAGGGAGCGTCAGTGCAGGCGTGGGATATGCGTAGGCGGCAGCTTATGAAGGAGGGCTTTGCCGAGCGTCAAGCCGGCATTATGGCGGCAGACAATATCAACACGGCCTTCGGGTTCCCGTCCAACTATGCCTTCTCCCGCAGTTCTGCCAACTTCTGGAGGTATGTCCTGCTTGCCCGTAACGCACAGCTCTCGCTCTGGAAACAGGCATCCGGCATGTTCGGGCGTGGTCCTGTTCTTGGGCCGTTGGATACGAGGCAGACGCTTACACTGGGCCATCACGGATGGACAGAGAAGGAGCTGAAGGCTAACGCCCAGTTCTTTAGGAGGCAGATAATGTCACAGGTGTTGGGCTTTGCTACCATGGCAGGCATATACAGCTACCTTGTGGGCGGCGTATTCCCGTGGGAGAAGCCCCGTGACGAGTGGTTTGAGGTGGATACGGGCATGGTAGACGAGATGGGCAACGGCATCACATGGACACCTCCGCTCTTTAAGGATGTCAGGGACCTTGCTATGCTCTTAGGGACACCGTGGGATGTATCCCAAGGCAAGGCCATGAGATACTTCGGCAACAAGAAGGACCCGACGCTTGGCCTCATAGTCAACACGGCACTGGGTGAGGAGTGGTGGGGCGACAACACCATAGACTATGACGAGGGGGCACCCCCGCAGGAGAGGCTTAAGCATGGGATAATGAGGTTCATCAACAGCTTTGACCCGGGCTTTGTCAAGCTGACGGACTATGAGAAGATGAGGTCAAGCAAGGAGGACATGCTTGGCTTTGTAGGTGTCCGCACCGGCAGGTCAACCGGCGGTGTTGGCCAAGATTACTTGGACTATCAGGACTTGATGAGGTTAAGGGCAACGGAGAAATACGAGAAGGGCCGCATAGACCAGAAGATGAAGCAGGCATGGATGGCCGGTGACTATGAGGAGTTGATGATGTTGGCTATGGATAAGGGCGAGGATATAAACACCATCTTGGAAAACTTCATGTTACGCATGACAAATCCCTACGCCTATAAGTTCCAGACCTCTACCAAGAGGGTAAGAAGGCAACACTTGGGGGTAATATAATGGACAACCTTATACTCCACGACATGAAACGCATCGCTTTAGCACAGCGGGAGCTGTCAGATGCTTTAGATAAGTTGTATAATGACGCTAAAGAAAAGCTGTTAAACAAGGAGGATGACAAGTGGAACAAATTATCGCCTTCGTTAAAGCAAACTGGGCCGAGATAGCAACGGCCGGCCTATTGCTTCTAAGGGTCGTGGAGTGCATAGTCAAGGTGACACCCACCAATGTGGACAACAAGATACTTGAAGTCATTAAAGAGTTCTTCAGGATAAGCTGATGATATTCTCAGGCTTCAGTTTACTCAAGCTCTTTGGCGGGTTCAATATCTTCAACGGGGTGGTGTTGGGTAAGCTACTCTGGAACATAGCCGTCACTATCGTATGCTTGGCTGTGTTCTGGAAAATCTTTCTGGCACCTACCAATGTTACTCACCAGACAGGGACCATTACCAATGTGGCATCGTGTGAGGACAAGGCGTTTGTCGGTATCAAGTTCTGGTTCTTGAAGTTGGGGGTAAGTGTTAAGTGAAAGTTAATCCGCTTAATTCGCTTAATTCGCAGGATGTGGTGTGCGTTTTCGGGAGGGGTCACTCTGGGACAAGGATTCCTACACAGCTTTTACAAGATAACGGCGTGTTTATGGGGACCCCTCTCAACAAATCCATGGACCTGATAGGCACAAATAATGTCTATTATAGCGTGTGCCGTATGGCCGGTTACCGTGCGAGGCATATCACCGGTGGCCTGTGGAACCTGAAGACCCTTATCAGCGGCACTATACCCAACATTGACAAGCAACTCAGCAAGTATCTTTCGTCTATCATTAACAGGGAGGGTAAGCGTGGGTGGAAGCTACCGGAGACGGGCCTTATCTACCCGTGGCTGGCCCGCATGTTCCCCGAGATGAGCTTTGTCTATTGGGTAAGGGACCCACGGGATGTCATACAGGGTCCGCACATCACGGATATACTGGGTGCCTTTGATGTCCCCTGCCCCCTGACGGATGATGTCTATATGAACCGGGCCTTGTCATGGAAGTTCCAGTTTGACATCATGTTCCAGACCCCTGCCCCCAAAAACTTCCTGATGATACGGTATGAGGATTTCCTTGAACACCCTGAACGGGAGGTAAAAAGGCTCGGGGATTTCGTGGGCATAGAGATAAAGAACATCCCCCCTCCCCGGAAAGACAGGATGCAACTCTGGCGTAACCTTCCGAGGAAACAATGGGACTATGATTTCCTGAAAAAACCTCTGCTTTTTTTGGGCTACCCTCTTGACTAAAGATTTTTTCATGCTATACTATCGGTGAAGTTAAAAACCGAGGAGTAAAGTGGAATACATTTCATACCGTTCATCCGCAATAGCACGCAGTTGCTGGAAAAAATATTTCTTTGATTCAGTTGAACACCTCGTCCCACGCAAACACTCTACATCCCTGATTACAGGCCGTATACTGCATGGTGCCATGGAGCAACATTACCTTGGTGTCTCGCACGATGACTGCCTTGACTACATCAGAAAAAGTTTCGCAGAAGAAATATCAAAAGCAGAATTGATAGACCAAGAAGAACTGGTGGTCGCTCGTTACCAGACCCTTGGCATGTTTGGCAACTTTCCTTTCGCAGAGTATGACGCAGAGATAACTGAAGTGATACCGGAGATGGAGTTTGAAGTTCCGTTGCCTTCCTCACGGGGCATACGCTTCATAGGCCGACTTGATGGTCTCGTCCTATCCAACGGGAACTGGTGGGTCAGGGAATTTAAGACTACCGGATTAAGCATGAGACAGTTTGAAGGTAGGGCCAGTAAGTCAGCACAGGGGACTGGGTATGTTTATGGTGCCAACAAAAAAACAGAGCTACCGATAGCCGGTATCATGTTTGACATCATCAAGCGGCCTATGTTGCGTAAGCGTCTTACCGAGAACATGGACCAGTTCGGACTGCGTATAATGAAGGACTACCATGACCGGCCTGAGTTTTACTATCGCCGTTACTATACCTACCGCACCGAAACAGACATCAACCTGTGGCAACAGGACATGACCACACTTATTCAGGATATACGCATGCGTAAGAAGACGGGCAGGTATTACCGCAACCCAGAAGCATGCTGGCAGTTTAATCAAGAGTGTCCGTATTCAAAGATATGTTGGGATGAAAAGCCCGATGAGCTGACTGTTCAATTATGTTTTGAAAAGGGGGAGAGTTATGCAGAAAGGAAAAAAAGAGAAGCCACTGTTAATCACACCGAAGAAACGCTTGCTGGACAAGATGGGCAAGCCTGTGATACTGAATAACGACAAGACAGTGGAGTGGGCCAGTCTCAGTGTGGAGACCAAGCTTGACTTGGTGAAGGACGGTATCAACGCCCTGCTTATGAGGCAGGACATGCTCAAGGACCTGTTGGATAAGATACTCAGTAAGCTTGATACTATGCAGATACAGGCCCCACAGTATCCGCCCGTGCAACCGATGTGGGATTCAGGCACAGGCACAGCAAAGTGTGTGCCATTAAACGAACTTGAAGTATTACAGAAGGAGGTGAAAGATGCCAGACATAGACAGCAAGAAATCACCGCTAAATGCCAGTCAACAGGAACGGCCGCAAGCTCCAGCTTCCTTGGACAGTTTGCAGGAGCATATCCTGTCTCTGACGGGAGCGGTAAAGACCCTAACTGAAGTGGTGATAGGGTGGAAAGCAGAGACTGACCTCCGTGCGAGGGCAGGTAAGTTTGGAGGAGGTCCATATGTCCAACGGTAATATACCGAACAACACTCTTAATCCGAGTAAGGTGCCGGATAAGATACAGCGGGGAATATCGTTCCTGATATACGCTAATCCCGGTGTAGGCAAGACCACAATGGCAAGCACCCTCCCGGCTGGTGAGACATTGTTCATCAGCTTTGAGGCGGGGGTGGGGCCGTTGATGGGAACTGACCACATGGTGTTCAGTATCAAAGGTGAGGACGAGCTTGAAAGGCTGGAGAAGATGTATAAGTATCTGGCCACTGAGAAGCACCCGTTCAAGTATGTGGTGTTGGATAACATCAGCGAGATGGAACAGTTCATCCTGCTGTATCTGACACGCAAGCGGGACAAGGAGTTCACCGAGATAAAAGAATACGGTGATGGTGCGTTCAAGATGAGGGAATACCTGCGGTTGTTCCGTGACCTTGTGTTCAAGGGTATCACGGTAGTGTTCAACGCATGGGAGTTCCCGCTGGATATACGCAACATGGACGGCAAGGTGTTGACAGCCACCTTCCCGAAGATGGCAAAGCGTATAGCTCCGGAGATAGTGGGTATCGTAGATGTGTGTGGACATCTGCGAGTGTCAGACAAGTCAGGGAAACGGTGGGTCAAGTTCGGACCTGATGACCAGTGTGTTACCAAGTGTCAATTCAAGGGCCTTGACGATGCCGAGGTAGCCGACTTCCCTACCTTGCTGACAAAATTGCGTGAGTATGATTACAAGAAAAAGGAGGAGTAATGGGCAAGAAAGCTGTAATTGATTGGAGCAAGGTAGCGAGCCAGAGCTTCCCGGTGTATGCGGCTGGCACCTATCGTGTGCGTATTGAGGACTGGGAGGAGACTGAAGCCAAGAACACAAAGACCCCTCAGGTATTGTGGACATCCACTATCATAGAGGGTCCTGACACAGGTGGGCCTATGAGGGACTACACACCCCTTACAGAGAAATCCCTGTTCCGCATAGCCAACCTTGTTCAGGCGTGTAATGTAGACCTGTCAAACCTGTCAGCCATGGAGGTAGGGTCCAAGTCCTTTGCCAAGGTTCTTGATGCCTGCAAGGGATGCACTACCTACTGGACTGTCAGCTATGACAAGGACTACAACAATAATAAGGTGACAAACTACAGCGTGGACGCATCACAGCAACCTGTCATGGTGGCGGGCGAAGAAGAACCACCCTTCTGAGGCGATATAAGGTCCTTAGAGGGGCATTCCCACTTTTAAGGGGGGTTCATCTTCTTCCCCCCCTTTCGCCCCTCTGAGGCCCCTTTCTGTTGAAAATAAGGGGTGTTTAAAGTGGCTAAGAGACTGACAGATACGGATAAATGGGACGACCCTTGGTTCTATAATCTTGAAACCAAGTATAAGTTCTTATGGGTATACATCTTAGACAAGTGTGACTGTGCCGGTATATATAAAGTCAACCTTATACTGGCCAGCCATCATCTTGCTCAAGTATATGACGAGAGGGAAATCCTTGTGGCTTATGGTGAGAAGGTGCGTATCCTTAACGGTGGGACATACTGGTTTATACCCAAGTTCATTGAGTTCCAGTATGGCTTACCCCTTAATCCTGCATCCTCTACACATAGGGGTGTGATAAAACAGATGGAAAGGGTTAGTAAAGGGTTATCTAACCATTACAGTATAATAAGGGTGAAGGATAAGGATAAGGATATACAAGAGAGTATCTATAAGGAGATAGTAGACTACTGGAATAGTAAGAAAGGACTACCCCGTATAGTTACTCTCACTCCCGAGAGGGAAAAGAAGCTGGGCAAGAGGTTTGAGAACATACACTTCAAGGACAACTGGAAGGAGGCTATAGACAAGATGGCACAGAGTTCCTTTATGAAGGGTCATAATGACAGGGGATGGAAGGCCACTATAGACTGGTTCATAGCCAACGACCATAACTATGCCAAAGCATTGGAGGATAAGTATGCAGACAAATACGACCCACTCGCAAAATACAAAAGTATATAAGGCTAAGACGGTGATACCGGGTGTCAAGGTGTTGGGTAAGGACGCCGAGGTAGAGCATCTGGTTGCTGTCCCGGTAGGTCGTGGCTATACCCATGTGGACTACAAGGGGACGGTGGTAAAGCTGGGTGTCCCCATATCAACACAGAAGTTTAAGGATAAGTATGGCCGTGGTGATTATGAGCTTGCTTATTACAAATGGAACAGGGTAACAGACCTGTTCGGGGAGCCAATTTAAAGGAGGAGTTATGGGGGTTTGTTGCTTGATGAAAGGCAGTTCTGCAGAACGAGCCGAGTAATGACAAATGGTAGTTACACTAAGGCAACATAGAAGACCAGCCCCCACCAACCCAAAGGATAATGGATAAGGAGACAGACGGTGGAGATAGTATGGAACGCCAATGATGAGATAGGTGCGGTATGTATGGCCGCCTTAAGGGCTGGCCTTCCGCAAGAGGAGCTTGAAGTATACATGGCCGAGGTGGCTTATGGCATGTTGGATAAGTTTGCTTACCAGCCTCTGCCTTCTACGCCGCATAAGCTGGAGTCCCTCCGTGCTGACATGGATACTATGGACTGGAAGACACAGAAGAAAGAGGCGAAGCAGGAGATACTCTTGCGTGTGTTCAAGGACCCTGAGGTGTCTAAGTATATGGATGCCGTAGGTAAGATTACTTCCTCTAACTACAGCAACGCCAAGGCATTGGAGGAATACATGTCCATATGGCTGGAGTGGGAGGAGGCTGACAAGGCTACCAAGTGTTGGGAATTATACCGTGAGTATCCCGATGCTATACGGCTGTATGAGAACGGAGGAATAATATGGCAGAAAAAAAGAAAGGGTTTCGGAGAGAGACAAAAGTAAAGTGCGAGATGTGCGGTAAGAGGTTTAACCAGAAGAACCCGCAGCAACGGTATTGCAGTAAGAGGTGTTGGCAAGAAAGGTGGGGACTTGATGAGCAAATACAAAGTAAGGCGTAAGGCTTTGATGGACTTCTGTTCCGAGTGGGATGAGGAGATAGAGACCGCCTATAATTCTGATAACGATTCGGACATCCAAGTGGTGGTGGACATAGCACGGCATGAGCTGGGCTATTCAGACCGCACATGGTATCAAGATATATGGGCGGTTATACGCAAAGCGTGGGAAGACAAGAGTGACAAAGATGTATAAAGATTATACTATGGTTACCGGCAGTCGTGTGGATAACCTTATGCGGTGTGTTGATACCGTCGTGGCGGAAGGTATCCCGGGAGATTTCATAGAGACTGGTGTCTGGAAGGGGGGCATGTGTATGCTCATGCAGTCAATGCACACAGGCAGGCGAGTGTTCGTGGCTGACTCCTTTCGTGGGCTACCGCCCCCCGACCCCAAGTATAGGGCTGACGATGGTGACAAGCATTACAGGCGTAAGGAGTTGGCGGTCAGCAGGCAGGAGGTAGAAGATAACTTCAGGAAGGAGGGCCTGTTGGATGACAAGGTGGTCTTCCTTGAGGGCTGGTTCAAGGACACCCTGCCAACGGCACCGATAGACAAGCTTGCTATACTCCGGCTGGACGGGGACATGTATGGGTCAACCATTGAGGTGTTGGATATACTCTATGATAAGCTCTCACCCGGTGGGTTCTGTATCATAGATGACTACGGGGCAGTCAAGGGCTGCCGATATGCGGTGACAGACTTCCGGTGGAAGCGTAAGATAACAACGCCGCTTAATATCATAGACTGGACTGGTGTGTATTGGAGAAAGTAATACTCAGGTGTGATAAGTGCGGCGATACACCGCACATCAAGGTGTGGGGTAGCATGTTCTGTATACCATGTATCGTAGCGTATCTAAACAAAGGAGGGTGTGATGGGAAGGAAGAAGAAGATAGCAACGGGGAACGGGTGGCTGGTGATACCAAAGAGCAATGTGGAGGACATACTGGAGCAGGGGTGCAAGCAGGTGAGGGGCAGGTATGACCACATCATTGAGCGGGCTATCACCTTGGACACTGAGGATGTTATGTGGAATGACATGGGTAGCCTTGGCATTGAGAACATGAAACAGTATACGGGGTTCAAATCCTATATCAGGACACGGGCCAAGACGAAGTATAAGTTCAGGCTGGATGTCATATACAAGGACGGGAAGGTATACATAGTCCCGAGAGGTAAACTGAAAGGAGACAAGTGATGGCAAGAACAGGTCGTGGTAACGCAGGTCGTGGTGGCAGGGGTAGTTGCGGTGGGACCCGCAGGCGTGATGGTTCCGGCGGTGGTGTTGGCAACCGTGGGACCAAGAGGCAACCACCGAGAGGTGCCAAAACAAGGACAGCAGGTAGGGCATGAATTGTGAGGGGTTCTCGCATGAAGTTAGGACACTTGTGTTTAAAGCACAGCACGGGTATTGTAAGCACTGTCTTAAACCAATGGAAGAAGTGCATCACAGGTTGCACAACAGCAGTCTGGCCCGTTCAATGTGTCCTAACTTCGTGCATAGCCCCTTCAATGCCGTTGGGTTATGCCATGCGTGCCATGATAGTGTCATAGCACAGTATCGTATAACATTGGATGAAGGCATACTCTATGAGGGGTGGCTGACAAGACGATTGGAGGAGGATGAACAGAATAGAAATATGGAACCCACGGTGGCACGACAGGACGGTGCTGATAGCAAAATACAAAGTAAAAGACCTAAACGACATAGTGTTCACAAAGGGAACGCTAAAGGGAAGAAGTTACCAGATGACGGGTGCGGACATAGTGAAGCACCCGCTGGAAACTAACGGGAAAATAACTTGTTATGCTGTGCCGTTGAGGAATGTCATGGGTGATGACTACGAAACCATATGAACTGGGGGAACATGAGGAAGGTGAAGTCAAAGGCGATACGCAAGGCAGTGATGATGCAATACGCACACCTGCCGGAAAGCATAAGAAAAAAGGTAGACCCAAGAAGGGCATACCGAAAGGCAAAAAAACTATACAAAAAAGGAGAGTATGATGTTACTAAAGCCTAAGAGGGGACATGTGTTGTTGCAGTTGGAGATACCCAAGCTTGTTTCTCAGGGCGGTATACACCTTCCGGAATCGGTGGATGCTGACCTGTGGGGAAACAGCAGGTTGCTGACGGGCAAGGTAGTAGAGGCCAATGAGTGCATAGACCTTAAGGTGGGTGACCGGGTGTTGATAGACAAGTTTGTAGGGGTTGGCCTTGTCATTGACGGGGAGGAGATGCTGTTACAGGACGAGATGGATGTGTTGGCGACATTTGTAAAGGGGGAATGATGGGCATAATACTGGCGATACTGATGGGGTTTGCGTGGGCTATCGGGGGAGAGCATGGCTTCGGCAAGTGGAAGCGTGGCCTGTTGGTCGGCTTGGTGACGGCTGTCTTTGCGTTGCTTGGTGGATACCCTTGGTATTTCTACCTGTTCCTTGTGTTCTTAAGCTGGGGCATATACCAAGCCCTGTTCTATGATGAGTGCATACAGATGGTGTGGGCCGGGACGGACATAATAGAGCAGGCCATGGGGTTCTTCGGGTTGTTCCTGAACGGGTTGCTGTGCGGTGCGATACCGGCATGGTATTACTGGGTGGGCCATGGGTTCTCTTGGTTGCCTATGCTTGGTATCCTTGTGCTGTCGGGTGTTGGTTTTATCGGGGCCGCCATCAGTTCTAATTGTTTTGAGTGGAGCTGGGGGCCATGCAAAAAGATAGGCTTGGTCAAGGTATGGTGTCCGGCTGATAGCTGGTGGTGGGCGTGTTGGTTATACGGGTTACTATTGGGGGTGATAACATGGGTATCGTAGCAACAGAAAATTGGGGTGGGCTACTTGATACGGATTTGCGTGACCTGTTCACTGCGACTTATTCTTATGCGACCCACAATGAGTATATTCGCAGTGCTTTTAAGCAGGCACAGAAGCTCAAGTCAAACGAAAAGAAAAAGCTTACCGAGAAGAAGGACAAAAGCTTGGATGACCTTATAGAAAAAGCGGCTAAGAAAATAGTAAAAGGGGGGCGTGGTGAAAGCGTGGAAAGAACTTGAGAAGGAGGTAGCCCATGTGCTTGGTGGGAAACGCAACATCCGTGTTGGTTACCATGATAGGGTTGCTGATATTGACCATCCTATTTATTCAATAGAGTGCAAGTATGGTAAGCAGGTTCCCAAGTATCTTATGGTTGACTACACCTGCGGGTTCGTGGTGGGGACAAAGAAAAGCCACACGCTGTATGTGCTTATACCATCACATGAGATAGAGGTCTCCGATATACTTGCCATCAGCATGCGTGGGTTCGTTGGGTTGCTGTCCAAGCGGAAGGCAGAGTTTATCAGGCGTGGCCTTGCACAAGCAAAGGGATACGGGGGCAATGGTATCCCCTTGCTGTGCGTTAAGAGGCCATATCAGCGTGGGTTCGTGGCTATTCTTGATGCGGGTTCTGCTTAGATATGGACAAGAGCCACTTATGGAAGTGAACACTTATCCTTTTCCATAGTGTCTTATCGTCCGGGGCGAGTCTCTTGCGTATAGTTTCCCCACAGCGGGGGCAGACCTTGCCTTCCACACTCAGCTTGTAAGCTTCCTTGTAGCCTGAGAGGTAGGCATACTTAAGGAACACTACAAGGTCAGCTTCAGTCTTAATCTCCTTCCGTGTCAGGAGGTCCTTGCTCGTCGGGTTGTTCGGTATCGTTGTCATAGAAGTTCTCCATTATTCTGTTGAACTCATCGTATTCTTCCTTGGTGCTGTTGGATTTGGAAAGGTCATCCGATAACTGGGTAAGCAACTTCCTCATTTGGTCTACATCTTGGCTCATGCACTTCCCGATTATCCTCCCCGACTTGGAGAACAACCCCTTCTTGATGGTTATGATATAGAAGGAGTCCCCCCTCTGCATCTCACTCAATGTGAGGAAGGCATCGCCGAGGGCCTGTTTGTATGCGGCCTTTCCTTCCGGTGAGTCTTGGTCATAGAACTCATATTTGTCATGCTCCATTTTGTTTCTCCAATCTGTATCGGTTCATACACTCTGTGCATTTCCAAGCAGGTTGCACACATGACCTGTCCTTACTGTCTATGTCACGCACATAGCATGGCATATGTGGCCCACACTCCGCAGGTATGGGTGGTTGGGGGTCGTGCTTTCTGAATATGGTCTTCTTCATTGTGTCCTCCTTACAGTGCATCCACTGTATTTATGTTGTTCTTAATGGTTGCCTGTTGCTGTTGCTGTGCCTGTGCTTGGAAGTTCTTTTCCTCCATCCAAGCATACTCTTTCTCCTGCTTGGCTATCACCATCTCCATGGTCCACTGTGTCCCAAGGTCCACCGCCTTCAGGAACCCAACATAGTCAAGCTTGCCTGTGCTTGATACATTGCACACTGCCTTGGCTACCACGCCATGCTCAACCATGTAGTCATACAACTTCTTCATGGCTGCGGTGTTGGCATGCTTGGTCTGGTTCCGGATGACATCCTTCTTGGATGTGCCTTGTGATGGCCTTATCTGATACACTTTCTCTATCAGATAGCTGTTCTCTGTTCCTTCGGGCATCCAACCCTTTATCTCATACACCTCTGTCTTTGGCCTCGGCTCTGCTACCAGTTCCGTGCCGTCCTCCAACACCATGTATGGTATCGGGTCCTGCAACTGGCCATGCTCATCCACATAGCCACGGCCATCTGTCATCACGGGCTGTCCGTTCAGCATGTTGGTAAAGGACAGCTCATTGCCGGCATGGTCCTTATACTTGAGCTTCGGTGACCCATCCGCTTTGATTTCAATAGGCACACCTGCCACTGTCCTCGGCTTACGCCCGCTCAAGTTCTCCATCTTCACATCACACACCACACCTGCGTCCGTTGCGATAATCTTCAAGTTAGTTGCTCTTGCCATCTTCTTCCTCCTTTGGTTAGTCTAACATCTCTGTTATTGCGTCCATGATGGTCCTGTCTGCCATCTCACCAGTGATAATGTTGTGCCTTGTTATCAGCTTGGTAAAGTGGCCGACCGGGCAAGCACCGACACCCACCACCATGACTTTAATTGTGCTTGCATTGTCTATGATTTTCTTTCTTACTTCCTCTATCTCTCGCTGGTTCACCTCGCCGTCAGTGATAGTGAGGATGAGCTTGTTCCCATCCACATCCCATGCCTTCATCATCTCCTCCAGTGACGCATTGAAGGCCGTCTCCAACGATGTGCCGCCGTCAGGTATCCTGAAGTATTCACGCTCCCAGTTCTCCTTGCTCAAGATGTGGTATCGGTTACCAAATGCACGCAGGTCATAGGTCACATCCAGTCCATACGCTTGGTTGCACTCCTCAAGTATGTGTATTATGGACTTGGCTGTGCTTGCCACTGTCTGCTCCCTGCTCACCTTGTCATAGAGTTCTTCCTCCATGCTACCCGAACAGTCCAACAGCAACAGCACCTTTGACTTCATCCTCTTGGTATGCGTTGCGTCCTTGTAGATAGCATCAATGTCACCTACGGGGAACGCTACCAAGTTGTCCGTATCCAACACCTCACCTTCGGGAACGACCTTGGTTTCCTTGATGTTCAACAGCTCCGTGAAGCACACCTTGGTTGTCTCTCTCAGTGCTATCTGTTCGTTCTCCGTAATAGGCTCATAAGCCACGCTTTCGTCCGCTTCAAGTAGCTCACGCTTCTCGTCTTCATACTCATCCATGCCGTCAAGGTTGAGTTCGGTGTTGGCTTTCGGCCTCTCCTTGAAGGTGCCGTCGCCCGAGACTTGGACTGCCTTCCTGCTCTGGCCGGGTCCTCCGTCTCCGCTGTCATTGCCTTGTGGAACATCTCCCTCATCGCCGTCTCCGCTTCCACTATCTGTATCGTCTCCTTCGCTGTCAGGCTCTTGTTTATCACCTGCACCTGTCCCGCTGCCAGTGCCTTGAGCATCCTTTGTGGAGTTAGAGCCTTGTCCAGTGTTGCCATCACCGCCATTTCCGCCATTGCATTTTCCTTTTTGTCCCTTTGCTTGTTGCTCTTGTTCATGCTCCTCCTTTGCTTTGAACAACCTCTTGGCGAAGTTATCTATGGCACCCCATAGTGCCTGCCTGTGGGTTTTCGTGTCGCTGCCGGCCAAGTCATACAGTTTGTATATCACTTCTTGGAAGTATTGGTCTAAGTTGTGTCCGGATATGGCCTTGTATACATCAGGCTCCACACTCTCCATAAACCCCTCGTTCCTCTTGATGAGGGCCTGAAGTATCTTGACTTCAATGGGTGCCGTGCTTGGTTTCTTCTTCCTTTTCTCAGCGAAGCTGTCATACATTTCTTGGTAGAACCCACGCATGTTGGGCAACAGGTCCATCATCTGCTTGTCAATGCGTGCATCCTCACATGCATTGATGATGTGCCGGTCACTGTCTTTACGCACAGCCTTGGACAAATCAAACTTGGTAAACCTGATATGTCCTGCCTCATGTGCGAGCAGACCCAACGCTGCCATAAGGTTCTCGGTCTTCATGTTGCTCGGCAGTGTGATGTGTCCTGTCTTTGGGTTGCATGAAGGTATCGCATTTTCTACCATCTCAAGGCTCACCCTGCTCTTGTCAGCCATGAACTTTGAGATGATGTCAAATGTCCTACGCCTTTGCCTTTCTTGTGCGTCCATTACACTCTCCTTTCATTGAGGTCTGACCACACACCCTTGGCCAGTGTCATCAACGGTTCCTTTGCTGACGGCTGGCTTATCGCTTCAGTAACCGAAGCCATGCCGTCCTCTATCGCTTCGTGCAGTGAGAAGCCTGCCATCCACAGGTCTATCATGTTGTGGAGCTGTCTTATGCTGATGTCAACAGGCAACTCGCTCTTGTCTATCGTCTTGTTCACAGCCTCGTAATACTTGACGAACAGTGACCTCTCTGCCGGTGTCATGTCGGGGTGTGCCTTCTCAAGTATGCTGTCAAGCTCCTTGGTTGTGAACTCCGGGTAGCTGATGTAAGTGCAACGGCCAAGGAAGTTGCTCGCTCTCACATTACCGCCGATATACTTCTTGCTCTTTGGGTTCTGAGCAAAGCATATGCGACAGCCGGGGTGCAACTTATACACCTTGCCGTTCCCGTTGTCAGCATCCTTGATGAACAGCTCCCTGTTGGCTGTCAATGCATGGAAGTCATAGGTATTGGGCTGACTTATCGCATTGATTTCATCAAAGGTTATAACGCACGGCCCCTGTATCGCCTTGACGAACAGCGACTCAATGAACTCTATGTTACCCTCTCGTATTGTCTTATCACCGAACAGTTTGGGTAACTTGAAGTCCTCGTAACAGGAGAACAGGAAGTGAGGAAGCCCCCTCTTGTGTGCGTAATACTGCGGTGCCATGGTCTTCCCTGTTCCCTGCTTACCCTGCAACAGTGGATACTTGTTGCCCTTGCCTGATGCCTGAAGGTCCAAGTGAGTAGCGAGCCTGTCATCTACACCCCTCTCCACATAGTGTGCGAACACCTCAGCTTTGGGTATGAACTGTTCCAACTCTGGGTTTACCGGGTCAGCGTTCACCTCTATCTCACGCTTCGTCTTGGTCTTCTTCACCTCAAGCCAGTCCTCAAGCCACGCCCACTCACACTCCTCAACAGAGTATATCCTGCCTCTGCTGTCATCTACCATGTCCGATATGGTCACTGACCTGCCCTTCATCTGCCTCATCTCGTCATTGATGCCGGGTAATACAGTGTCATCATCAGGCAAGGTGTGCGATATGATTAGCTTATCGCCCTTCTTGAACTTGAAGGTTCCTTTGCTCATGTTTCCTCCTCCTTGTGGTGTTGGTTTTGGTGTCGTCTTCTTGCCTCCCAGTGGTTCACCCATGTCAATGAACCTCTGCCTTATCGTGCTGTGATGTAGCTTTTGCCCTCTCTGTGATAGCAACTGGTGTGCTATCCACTTGCTGTTCTGCCTGTGTGGCTTTAAGGTATCACGCATTTCACGCAGTGTCTGGTCACTCACTTTGCTCGTCTTCACTCTCGTCACCTCCTCTGCGGACAGTTATGCTGTCCCCTCTTGTTTTGTCATCACGCTTACGCACATACACTGGGTGTCTCAATGACCCACTACCCAGTATCTGATTATACTTAACCTCAACGATGTCACCCACCTTGATGTCCTTCTTGTATTTATCAACACACTTCACGCCAGTTACCACATTGAACAGGTAGTCACCTGCCTCATTGTATACATCATGCTCTACCTCTATCCGCTCTTGGTCTTGGCACACCTTATAGACCCTGAGGTCTGAGGTGAACTCAGTCTTGAGCTTAACCCATGATGTCACAGGTAGCACACTATTGAGTGGCTTTACAACCACACCCTCGTATCCTGACTTGGTAGCCTGTTGATATTCACGCCATAGTTCTTGATGTGTATGCACCTTGGTTCCGAGGACAATATCCACATTGAAGTCACCCGTGCATGTGTTCCAGACCGCCCCGTCGGGCAGAGTGTCCCATATCTGAGACAGCAGTGTTTTCCGTTCCATCAGCGGATGCTTTGTGAGGTCCTCGCCTTGGTAATGCAACACATCAAAGACCATGTAGCATGTGGGATTATCCTTATCGCTGTTGAGCTTGAAGATGTCACCTGCTTGACCACCCTCTTTGATAAGCTCGCCATACAGCACACAGTCACTGCCGAATATACTTAGGAGCGTATCCGTGATAGCAGTGTTGGCCCTCACCCTTCCGTGTCTGTTGATGAGCTTGCCGTTGAAGTAGACATTGAACTCGCCGTCATACTTCGGCTCAACTACGGCAGGAAACCGCACATCCTTGTCCTTGGTTTTCATTTCCAGTCTTGGAGCTATGTTCATTATATCACCTCCTCTCTTTAGTTTCAACACTCTTTCAATGTAGATTATTCATGTTGTTGGGTATCTTCAGTTGTTTTGATGCTACTTGTTCCTGTTCCGGCACCACTTTCACTTGTTCCATCTCCAACTCATACGCCTCAAGGACAAGGCTTTGTAGTCCCTTCCTCATCTCCTTGCTTGTGGGATAGAAAGTTTCATACCACTTGCCGTCCTTTGATTTCTGTGTTGGCATGGACAGGAACAGCCCGTGTTTGCCGTTCACTATGCGTAGTCCCTTGACTACGAAGGTATCCAGTATCACCAAATCACAGAACGCTTTGGTTACACCTGTCCCATTGACAAGGTGCATGTGTTCCACTCTAACTACAGGTGTTGGCATGTTCCTCCTTTGCTTTTGCTCGTAGCATTTCTGTTCTTGTCATTGTTCCCGTCCTTTCAGTTGATGTATCGCCCTGTCTATTAGCTTGTCCAGTTTGGTATCGCTTACTATCAGTGTTGGCACATGCTCATCATCACCAAGCATGGTCTGTTGCCTACGCAGGTAGCTTGTCAGGTGCTTACATGTCTTGGGTTTGTCCTTGCTGAACTTCCATGCTGGACATGTGCAATACAGAACGCCATCGTTGCCTTCAACTATGTTGTATTTGCCTATTGTGTCCAGTATCCTTGGCATTATCCCTCCTTCCCATCAGGTATCTTTTCCAACAACTCATACAGGTTCTTCGTCTCCTCTTGTGTGAAGATGTCGTGCCTATCAAGGTATCTTGTCAGCCTTGCAAGGAACATGGCCACCCTGTATAGCGTGTCGTAGATGTCCGTCAGTGTTCTTAATAATTCTGGCATATCATTCTACCTCCCATTGGTTCCACAGTTTGTCAATGTAATGCTCCGTGAACTTCACGGAGCTATTCCAACCTACCTGGTATCCTATGATGAAGCACATCACGCCTATACATAGGACAAGACCCAACACTATCAGTATCTGTGTCATTATCCCTCCTCTGGACACCACTCAAGTGTTATACAGTAATCAACACAACCATCTTCAACATCACAGTTGTCCTTGATATACTGAACAGCATCTTCCATTGACTTGAAGTATGTCCCTGTTGTGTATGCTACTCGCCCTTCCAGTTTGCCTTCACACCCTTCTTCACACGCTCCAGTTATCTCCATTGGGTAGACTGTGTAGACTATCATTAGCCCTTCCTTTCATCTGTCAACATGAGCAGGTCTTTCTTCTCCACTTGTGGCAGGATACCATTACCCAACACATGGGTGAGTATCACCTGTGCTTCACCCATATACTCACACATGTTGAGCTTGGTTATCAGCTTGTTCTTGATGTTGTGGGGTATACGCAGGGCAGTTGTTGCCCTGTCTATCTTCTCGTCCAGTTTGTTGATGCTCTCCTGTGCTTTATCACGCCTTGAGTAGTTGAGTTTGCTCCCTGTTGAGTCCAACCCTGTTTCTTCCAATGCTTTCGCAGCCAAATCCAGTTTGGCTTGGGCTGTCTTGTAATCCTTGACCAGCCTGTGCCAGTTGGTGTCCTTCTTCCATTGGATGATGACCTTCTCCTGTGCCTCCTTGAGGTTGGCATTGAGGGCTGTGGTCTGGTTGACGAACTCGTCCTCAAGTATCTTAACGAAAGCCTTTCTCCGTGCTTCAGTGAGCTTGAGCTTGGGGTTTACCTTAAGGTCATTGAGATTTGCCTTTGTGTTGTTCATGTATCCTCCTTGTTTGGTTGTTATTTTGGGTCAAGGTTTTCAAAGGTGTGGAGATTATCCACTATCTTGTCTGCCTCACCACATTGACACACATTTTGGATAGGAACTCTGTCATCCAAGTCTGACTCACAGTAGCCAGTCCTCTTGTTGTAGTATTCGCACAGTTTACAGATGTCCTCTTTCATTGTTCCTCCTACTCTACGCCATTATCAAGCAACGCATTACATGCTGGGTTTCCACAGTAGTATGGCTCACCGAACACTATGTCCAATGAGCCGTCATCTGTCAACGCATACTGGTATTGCCCACACACAGGGCAGTATGCCTTGAACCTGTGTGTTCCTTGTGGCGTGGGATTATATCGCTCCACCTTGCGTGGGTGTGAGTTCAAGTCCTTCGCCACCTTCCATGACATGCTCCTCATTATAACAGGGCATGAGGCACACTCATGGATATGTTTGCCACACTCTGAACATATGCTCACTTCATTTGTCCTCCTTTGGTTAATAAACTCTGATGCCCTTGTGCTTCCTCTTGTTCAGCTCATTGCGTCTGTGAAGTGCGTCATCATACCATGTGCTGTTCAGGTGTCTCACCTTGGGTGTTGGCTTTGGCTTGGGCTTGGGTGCCTCTTGTATCACACCCTTGTCAATGAGAGTTTGCTTGGACACAACAATGTCATGCCCATACATGTTCAGTTTACTCATGTTCCTCCTTGTCCTCATACATTGTGTCATCAAAATACCTGACGACTTGGTTGCGTTTCTTGACAACTTCAGGTGTGTCATGTCTCACCTGTTGTATCATCTGTTCACGCATCTGTTCCAATGTGGGTTTCATTGGACACCTCCCTCTGTTAGCCATCAGAAGGCACAGAAGTCAGGGCAAAAGTGGACAACCACGCCCTTAATCAATGCCTTGAAACGGCACTTGTTCCTGTGCTTACAATGTTCGCACATTATCCCTCCCTCACTGTTGATTGTATCCTGACCATGCTATTGGCTGTGCCGAAGTGGTGGTCATAGTCCACATCAGCCATCTCACACTGGTGAGTCTTACCTATGTCCAACTGGTCATTGATTTCAAACGCCATCAATGTGTTGCCATGGTAATCCTCAATGGAGATAACTATTGGTTTCGGCATTGTCCCTCCTGTTGGTTATGCCTTGAACAACTGGCGTATCATTGTCCTGTCCTCAACCACATTGAGCTTGTGTTCGTCCTTGGTGTTGCGATACCTATCCTGTGTTGCCTTCTGTTCTGCCTCATTGGCGTAGCTATATACTGTGCCGTAGCGATAGTATATGGCTACATTTGTTCCCTTGCGTTTCATTGTTCTCACCTCCTCCCAGAGGGCATAGCCGTGTTGCCATGCCCTCATGTTATTTGCGTGTGCGTTTACCTTGATGCGTAATTGGCGAGTTGCGTTGCGACCTGCGACAGGTTATTCGCAATAGTGATAAGCTCGCCATTGCCTTTCGGCGACACATTGACCTTTGACTTTGACTTCGTGTGCGTGAGATACTTGGCTAACGCCTGTTCATTGACGCTTGAGCCACCGAAAACCTCGGCATACTTGTCTTTGGTGTCAAAGACCTTGTTGAACGCCTTGCCCCATAGTGTTATCTTGGGGTTCAGGTTCGCCAACATACCTGCTCCTCTTGCCATCTGTCTGTAAGTGATACCCATTGTTCTTCCTCCTCGCACATCCCGTGCGTGTTATGGGTTAAACGCACACCTGACAAGCAACACGCCTGTCAAGCGTTGCGTTCAGCGAGTAGTCCGAAACGGCGAGGTATTATACGGGCGTGCGAGGATTTTTATAAGGGGGTGGAGCAGGGGGGGTAGGTGGTATTATTCGCCCGTGTGTGATTTAGGTGAC
>Ga0272441_10001415_pt1 | contig 51163 bp, 48 predicted proteins | sample SSMProp6N_FD_193582 | JGI IMG/M metagenome (GOLD analysis project Ga0272441, IMG submission 193582) | Marine sediment archaeal communities from Little Sippewissett salt marsh, Falmouth, MA, United States - SSM-Prop-6N | ecosystem: Environmental > Aquatic > Marine > Wetlands > Sediment ... | reverse complement strand
TAGAGGTGATAAACTATCGTAAAAGTAAAAAAGGAAAAAATAAAAGATATTGGTTTTTGTATACTACCTGCATTAGTTGGAGTTGTTATTATATTTTTTTCAATTTCAGCTTCGTTTTCTACTGTTGTAGGAGTCCACATGGCACCATCATGGGTTTTTTTATGGGTATTCCTTGGACTGACCTTAATTTCACATACCATCGTTACAGTTAGTAGACGACGTAAATGTGAATAGAATTTTGAAAAATCACTATCTCCAACAGATATAAAACTTATTAATGTGACGTCATTTACATGCTCAAATCCCGATGCGGGCATAAGTATAACTGCTTTAAACTTGAAGTCTAACTCACTTCCCCTGCATCTTTTTCTCCGAGAAAACAAAGAATTTTTTTAATATTAAAATGGTGTTCAAATTTTCTTGTGGTTAAAAAAAGAGATTTAAACCCTGTTTACTAATAAATTAGTTCAAAATCTTTATAAAGGTATCATAAAAATAGTAGCATGCATTTAATTTGGAATTGCTTGCTCACATGGGTTTAACCAAATATCATTACCAGAAATTGTTATATTCCTATAATAATAACCTTCATCCTCATTTTCTGAGGTTAGACTATTTTCAAAAATTCCACCTTTAGTGGCAGCTGTTTGCACATATAAAGTCGAATAAAGACTACAGTTCAATGGAAGAACATTATTTGGGAAGAAGTTCTTTTCTTTATCAAAAACCCTATATGCATGCGTATGACCTGCTAGAACAAGATCTACGCCATAGCCCTCGCATACTTGAATAAAAATATCCTTGTTACGAACAAAAGTATCATATTTACCCCAATTAATTGCAGGATAATGCATAAGAACTATTTTATGAGGAGAATTACAATTACTTAACGCATCTTCAAGCCATAAAATATCAAACCAATATGTTAGACCACTGCCCATTACATTAATCCAATCTCTTGGTTTTAGAATATAATCATGCCCAGCGTCCATAAAAAACAAACTTAGATTTTCATAAGTAATTACGTATCTATCATCTTCTAATACGTGATTTTGATCAATTAACCTATGATAGTTCACTAAAGTATTGAACCAGCGATAATCATGATTACCAGGAATTGTATAAACAGGAATGGAATAACTTTCATCTGCATACAACTGTCCATCTTTTTTATATAAACATTCAAGAAATGCTTTGAAATTGAGAATTCCAAATAATCCGCTACCCCATTCAACAAGATCGCCAGTAATAACTACGAAAGCAGGTTTATTAGAAAAAGAATTAACATTTTCTATTACCGTTTTAAATTTATGTTGATTTTTTCCCTTATCAAATAATTTATGCATGACATGCGGATCAGTGATTTGTACAAAATAAAAGTCATCTGAACATATGTTATAATTACTTTCTTCATCAATTTTGGCGCTCGTCAGATTTGTAGCTGTTGTTGACACTGTAAAAATAGTCATAAATATAGAAAGACTTGCAAGTATAGTAAATATTTTTTTATTCATATGATTAATAGTAATTTTATAAAACATTGATATATAAATGTTGTTATACAACTCTTGCTATTATATATTATTATATGCAAAATCATTTTATATACTGTCGACCTTTTTTCATGATGAAGAGATTTGGACTTGAAGTCGAACTCGCTTCCCCTGCACTTTTTCTTCTTGATAATAAACAACTTTTTTAATATTAAAATGGTGTTCAAATCCCTTCCCCTGCACTTTTTATCTAAATTTAGGAAAATATAAGTTCAGCAAAACATTTCAATATTGTTGTTAGTACAGGATAAAACATGAACTGGAAGAAAATTGCTCAAAAAAAGAAATTAATTGCCTTTGTAATAGTTTTATTAATTGCTATTAGTATTTTGAGTTTTTATTTATTAAAGACATTACCAAACACTGATGCAAGTGGTTTCTTGGTTTCAATCAATAATTCTGGTGGAACTTCATGTTACTGTAGTGCAACATTAATAGAAGATGATGGTACATCATATTATATTTATTTTGAAAAATGTGGTTTCTCAGATATGAATTATTCTTTTACCAGTCAAGGTACCAAATTTTATTATGAATCAGAGGACAAATTAAATTTGAAATTAGATGAAATTAAGTATGTAATTAACAAAACTGAATTTTACAATGAAGAATTTTATTTTCATGTTGATTACTACACAATTGAATCTTGTTACAAAATGAATCTAAGTGAAGATGAAATAGACACTCTTGAGGGAATAATCCATAATAGCGGTTTCCAGTGGTTTGATTACGAATGTGGTGGTCTATCGGCACCTGGAGGCGGCTCTATAACAATTACTATCCCAGAATATCATAAGCGAGTAGAGGCGACAGGTAACGCTCCAGAAGGTTTTAGTAGAATTTATGATTATGTTTATGAGCATGTGCTAATTAAATAGGTTTTTTACTTTAGCAGTAATAAATATTTTTTTATGACTAAATTGGTGTTCAAATCCCTTCCCCTGCACTCGTATGGTATCAACAGGGAAAAACCATGGTTTTTTTACTTTTAAAATTAAGACTTGAGATATCTTTGACTGACATTATAACAGCGCAGGTATATATACTTGAACGAACAACTAGTTTATGGGATGATTAAAAATAAAAAAGCATCCTTAAACTATTTTGGAAGTTTAAAAATGATGAAAGAAGAAAGTCTAAATAGATTATTGGGAAAAAAGTGTAAAATAGTTACAAAAGAACCAGGTGATGAAAAAAATCATATAGTAATAGGTTTAATCAAGGAAATTGAATATGATGAAAAATTTATAATTATTGAATCCGCTCAAGGTATTGGTTGCTTGAACATGCAATCAATCGTAGCAATAAAACCATGGAGACAGTATAATATTTAGATGGAGAATTTGATATGATTAACATTAGATGTAAGAAATGTGGTTGGAAGTTACCTTTTTCTGCTATAAGCTCTAAAGATAGCGTAGTGCATCGTGGTGATTCTAGTGTTAACTGTCCTAAATGTGGTGAGCTTTTAATTCAAAAAGGTGGTAAGAAGCGTCGTTGGTACTAATTATGTCATTTTTATAAGTTAACAATTAAGATAGGACTATGCAAAATTATATAAGTAATGTAAACAGTTATAGTAAATAAGAAGGAAATAGAAATTTGAGTTTCCATCTTCAGAGTTTAGGATGGATTTATTTTTTTTATTTTTTTCAGACAATATAACTAAAAATAAAACTACAGTGAGTTAGAAAATGAATCAAAAAAATAGAAGAAGACGCAATAATAAAGATACAAAACAAAAAAAGGTAATTAGATGCAAAGTTTTAAATCGACCAGTGTTCGAACATGAAGTTTGTTCTAAGTTTAGTTCTAGAGTAAATTCTAATAATCAAAACAATTGTGGAAATTGTAAACATGCATTTTGATGTCTATTTTTGAAAAAAAAATTTAAAATTGGTGAAATTAAATGAAAGGAATTGTCAACTGGTACAGCGATAAAGAGAAGCAAGGATTAATAGAAGGACAAAATGGTGAAAACTTAATGGTTTATGAAAAAGACGTCCCGTTTTTAACATTACTTCATGCAGGTGACCCTGTAGAATACATAATGGAAAAAACAACGAATGGGCTTAAAGCAATAAAAATAAAAGAAATAACAAAGTAAAAATTTAAAGATGAAAACTATGTTTATAGCTTAAGTGGAGATACAAAATATATTCTTAGATTTGACTAATAGGATTACTAAATTCCTCCCCCTAAACTTATAACTCAATTCCATCATTAGCTTGTATTAAAATATATTTCTCATGGAATTTTTCCACGAGTTCAAACGTTAAAACATACTTCCCACTATCAATCAAAATATATCCCTGGTTATCATTTGTTATCCATTTATCCCCATCATATATACCCTCACGAAACCTGAAGCTTTCATCCAACCATAACACTTTTTTACTTCCACCATCAATCTTATAAAAAATAACTGTCCCATCCTCCGTTAAACCAGTCTCATAATTTCCATCATTGTTAATATCAGGATCGACACCGATGCCAAGAAACACAAGATTATCGGGTAGGTTAAAACTATGGATTCTCATAGTTCCACTGCCAACATCATTTTCGTTGACATCTCTTGAAACGCCACTGGCAAGTAATGACAACAATTCAGATTCCAATGCTTCGCATTCGTTTTCCATCTGATTCTCAGCAAGAACGACTTTGAGATGCATATAACCAAAGCAGATCATCAGAGAAATCGCTGCGATAACAGTTATACTAATAATAAGCCGTATCGGTATCATTTCAGTAGCATACTTATCTATCTTCCTCATAGCGTTCAGACCAAAATCTTTATTTTCCTGGTTCTAAAACAAGTGATTCAGCGCCACCATGCCAGCTAAGACGAGGCCTAATTTTTATGATATGAGATGACTCTGATGTATCATCCACAATCAATGCTACTCCTCGTTCATCCCCAACTTTTTTGATAGATTCACGAATCTCACCATGCATATACGTTGGACGGATACGACTAAGAGCATCAATGTCCTCCTGGGCAGTAAGACGATGGCAGATAATTATATCACTATGGCTAAGAACCTCAGAATCTAAGGCGCTAGGACGCTGTGTAGCCATCAACAATGATAACCCTGGTTGACGACCCTGGCGCATCCACTGTTGAATAAAAATATTTTTACCAAGAGTACTTTTATCTGAAGGCAAAAACAATTGAGCTTCATCAATAGCCATCCAAACCATTGGCATACCTTTTTCTTCGACGTTTAAACCCATTTTATTTTGCTCATGAACCTTCCGCTCACGAACACGTTCCTCAAATATTTTCTCACCGATAATAGATGCAACAATATCCTTCAGAACAGGATTGGGAAGATGACTAAGATCAAGAACAGAAACAACACCGCGTTTCACAAACTCAGAAACAGGAATCCCCTCCTTATCAAAAATACCCCATGATTCAGCTGCTGACAAATAATTCTCAGCAGCACCCTTAGTGTTTTCATCAGAACGTTCATCTTTTTTAATGCAATCAAGTAGATCATTAATAGAATAATTATCACTGTTTTCTTGCATTTTAAGAACAACACGAGTAAGAACAATACCAAGAGGATCAGTAGATTTAATATCAAAAAGCTGACACCAATGAAAAGGAGAAAGCTCAGAAACCCTCACTGAAAAACTTACAGCGTCAATATTGTTTTCCTTATATTGTTTAACAAATTTCTTTGGAACAAATAAATCTATATCAAAACCTTCAGGGTTCAAATTCCATTTTTCTAATTTTTCCAGTTCGTCTTTATTTGATGATTTAGTCGTCCAATATATCCCAAGGGTATCAAAAACAACTACTCCAAGATTATCCCTGATTTTTTTCTCAAGGCGACATATTTCCTCGATAAAAACACCGATGGTATATGATTTTCCATAACCCCGTTTACCACAGATTAAAACAATATGAGGCCTAATAACATCAATGAAAACATCAGCACCAAGAGATGAATCCAAGGCATAATAACGACCGATATTTAGCTTCCCGACTGATAATTTATCTTTACGACCGAGGACATAACAACTATCAGTGACCCCTGTTAAATTTGTGAATTTATCATCCATACTATTACCACTATCACAATGTTTTTTTTCTCACTATTAATTAGAGTTATTGGTTTATTATATAATTTATGTTATGATAATAACAAAGCTACTTCTTTTTTGTTCCAATCATAACACAAATATTATAACAGTAAAATTTTTAATTTTAATAAGGGACTTCATGGGCAAAAAAATATGTGAATACTCTTCATACAGAAGATCCGGGAAAAAAACAATTATCATCAATTGTAGAGATTGCAAAATCGGCAATTCAACGATTTTTGATGAAACATGCAGATCAAACCTTTTTAGCATCTTACAAAATGAAAATATTGTAACTAGGATCATTTTGAATCATGCCTTTGTTAAGGTCTTCATGGGAAACGAGTTGCAGATTCTGAAAAATTTGAATAATTTCATTGAAAGTCTTTCATCGTATTCTAATTTGAAATTACCAACTAATAAACTTGATAAATGCAAATCATGTAATATCAAGAGATATCAAGATATTAAATTAATAATTGAGATTTCTAAGAAAGATCCGATCCAGGCTTTTTTCAAGTTAAAACAGATAGAAAAACGGAAGCAGACTTTAGATCCTAAGTGTGTTGATTGTGACAAGGGATATAAAGATATCATCTCCGAGATGATTTCTAAGAGCAATATTGGTAAATATTTTACAAATGATAAAATCACTAGTGATTTGTTTTATCGTAATTACATCCGTCCTTATGTAAGACCTGGTTTTATTGATTCTTATATTCAACTTGAGCCCCCTCTAGATGCTGTTTTCCTTGAATCCTATGAGGTTATGCGTCCAGGTGGCCGTCCGATGAATGTATCGTTGTATACTCTTAAAACCCGTCCTGAGAAAATCTATTTTGTTATCCCCTCTGAGTATAATCTTCCACGGGAGGAGCTTTTTTTACTTGAAAAGGTTAGAGCGTATCTTTCTCACCATCGCCCTAAGGATGCTTCTTTTATGGACTCTGAATCAGCTAGGGAATATTTCCAACGACTTGGTAAAAAAGTTATCGCTCAGTTTATTGAAAACGAAAATTTTGATCTTTCAGTTTCTAGAATTGAATATCTCGCTGATATTTTTTCGCGATATACTGCAGGTTTCGGCATCATTGAGGACCTTTTACTTGATACTAGGATTCAGGATGTTTATGTTAATGCCCCTGTAACAAATAACCCATTGCATATTGTTCTTGATGGCGAGGAGTATACTTCGAATATTTTTCTCTCCAATGGCGATATTGATGCTTTAGCTTCTCGTTTCCGTACTCTCAGTGGACGTGCTTTTTCAGAGGCTTCACCAGTACTGGATATGGATCTTGAGAGTTACCATACTCGTGTTGCTGCGATTTCTAATCCTCTCACACCTAAAGGTGTTGCTTTTGCTCTTCGTCGTCATCGTCAGAAACCTTGGACTCTTGCACATTTTATTGCTAATAAAATGATTTCAGCAGAGGCCGCCGGGTTTTTAAGTTTCCTTGTTGACGGTCAAGCATCCCTTTTGATCGCTGGAAGCCGTGGAGCTGGTAAAACATCCCTGCTGGGATCTCTTATCCTTGAAATTCCTCAACGTTTTAGAATTCTCTCAATAGAGGATACACCAGAAATCCCTGTTGATGAGATGCAAGGAATCGGATATAAAATGCAATCCCTTATAACTAAATCAATATCTGCAGGATCAGCTTCTGCTGAGGTTAGCCCAACTGATGCTCTTAGAACAGCACTTCGTCTTGGTGAATCAGTTTTGATACTTGGCGAGGTCAGAGGGGTTGAAGCCAAGGTTCTTTTTGAGGCTATGAGAGTAGGAGCAGCTGGAAATCTCATAATGGGCACAATTCATGGTTCAACTACTCGTGATGTATATGAACGAGTTGTTTATGATATAGGAGTTCCACCGACTTCCTTCAAAGCCGTTGATGCTGTTGTAATAGCTGCACCAATTAGAACTGAAGGAGGCATAGAACGAAAGAGGAGAGTCACTCAGATATCAGAGATCATAAAAGCAGGATGGACTACAAACCCTGATCCTGATAAAGTGTTCCAGGATGTTATGAAGTATGATACCTCAAAGGATGTTTTACAGGCAACAAGTCTGCTGGACATGGGTCAATCCCAGGTTTTAGAAAGCATTGCAAAAAAATGGGGCATAACAGTCGAAAAAGCATTACAAAACATAAGACTCCGAGCAGAAATAAAAAAAACTATAGTAGAAAAAAGCAAAGAAAAACCAGAGTTGCTTGAGGCACCAGCCAACCGTGATGCAAATAATGCTTTTTGGATGTTTATCGAGGAAAGTAAAAACCATGATAAAAACGTAGACTACAACAAAGTCAGAAACAGATGGATGAAATGGTTCGATGAGTATGTTGGTAGGATGTCATAATGAGGGACGAACACTGGTTTGAAAAAATCTCAGATTTTTCAAAGAAATATTTCTCCTGGTTAGTACATGATAACGAAAAAACCAGAAACAAACTAAAAAAATATTTCTCAAAGGATTACATAGATAACCTAAATTTCTCAGGACTCCAAGTTGAGCCGTATAGCATACTACTAATTGCATACGCTGGTGCTTTTCTTTCATTTATGATCTTTTTCATAATTGATCTATCCATTATTTTCAGCTACGGTTTTAACATATTCAACATCGACATGTTCACTGTTATCCTAATGTGTTCTGTCACTGTTATTTTCCCGTTAATAGTCATGAACATGCTCGCTAATTATCCTAAAACATATTCAAAATATATGAAAATCCATTCACTAGGAGACATACCAGAAATCCTTAGCTACCTTGTCATGTACCTTAAACTTGTTCCGAATCTTGAAAACAGTGTAAAATTTACTGCTACTGAATCCTCCACATCCTTAGCATATGACCTACGTAAAATGCTCTGGGACATGGAAATAAGGATATATCATGGTATAGACGATGCACTTACAAGTTTCGCTACACAATGGGGCAAATGGAGTGAATATTTCAAAAGAGCTTTACATCTTATTAGAAGCTCCATACAGGAAAAAGAAGAAGCATCACGTATTGTAACACTCAACCGGGCACTTGATGTCGCCTTAGATGGCACTAAAGACATGATGAATAAGTTTGCCAATAAACTTCATCAACCAACAATGGTGATTTATTCCATAGGAATAATGATACCTCTTGCTCTTGTCGCCATGCTTCCAGCTGCTGGTCTGGTAGGTTTAAAAATTACGATTTTCCAGGTTTTCTTCTTGTATGATGTTATTCTTCCAACTTTTATCTTTTTTTATACTCGTAAAATACTTCTTTCAAGACCTGCAACTTTTAACCCTCCGAATATACCTAAAGACCATCCAGATTTGATTAAAATTAATAAAAAACGAAGATTTCTTATATCTGTTGTTTCTGGTTTTATAGTTGCCCTACCCGGTATTTTTTTCATGGTTTTACCATTTGTAATGCCAACTGGTTCATCTAATAAAATACTGAATTTTATTGTGGATCCCAATGGTTTAAACTCGTACTTCCCAGTAACATTGTTTATAATTTGGGGAGTTGCTGTTTCTGTTAGCTCTTATACAATTAGCGTGTATTATAAATATAAGAAAATCAGGGATAACATCAAACAAATTGAAACTGAGTTCAGTGATGCTCTATATATTCTTGGGAAACGTATATCTGAAGAGAAGTCACCTGAGGAAAGCTTCATGTATGCTGCTACTACAATGGAAGGTTCTAAGATCGCTGAGGTTTTCAGTAAAACAGGGTATAACCTTACAGCCATGCATACTAACCTCAGAGAGGCGCTTTTCAGCACAGAGTTTGGTTCTCTAAAATATGTTTACTCTGATCGTATAAAAGCGATAATGCGTTTATTCGTTGAAGGAATTCAAAAAAGTCAACGTGCCGTCAGTATCTCCATAATACGTATCGCTGATCATTTAAAAGAGTTACAGGCTGTCGAAAAGAAAATTAAAGATACATTGTTTTCTCTCACTTCGACACTGCGTTCCACTGTAGCAGTGTTTGCTCCATTGATTGGTGGTGTAACTCTTGCCATAACAAAACTTATTTCAAGTATATTAGGCGATTTATCTGGTGGATTCGCATCAGAAGCCATCCCTGGTTCTACGCCTTCTTTTTTGAAGGTTACCGAGTCTTTCACCCTGGATAATGTTAGACCCGAGTATTTTGTTTTAGTAATTGGCATCTATATTATTGAACTTGTTTTTCTCCTTGTCCGTTTCACAAATGGTATCGATGAAGGCGATGATAAAGCAACATATATGTACTCCCTTGGGAAAATGATGCCTACATCAATTATTGTTTTCTCCATCACAGTAATCCTTGGTCAGATCCTATTTTCGTCACTAGTAATAACATAAAAACATGCTAATTTTCTTTTTTAAAATTAGAATAGTTTATAATGGAAAAAATGTTATCATATCTTTGAGTGGAGGAGATAAAAATGCCATTTAATTGCCCTAAATGTGGAGTAGTAAATAAAGATGGAGCAAGATTTTGTACGAATTGCGGAGCAAGTATACCGCCTGGTCAACCTCAAGCACCACCACCTCAACCACCAACCTATGCACCAACAGGCCCTAAGAAATCACCTATTAAATTAATAATAGGAATCATAGCAATAGTTGTGGTTTTAGTCGTAGTTTTAGTGGTAGTGTTCATGCTACTTGGTGGAGGTAACGCCCAGAGTTTCATAGGATCATGGGATGTCGAAAGCATAATGGGAACAGATGAGGGTGATTGGACTTTTAACGAAGACGGGACAATAGATGCCACTTCTGCTTACGGATATTCATCATCAGGTACCTGGAGGTATGAAGGTGGTAGACTATATGTTGTAATTAATGATTATGATGAAACTGGAGGCCAAGGATACACCTGTTCATTCCAAGGAAATACGATTGAATTAAAATTGAGTGTTATGAATTATGAAACTACAATTTACACTCTAACAAAAAAATAAAATCAAGCACAATTGCTCTCTTTTTTTCTATGATACAATTGATTATTTTTAATAATTTTTTAGTTATCATAAACTCCCTTAATAAATCGTTAAAGATAAATACTTAAAATTATTACATAACACATTAAGGGAGGAAGAAAATTATGCAAAATAAAGAGATGAAAATAATATTAAAAATATTAGGATTGGTAGGAGCTATATTTTGTCTAATCGCATTGTTTGTACCATGGGGCGGAAATTTTGCTTTTGGATTATGGACATTTGGAGCATCATCAATCACAGGTCAATGGGATATATTTTATACTCAAACTATGACCTCCGGAGTAGCCCAGGCGATACTATTGGGCGTGGTAATGATTCTAACATTTATATTTACATTAATAATTACAATACTTGCATTCCTTGGAATCAGAGATATTAACACAAAAGGAACAAAAAAATATTTTATTTCTGCAATATTAGCAACAGTTGAGTTCATATTATTTATAGTAGCGATAGCTGTAGCCGGAGCAACATTAACTGGAGGAGGTTTTGGTCTTGGTGTAGGATTCGGATTTGTTATGATTCTTATCGCAATGATAATGTTTTATCTTATATTTGCACTTAATAAAATACTTGGGATTTCTTCCCCATCAGCCATGTACCAACAACAGACATATCAACAACCATCATATCAACAACCAGCACAGCCTATGCAGGCATATGTTCATCAGCAGCCCCCAGTTCAACCACAGCAACCTCAACCAACACAACCAGCACCAGCCCCTCAAGCGGAACCAGAAAAAACAACAAAAGGAACAAAGACCACCAAGGCAGCATTGCAATTCTGCCCACAATGTGGTGCCAAACTTACGGCTGGTGTTAAATTCTGCCCAGGCTGCGGCAATCAAATCAAATAAACAAAACACCAATTTTTTTCTTTTTTTTATTTTCCTTGATTAATTCTGATAAAATTTTCTATAGTTCTATCATAGGTTCTTTCAATTGCGTCTGGGAAGTAACAAGCGGGTAGTTCTCCGCGACTTCGATGGTAACTAACACATTTGCAACACATGCCCTTTTTATCACATGGATAAGTACAGTTGCAACTTATTTTGTTTTCTTCAACTTTACATTCAACCAAATTTTGCTCCCTCCTATTTATTGACCAATTTTTCAAACTCTTCTTCACTTATAATTTTCAAACCTATTTTTTTTGCTTTTTTATATTTCGACCCAGGTTTTTCACCCGCCACAACATAGTCGACATCTTTGCTAATTGAGTTAGCTACTATTCCTCCTTTTTGTTTTATTAGGTCAGATGCTTCTGGTCGTGTAAGACTTGTGAGTCCACCCGTGAAAACAAATTTTTTACCCGAGAATAGTAACCCTTCTTTTTTGATTTCCTTTGTTTTCACTCCGATGGTTTTTAATTTTTCTATAAGTTTTGTGTTTTCATCTGTTGTAAAAAATGTTGCAATTGACTCAGCTGATTTATCACCAAGCCCATCAATTTCTTTTAGTTCCTCTTCAGTGGCTTTTGCCAGTTCATCTATGGAGTTGTATCTATTTGCTAGAAGTTGCGCGGCGTATTTTCCTACATGGCGAATTCCAAGTCCATAAATCAGACGAGACAGATCTTGTTGTTTGCTTTTTTCTATAGAATCTAGTAGGTTTTGCACTGATTTTTCTTTGAAACCTTCTAATCGCAGTATGTCTTCCTTTTTTAAAGTGTATAAATCGGCTATGTTGTCAACAAGTCCTTCATCAAGTAATTTGTCGATGGTGGATTTACCGAGATGATCGATATCCATAGCATCACGAGAAGCATAATAACGCAGTCGCCATTTCAAACGAGCAGGGCAGTTTTTATTCGGACATCTAACAGCAACTTCACCCTCAGTTATTATAACCTTAGTCCCGCAAATAGGACATTTTTTAGGAATCGCCTTCTGTTTTTCTTTACCAGAACGTTTTTCTTCAATGATTTTTACAACCTGAGGAATAACATCCCCACTGCGTTCCACAAGAACCCAATCTCCAACATGGATATCCTTTCTCTTAAGCTCATCAAAGTTATGAAGCGTTGCACGAGAAACTGTTACACCGCCTACTTCTACAGGTTCAAGAACAGCAACAGGCGTAAGAGCACCTGTTCTACCCACCTGAATAACTATATCATTAAGACGAGTGGTGGATTGTTTCGCAGTAAATTTAAAAGAAATAGCCCAACGAGGATTTTTAGAGGTTTCACCAAGAATCTTCTGCTGAGCAAAAGAATTCACCTTGATTACGGTACCATCCATCTCATAATCAGCGTTCTCACGTTGTTTTTCAAGTTCTTCACAGTATTTTATTGCTTTTTCTATATCCTTGACTTTTTTTACAAGGGGATTGATCCGGAAACCTGCTTCTTTTAACAACTTTAGAGAGTTTTCATGTGTTGTAAGATCTTTATCAGAGTGCGAAACAAAATAGATAAAAATGTCAAGTGGACGTTCCGCAACTATACGTGGATCAAGTTGCCTAAGTGACCCAGCTGCAGCATTTCGAGGATTGGCAAAAACAACTCCTCCTTTTTTCTCTTGTTCTTTGTTGTATTTTTTGAATCCTTCAAGTGACATGTAGACTTCACCGCGGACTTCAACGTTTTTTAAAACATTGCCACTGAGTCGTAGCGGGATGCTATGTATTGTTTTAAGATTACTAGTTATGTCATCTCCTTTTCTACCATCGCCACGAGTAGCACCACGTACAAGAATGCCATTTTCATAAAGCAGTGCTACACCTGCTCCATCTATTTTTGGTTCAACAACATATTCAATATCAGGCACATGTTTTTTTACACGTTCGTCAAAATCACGTAGTTCATCATTAGTATATGTGTTCGCCAGGGAAAGCATTGGAACCTTATGTTCCACTGTTTTAAAACCATCTAGAGGTTTACCACCAACACGCTGTGTAGGGGAATCAGGTGTTATAAGATCTGGATGTTCTGTTTCAATTTTTTCAAGTTTTTTCAGCAGTTGATCAAACTCGTAATCAGAAATAACAGGGTTGTTTTCAACGTAATATTTGTGATTATGGTAGTTTATTTCATCCCGTAGTTTTTCAATTTCTTTTTTAGCAGTGTTTTTGTTCAAATATTTGTTCACCTCAGAAGGTTTTTCTCAATTTGTTTAAGTGAGAGAGTATTTAAAATATCTTTTTTTTCTAACCATCCACGACGTGCGGTAGCAATACCATATTTCATAAAGTCGAGATGATTAAGGTAATGTGCATCTGTTCCAATGACAAAACCAATTCCTTTGTCCTTAGCTATTTTGGAATGGTTACTATTTAGATCAAGTCGATCAGGGAATGAATTTATCTCCATTCGTGTATCTGTCTGTTTTGCTGCTTCAAATATTCTTTCTATATCAAGATCAAAGGGTTCTCTACGACCAATTAAACGACAGGTTGGATGAGCAAGAAACATCACATGTTCATTTTCCATTCCCTGTATTATTCTATCTGTAATTTCTTTTGATGTCATTTTGAAAGTTGTATGTATACCTATTCCAACATAATCAAATTTTTTTAAAATTTTATCTGGGTAATCAAGGCTACCATCTGATTTAATATCACATTCTGTTCCACAGAAAACCCTGAAATCATCCATTTTTTTGTTGATTTTTTCTATTTCTCTTATTTTTTTAACAACTCGTTCTTCAGAAAGACCACGTGCAACCCATAATGATTGTGAATGATCTGTGATTCCAACATATTCATAACCCTTTTTTTTACAGTGATTCGCAATTGTCTCAATGGATTCGGCACCATCACTCCAGCTCGAATGCACATGTAAATCCCCTTGTATATCATTGTATTCTACTAACTTGGGGATTTTTTTCTTAGAAGCTGATTTGATCTCACCACGGTTTTCACGTAACTCAGGCGGTATATAAGATAAACCAAGTCTGTTATAGATTTCTTCTTCATCTTTGCCACTGATAAATTTATCTGTTTCTTTATCAAAAAGACCATACTCGTTTAACTTGTACCCTTTTTTGATGGCGAGGCTGCGCATTTTCACATTATGTTCCTTGGAGCCAGTGAAATATTGCAATGCTGCTCCGAAGCTTTTATCCTCAACTACTCTTAGATCCACTTGAAGTTCATCATTTAAAATAACACTTGTTTTTGTACTCCCTTTAAGTAGAACCCTTTGGACATCTGGGTAGTTAACGAAATATTTCATTACATGATCTGGGTTTTTTGATGAAGCAAGAATATCTAGGTCTCCGATGGTTTCTTTCATCCGACGAAGGCTACCTGCAAGACTGAGACGTATTATTTTGTCACAATCTTTTAGGTATTTGATGTAATTATTTCCATCTTCGGATGCAACATTGAGCAATACTCGCCCACTGGTTTTTTCTTTCATTAGAATACCACGTAGAATGTTTTTCTCAGTGATCTCACCAAAACCATCAAGACTCCTAACTTTCTCGTTAAGACAGGCGTTACGTAGTTGCTCAATTGTTTTTATACCAAGATTCTTGTACAACGCAGCTACTTTTTTATGCCCTAAACCAGGTATTTCCAGCATGATAAGAAGCTCTTTAGGTATTTCCTTCTTTAACCGTTCAAAATACTCCAGTTTACCGGTTTCTACAAGCTCTGTGATTTTTTTAGCAAGAGCCTCACCAACTCCAGATATTTCTCGGAGTCTTTTTTCCTTTGTAACAAGTGCTATGTCTTCATCTAAAACCTCGATGGTTTGCGCTGCTATACGATAAGCCCGTGTTTTAAAAAAAATTTCACCTTTTAAATCTAATAAATCAGCGATTTGGTATAAAACATCAGCTACAAGTTGGTTTTTCATGTTTCCTCACAGTTTAATTATCAAAGGATATCACTATCTGAATTTCATCACCATCTTTTAAACCGAGTTCTTTTCTAAGGTATATAGGCGAAATAAATTCAAGGATGTTACTATAGTGACTTCGGAGGGGTAGAACAATAGCACCTTCTTTTCCATTTATAATGGCTCTGAAGCATTGAACACCGCCAAATGTTCTATTCTTGGTTTTAAATTCTTCAATGTTTATTGAACGATGGTTTTTCAATAAACGTAGTTTATTCCTCTCAACAAGTTCTATTTCCACATTAAGCGTACCCGGATATGGTACAAATCCTATTTTTTCTTTGAACTGTTCTGAGTAACCAGTCTGTTCTGTATAATAACGTCCTTCTCCCATGCCGGAGACAACTTTACCTTTGAAATAAACTTGATCTGCGAGTTGGAATATCTGTTGATACTGCGAATGTTCTTCCTGCAGTATGTCCTCACCAATGTTTGTTATCTGAATGATTTGTTTTTTTATCCCAAGCTCACGAGTTATCATACCTCTGTTATCAAGTTCTAAAAGATACCGTGATGCAGTCTGCTGGCTAGTCTCAAGTTGTTTCGCTAGCTCAAACGAGGAAATCTCAATTTTGTTCTTAATAGCCCCTAGAAGAGCAAGTTCTTTCAATGTTGATAATAGATATGGTTTCATATTATTCTGCCTGCCCCCTGAATTTGTTTATCCTTTAATAGTATTAGATAATTTTTCTCCTTCTTTTGTTAAAACATACTTATTTCCCTTTTTTTCAAGTATTCCACCATTTATAAAATCATCTGCTATACGCCTTGCAACACTAAGAATAATACGATATTTCTTAGCTATATACTCAATATCTGTTTCCCCAGATACAAGACCATCAAAGATTGCTCTACGGAATTTATTTGAAAGTATATATCCTTCTTCCATTTTATTTTTACCAACATCTTAATTTACAACTTTCACATAAAGTTTTTCAATTATTATGTTCAAAGAAATACCCCAGATATTAACATATGAGCAGTTATTAGAAGATTCATTTAAAAAAACAAAAAAAGTACATATAACAGATAGAAACTCTGAGTACAGACTTAAAAAAACCATTATAAAAAAAACCGAGGTTTTCTGCAATAACATAATAGTAAAACTTGAAAGCTATGTTAAAAAGTTCCCAAGCATTGACAACCTCCCAATTTTTTATCAAAAGCTCATTGACATCAAGATAGATGCCGACAAATTAAAAAAAGCACTTGGAGCGGTTGACTGGGCTAGAAAAACATGTCAGCATATTTACTCAAAACAATCAAAATCTTTGAACAAAAAACCTCAAATTAGCTTTCTACAAATGAAGCAGAAAGAGGTGTATGGTAGAATCTCAAGTGTTGTGGAACAAGTAAAGAAAGAATTGATATTATTGGCTGAAGCGCAGAAAATAATAAAAAAATTCCCAAGTATATATGACCTACCAACAATTGTTATCGCTGGTTATCCAAATGTTGGGAAATCCTCACTTTTAAAATGTTTATCGTCTGCAAGACCTGAGATAGCGCAATATCCATTTACGACTAAGGAAATACATGTTGGTCATCTTAAAAGAAAAATCAAATATGAAAAACAGGTTTTTCAGATCATTGATACTCCAGGGTTACTGGACAGACCTGTTTCTAAAAGAAATAAAATCGAGCAACAGGCTATTGCAGCTCTTGCCCATCTAGCCGATATCATTGTTTTTATTATTGATCCCTCTGAAACAAGCGGGTACTCTTTTGATGACCAGAAAAAACTCTTGATATATCTGAAAAAAATGTTTAAAGATTCAGTTTTTATCATCGTTGAAAACAAATCAGATATGAAGAAAACTAAGTCTAAAAACATTAAAATTTCTTGTACCACTAATGAAAATATAGATTATTTAATAGATGAACTTTTTACAAATTATAAACCGCGTGAGGACGATTAAAATTTAAAAAATAATTTGTTTTAATTATTGTGTTTTTTTCTCATTTTAGATATTGCAAGTAATGAGATTAGAATCGAGAAGAATGCTAAGATTATTAATATTATGAACAGTATCGTTGGGAATAATGTCACATTTATTGTTTCAACAGGTGACGTATATACTGCTCCTTGTGTGTCTGTTATCTCTGTTTTGAATTTGTAATATCCGCTTCCTCCTGAAGCCGTGAAAGCCCAAGTGTATGGCGCGCTGGTTAGTTTTTCTCCGTATTGTTGCCATTCATTCCAGTTATTATTGTCTTCTGAGTAACAATAGTATAAGGTTACGTTTTCTACGTCTATGTCATCTGGGATATTTGCGGTTACTGTGAACTGATCATCCCAGTGCCATTCTTTGAAACTTGTGAGATCAACATAGAATTCTGCTACGTTTTCATCTTTAACAAGGTATAATGTGTTTTGTGTTGTTGTTTCTTTGATGTTTCCACAGTAATCTATGATTTTAAAGTAAATATAATGACCCTGTCCTTCTGATATTTGCTCCCAGTATTCTTCTGGGAATTTCCATTTATGAGTGTATGTTTCTTGTTGTATTCCTGTTTTTATTTCCGTCCATTCTGTTTCAAAACCAGGCTTAAAAGAGATTGATTCAAGTAAGAAATCATCGGCTATTTTGAGTTCAAATGTTGGTATACTTCTCGTTTTATAATCATCATCGAAATCGTTTTCTAAGGATGGTTTTGTTATGTCAAATAAGAAGGAAATAATATTATTGGAGTTGGTATCCTGCTCGTTTGATGCATTATCCTTTGCTATTGTTGTTAACCTGTAATAACCACTATCCAACGGGTTACCCGACACTAAGTCTTTTCCGAAGTACCAAGAGTATGGTGATTCAGCTTCTTGATAGGTGATCCATTCACTCCAATCATCCTCTTCTTTTTCCCGGTAGCTGTATTTTAATGCTACTGTGTCAACACCGCTTCCACCAGAGTCACCTGCTTCTGCGCTTATTACTATTTCATCATTGTATATATCTTCAAAGCTGCCTATGTTAACTATTGCCGATGTAGGTTTTATACCATCCATTTTAAAGGTTTTTCTAGTATTGTTTACGTTACCTGCTAAATCTTTTATTTTAAATGTAATGTTTTTAAGTTCCGATATTTTGAAACCAGATAGATTTGCATACATCCTAGTTTTTGCGACACCTGAGTTTTCTGGTATGCATGTTGCTGTTGTCCAATCAGATGTTTTTACACTTGTTTCATCTTGTTTTATATATTCAAGCTGGAACATCGCAGAGGAAATATCAAGTCCTGACAGTATCCCATTATATTCTCTATCACTGACCTCTATTGAACATTCCTTGATATTCTGATTAACCCATCCGTCATTACCCGGCTCAAAACTATCATTATCGAACTCGGGTTTACCACTTTCAGGAACCCAGCTTACATCCCAGCGATCAAGAGCAAGATGATCCTCTGTTTCATTCTTTATTTTAAAATCTGCCCTAAGTTTTATAACATTACTCGTTAAATCTGTTAAATTATTATGACTCCCATTTAAATTCTCATAGTTCTGACCATTTTTACTGGTTAAAACCTGATTGTTTTCATCAAGGATACTAAATACCACAGTGTTATTGGTTGTATTAATTTTATCAGTGTTGAATTCTTCCCACCAGAAACCAGTTGGTATATGAATAGTACTTGATGTAGCCCATCCTTTGTCATTTTTAGTGTACTCGCCAATACAATATACTCTACCAGTTAAAGCACTAGTGTTCTCTGTAACACTAACCATTAATAAACCATCGGAGACAATTGGAGAAGCAATAACATCGGGATATGCACCACCAAACATGACTAATTCAGGGGTTTCCATCTGATAACTCCATTCAGGTTCAACATCATCGCCCTCACTATTAGCATCAAAAGCATATACTACCCCAAAGCCGTTTATTACATAAACATAATCCCCAACAACAACTGGAGAAGCAGTATAATAACCAGAGTTTATAAGGCCAATTGTGACATTGGATGACCATATAGTTTCACCATTTGCAACATCAATACCATAAAGTCTACCATCAGGAGCTACAACAAATAACATATCGTCCTTTGCAGCAGGAGAAGCAATAGGGGCATCATCAAAAACTGCCCTGGAGAAACTTAGACGTCTAAAAATATTCAGTAAAGCTGCTGCAAATGGTTTATCACCAATTGTTTTGTTCCATAAAGTTTCACCGGTTTTAGCATTTAATGCTACTATCTTATTTTCACCAGATTTTGTAATACTCTTTTTTTCTCTGCAAAGAACAAATAATTTATCATTGTAATAAACAGGTGAGGCTTTTCCAATTATTCCAACGCTGACATTCCAAACGTTTTCACCTGTTTCAATATCATACGCAAAAAGGTTACTACCATACATGTTTTGACAACCAACGTATACTAAATCATCTGTAACTGCTGGAGATGAAAAACTACCTGCAGGTAGTGTTTTTGGTTTCCAAAGTGGATCACCAGTTGTTAAATCCAAGGCAATTAATTTATTGTTTCCTCCCAAGAATTTATTTAAAAATGATAACAATGGTGTCTCCCAGATATTACCACTCCATGATGTGATAAATATTCTACCATTGTCAATTGTTGGAGCTGATGAGAAACAAATAGAACCACCATGTGAGTATTCCCATTTAACATAGCTTAAATTCGAGGAATTCAAGGCATAGATTTTGTTTTCTTTATTCTTTGTGTCAGCGGTTGGTACAATAACGTAACCATCTGAAACACCAAGTGAGGTATCAACAACGTAAGATGCTTGAATGCTATGGTCAACTGGATATTGCTCGTACCCAGGGTCATCTGTATAAGTGTCGAATGCGTAGATTTTTTTATCAATCGAGGCAACATACACTTTGCCCTCGCTCACAACAGGAGCTCGGAATCCACCGCCAACCACATCTTCTTCAGTAAACCAGTAATACCCATCTGGTTTCTCAATGAGGTTTTCTCCTTCATAAGATCTTGTATTATCTGGGTTTTTTCCAAATATTTCCCAATCACTGTAAAATTCACTGACTTTAATTTTTTCATCTGTAAATTTTACACCGAGTTTCTCACCAATTCTATATTCATACTTGAAAGTATCAGTATATCCATCATCTTTCTGATACATGATACACCATCTGTATAATTTAGGTGTTGAATCTGGTGTTTTTGAACGTAAAACAGCTTTTAATCTGATTCTTTTTTGAGTGATTGATGATATGTCCATTGGTGATGTTTTACTTGAAAAACCTGTGATAAGTTTCTTATTTTCATCAAGTACTTGAATTGTGATATTTGTGTTATCACTTGGTTTGGAGCCACTCCAAATAACTCTTTCCCATCCTCCAAAATTCGATGGTTCAATTACAGATGATATAATGTATCCTTCATCCTGGTATCCATATTTTGTCTCAACAGTAACTTCGATTTTATCAGTTCTTAAATAGGCGTTTTTATCATTAGTTGAAGGTATTCCCACGATTAGTATATCCATATAGCCATCGCTATCGATATATTCCCCATTTGATATACTAAATTCAATATTTGGATCGCCCATTCCAACATTGCTAGAACTATATGTGATTTTTCCTTGTTCACCCCAGTATTCAAGTATCTCACCATATCTCCAGATATAAGCATATATATCTTTTAAATTAGCCTTAGAGTGATATTCCCCATACCACCATTTAACTGTGAATTTTTTTATGTTAACAGGATCCTGGTTAATCTTAAATCGGAAATGATGCATTGGTCTACAAACATAGATGTCCTCCCCAGTTAACTTATATGACGCTGTTTCTTTGTAATCACCATCAAGTTCACCAAATAATTCTTTGTCTTGATCCTCAACGGGTGTACCTGGTAGAACCGACGGATTAACAAAAGATGCAAGAATTTCACCTAACCCGCCTGTTGGAACAATTGTTTGATCATGGTACCACATATCAATATTATCAGGATAGTCTTTAGTATTGTAATCAATAACAGGGTCTCCTTGTTGTAATTCAACCGTTTTATTAGCTATATCAACAAAACAATCACTGTTGTCTGTGATGTCATCTGCGTTTTCAAATTCATCGATCCACATACCATCCTCTGGAAGTTCTTTAAATGCTGCATTAACAGTAGAAACAAAGCTAAAAGAGATCAATGTCAACATTAAGACTACTAGTAATGTTAGAACTTTGCATCGGGTATTCACAGTCATATTATTTCCCCTATATGTAATTAATAGTATTTAATAGATTAATATTTAATATTAGGTGCCTATATTTATATACTTTTTGGTTTATAATTTTGTGTTAATTTTACGAGCAGTTGTATATCCATAACATTTGTACCAGTAGAACCCGTTATTAACAAATCACCGATTTTTTTGAAGAAATTATAGGAGTCATTATTATCTAGATGCTGATCAGGGTCAATATCATATTTTTTTGCTCTTTTTAGAGTAAAACTATCAGCTATCGCGCCAGCTGCATCACTGTCTCCATCTATCCCATCAGTTGCGAAAGATGTGAAAACTATTTTTTTATCAGATATATGTTTCACACTGCTAAGAACCATCTCCTGGTTACGTCCACCTTTCCCAGTTCCCTTTATTGTAACAGTAGTTTCACCACTAGAAATAAACATAGTTTTCTCATTAATTGAAGTAGAATTTAATGCTTTATCAATGAGATAAAAACCTATGTCTCTTGCTTCACCTTCAAGATGCAACGTTAAAAAAACGGTTTTATAACCAAGCTCTTCTGCTTTTTGAACTGCTGAGTCGCATGCGATTTTGTTATTTGCCACAATAACATTATGTACCTTGTTAAAAATCAGATCATCATTTTTAGGAGTCTCAGGTATACTACCATTTACTCCACTAGCAATTATATCTTCTACAGATTTTGGTATTTTGACCCATAGATTATATTTATCAAGTATCTTTTTTGCATCATTGAAAGTAGTGGAATCTGGATATGTGGGACCAGATGCTATGAATTGAATGGGATCACCAATTATGTCAGAAATAATAAGGGAAACAACCCTTGATTTAACATTTTTGATTAGCTGCCCACCTTTCACCAAAGAAAGATGCTTACGAATAGTATTAATCTCATTGATATTAGCACCTGATTTCAAAAGATAATCAGTTGTTACTTGTAAATCCTTTAAATCAATCCTTGGTTTGCATAGAAGAGCAGATCCACCTCCCGAAATCAAAACAAGTAATAGATCGTCATTACCACATTTTTTAACAAGGTTAAGTATTAAATCAGCTCCTTTAACACTGTTCTCATCAGGGATAGGATGACTACCAACAATAGTATCAACATTACCACATTTGACCATGTTATCAGGATCATTTGTTACAACTACACCTTCCTTAACCTTTAATGAATCACAAACCGCTTGAGCCATTCCAACACTTGCCTTCCCGAAACCCACCAGATAAATATCACTAAAATCAGTACAATCAATGCTTTCTCCATCAATTTCAACCTGTTGAGTATCAAACCTTGATTTAACAGATTCATAAGGATCAACAGATGACAGACTATATTCCAATACCTCCATTATTTCTTTTCTTATTTGCTTTAAAAGAGGTGTTTGACCATTTTGAATTATTTTTTCTGAATTTTTTATTTTCATAGTCAAAAAAAACAAAATTTTAGTTGTTAAATTGTAATCTTTTCATCAGTTTACTTTGCATCTTTCTATTACCAGACATAAGTTTCATTGTTTTTTTCATTTGATTATAATACCTTAATAATTCTTTTACATTCCTATTTTCAACCCCTGCTCCACGGGCTATACGTTTAATCCTAGATGCACGAATGATATTAGGTTCACTCATTTCTTCATCTGTCATAGAATCCATTATTTTTTTGAATTTTTTCATTTTATCTTCTGTTTTATCCATATCTTCATCTTTGATTTTGCCTTTACCTGGAAAACCACCAGGTAGCATTTCAGCTATTTTTGAAAGTCTTCCCATACCTGAAAGCATATTCATCTGATCATACATGTCATGTAATGTAAATTTACCAGACATAATGCGACGAGCGGTTTTCTCCGCATCTTTACCATTTAAGCTTTCCTCGGCTTTTTCAAGAAGAGCCTTAATGTCACCCATTCCAAGGAGACGTGAGATAAAACCAGCAGGATCAAATTTTTCAAAATCACCAGAATGTTCACCAGTACCAATAAAAACAATAGGTGCATCAACCTCAGCAGCTGCACTAAGAGCACCACCACCCTTTGCTGTACCATCGAGCTTGGTGAGAACGATACCAGTTATATCAACAGTATCGTTAAACGCTTTAGCCTGAGGGCCAGCCTGCTGACCTACTGCTGCATCCATAACCAGAAGTTTCTCATTAGGTCTAGTCGCTTTAAAAATATCTTTCATTTCATCGATAAGATCCTCCTCAAGTTTATGACGACCAGAAGTATCAACAATAATCACATCAGCTGATCTTTTGAATTTATCAAGCCCACCTTTAACAACTTTAACAGCTTTTTTTTCTTTTTTATCTCCATAGAATGGAACTTTTACTTGATCAGCTATCTGTTTAAGCTGTTCATATGCAGCAGGACGATGAACATCACCTGCTATAAGAGCAGGTCTTAAACCTTTCTTCTTGAAAAACGTTGCAAGTTTACCACATGTTGTTGTTTTACCCTGGCCATACAGTCCAACCATCATAATGATCTGTTTTTTAATTGGTAACTCACGAGAAGCTCCTAGAATATTTACGAGCTCCTCATAAACAATATGTATTACATGTTCACGGTTGCTCATACCCGGTGATGGCTTTTCTTGGAGAGCTCTTTTTTCAATTTTTTTTGATAATTCTAACACGAGTTTTACGTTAACATCAGCTTGTAACAATGCACGTTGGATATCTCGAACTATTTCTTTTATAAGTTTAGAATCAACATGGACCGCATTAGCAATTTTCTTTAAAGTTCCCTTTAATGAATTTCCTAGATCATCTAATACCATTATATCTTAAACCTAGAAATATAAAAAGATGCATTAAAATGTATCGCAATAATTTTTGTTTTAAACTTCTTCTTTAATCGTATCTAACTCTTTATATTCTGATATCTTTTTATAGCCTTTTAAACTAACGAGAATATCTCCCCATTTATCCATCATTCTTTCAATATTTTCACGGCTATCTGCATAAAAACGAGTGAGTTCTTGTACGGTCTCTGAAAAGGCATCTATTGTATGTGATAGATCTGTTTCTGTTAGGATACCAACTATTTCATTATTCAGAACTACGGGCAATTTTTTAATCTTATTATCTCTCATAATTTTTGCGGCTTTTTCAAGTGGTGCAAGTGCATGAATTGTTTTGATATTTGGAGACATAATATCCAAAATTTTTGTTATTTTTGGGTTTTTATTCTTTAAAATTACTCGTTCGATCATATCCCTCTCAGTAATTATCCCAACTATTAACTCGTTGTCCATTACGACAAGGCTACCTACATTGTGTTTACTATAATCTTTACAGGCTTCAAGGACTGTTTTTTTACAGTTAATTTTTACAACGTTTTTTGTCATAACTTCTTCAACAAGCATTTTTGCACCTTCGAAGAATGGAATAAGGTTTAGGCTAATTTAGTTTTTTGTTAAAAATCAATAGTGTTTTATGCCAAATACAAAAACTATTTAAGACAAGATTTAATTAACGGCTGTTAACTATATATTAAAGACATCTGAATATTTGACGAATTATAAAATTTAAAAAATTATATAAACTAGTTTAAAATACAAGATTAATAAACCTTTAAGGGGGGTGTATACAGATTGAAAATAGGAAATAAAAAAATGATTTGTTTGATTTTTTGTACAATAATGCTAGTGTCCACAAATGCTATTGGATTGAAAATAAATAATGATGCAACGGAAGAACACGAAGATTATAAAAATACCATCGAAAACAGTAAAATACTGATATCTGAAAACAGTGAAGGCTACGATTATGATCCTTTAGTAGATCTCAAAATAACTTTTACAATAAAAGAAATAAGAGCTTTAGATAAAATCGATATATTAAGCGAACCTGATTTTTATATAACAATATCTGTTAATGACTTACCATCTAAAAAAAGCCCAGTGTGGCATAACACTAAATATGTTAAAAACCCAGAATGGAGCGCTACTTTTAATATTCCAGATGATGTTCAGAATGCTACTATCAAAATTCAACTATGGGATGAAAACATAGGAGCAGACCAGCTTTGCGATATCAGTAAGGATTATGATATCTCAGATGAAAGCCGCGATGTCGAACTAATATATAGCATAATCACGGGACATTGGTGGATGGATGACGCAGTTACTTATTATGAGGACTGGGATGCCCGCGATGACCCAAGTGGTTATGGCCGACTCAATGGATGTGATGATGGCTCCATATACCAAAATGATCGAGATTGTGAATTGATCTTCGACATAACTCAAAATGATTATGATGGAGATAGCATTCCATATTGGATGGAAGAGAACATCTATAACACAGACCCTATGAGCTCTGATTTAGGATTCGATCCGGATAACGATGGCGTACCAATAGAATGGGAGTTCAAATGGGGCCATTACACATGGTTTGATCACTGGAGAGGAGAATCATGGATGCAAGGTTTCATTTATGATCCACACACCTGGGAAGACCATGCCTCCTTTGATTTTGACAACGATGGATTAGACAACGTAGAAGAATACAAAGCATCAGCAGAAGGATTTCTAACAGACCCTGGTAGAAAAGACATTCTTTTAGAAATCGACCAAATGAAAATAGGACCAAATGGTCAAGGAAGTTTAATACCAGATTTAACCAAGGATCTATTATGGGATGCATATTCAAAACATAACATATTATTCCAAATCGATGACCAAGGGCAGGTGTTACCTTTTGACATTAACACATCAGGATGGCGTGGACCAGAGTTACAAGACATATATTACAATTATTTTTTAAATGGAGATTTAAACAACTGGCGTAGAGGAGCCTTCCACTATGCACCCATAGTCTATAAATGCGATAACCATCCAGGCAACATGTGGACCAGCGAAGTATGGAACAGAACCAAATATTCTGAAAAACCCGAAAATAGAAGCGAAATCTCATATTTCGGAGATTGCTTCCAGGTTTCAACAAGACATCATGATAAATTACCCTATAAATACCCCATAATATACATGCTCTTTCACAGAACTCTGAACAAAGAAACACAACGAGCAATAATATACGCTACAGCCATGATGCATGAAACAGGACACGTACTAGGAATATTTCATGACAACGTCCCAGGATGCGATAATTCAAATTCAGTAAACCCCTGGGACAAAGAATGGTGGGTCTGGAAAACATATCGTAGCTGTATGAACTATGGATGGATGTACAAAATCGTAGATTACTCAGATGGATCCAATGGAAAATATGATTTCGATGATTGGAACAACATTGATCTAACTAGATTCCAAACAGAACAAAACCCAGATTTTTCGGGTTTTTAAAACTCCTCTTTTTTATTTCCAAAAACTTTAAAATATTTTTATTGCTTACATGGAAAAAGTATGATCAGTAGAGAAGAAGCTTTTATCCTAATAAAAAAATATCTTAAAGATCAAGATAATGTTAAGATATCAGTAGCTGTTGAGTCGTTATTAAAAGAAATAGCTATTAAACTTGAAAAAGATCAGCAATTATGGGGTCTAACAGGTCTACTTCACAACATTGACTATGAATACACCTCAGGAAACCCAGAAAAACGAGGCATCCTATCCGCACAAATGCTAGAAGGACTACTCCCAGAAACAGGTGTCAACGCAATAAAAGCAATTAACTACACTCACACAGATTATATACCAATAACCTCCCTCGACAAGGCGTTAATTGCTTCAACAGCAATAATCGGTTTAATGTTTGCAGTTGTTCCCATAACACCCAATAAAAAAATAACCCAAGTGGACTTCAAAACACTCATAGAAAAATTTAACGATAAAGACTTTGCTACGAGATTTAACAGGAGTAGAATCGAGCTTTGTGCAGATATAGGTTTCAACCTTGAAAGTTTTTTAAAGCTCAGCTTGGATACAATAAAAGAACTATCACAAAAACTAGATTTATAACATTTTTTAATAACAAAAGGTTAATATAGCATCATTGATTCATTTAGAAAAAAGTTAGTGATAACAGTGTATAATAATAAAAACAAAGATGGAAACCAAGAAGACGAATACATACGCCTTCCTTTGCCAAATAAAAATAAAAAAGAAATGTTTGCCATTGCAGATCGTCTAATGGGCGGCTCACGAATAAATGTAGTATGTGCAGATGGAAAATCACGTATGGGCCGTATCCCTGGAAGAATGAAGCGAAGACAGCGCGTCCGAGCAGGCGATCTCGTAATAATTAGACCATGGGAAATTCAAGATGAAAAAGCAGATATAGTTTTTAGATACAGAAGGACTCAAGCAATAGTTTTAAGCAGACGGAAATTACTACCAGAGGAAATCGATGTCTTCTAAAACATTTTTAGATGATAAAAAACTAAAAAAACTTGATAAAGAACTCCAGTTCATGATAGACCGTGTTGGTCTTGATAGAAAAACAGAAGATGAAGTTTTTGATAAATCAACCCTTCACGTATTAGAGAAACTAATCTCAGATCATGTAATTGATATCCTTGATTTCCCAATTTCAACGGGTAAAGAAGGCAATGTTTTCCGAGGGGTTACAAATGATAAAAAACTTGTCGCAGTAAAAATATATAGAACCTCAACTGCTACTTTTAAGCATCTATCTGAGTATATATTCGGAGATCCACGTTTTAAATCTATCCATAAAACAAGACGAGACATTATCTATGCATGGACAAAAAAAGAATTCAAAAACCTTGAAAGATTAGCTGAAAACGGTGTAAAAGCACCCAGACCAATAATTTACAGGAAAAATGTTCTTGTAATGGAATACATCGGAACAAAATCTAAACCAGCTCCTTTATTAAAAGATGTAAAACTCAACAACCCAAAAAAAATCTTCGATACGATTATTAATTTCATTTCAAAAATGTATAAAAAAGCAAATCTTGTTCATGCCGATATCAGTGCTTTTAATATTTTAATACATAAAAAAAAAGCAATTTTAATAGATCTTGGACAAGGAGTTCTAATAGATCACCCTGAATCTGATAACTATCTAAGAAGAGACATACAAAATACAGTTAACTATTTCAAGAAATACAACATCAATTCTGATGCAGAAAAAATTTATAAAAATGTTACTGATAAAACGTGGTAGAAATATGAAATATCTAAAAGTACCAATGGACAGAGTAGCAGTTTTAATTGGCCATAAAGGTCAAACAAAAAAAGAATTAGAACAAAAATGCAATCTAAAGATAGATATTAATTCAAAAATTGGCGAAGTTACAATTGATGATCATAAAACAGAAGACCCTTTAACAATTATAAAAACAGAAAACATAATAAAAGCAATTGGTCGAGGGTTCTCTCCTGAGAATGCATTCCGCCTACTGGATGATGAATCTGATTTTTTTATTTTTGATTTACATGACTACGTGGGGAAAAAAGAATTACATGTTAGGAGACTTAAAAGCCGTGTTATCGGTCGTGAAGGAAAAACAAAAAGAGTAATTGAGGAACTAACGGACTCTAAAATAAGCGTTTATGGTCATACTGTATCCGTGATTTCTGATGCCCTAAAAATGAATATTCTAAAGAAATCTATAGATATGCTTCTAACAGGTAGTAAACATGCGACTGTGTATCATTTTATTGAGGCTCAAATGAAGGAACTTAAAAGATCAGAAAGATACGGTTTTTAAAGGGTAATCTTTTAAAACATTATTGTATTTGGTTCTGCTGATATCCTGGTATTATTGCCGCCTTAGCTCAGTTGGTGGAGCACTCGGCTGTTAAAAGAGAGTTTATCTCTTGCAGTAACCGAGCGGCCGCCGGTTCGAGTCCGGCAGGCGGCGTTATAAAAAATTTTAATGATGTTTTTATCATAAGATTAATCGTGATTTCTTACCTACATATGTGATTACATACCTATATACAAAAAAGATATTTAAATAATATAAACATAAATGGGAGATGGAAGGAATCGGGCTGGTAGTTATTTAGAGTGCATCCCATCCCCTCCTAATGAGGCCAGCCGTCCTTCTTTTTTCTAAAAAATCACTGGTTTTAAAAACAAATAAATAGTATTATAATATACCACGCAAACATGGCACATAAAAGAGAAACAACAGAAGAAAAAAATAAATCATCCTATACTGTAGGCGATGCAATAAAAATCGCAGATGAAATATTTAAACTTAGCAAAGACAACAAATATAATCTTGGTGCATTTATACACGGTCTAATTTTTGCACAAGAATATGCTATACATTCTTTCAAAATTCCTCAGCAACAAGTAGCAATAATAAAAAGAGACTGTCGGAAATATTTTCAACAAATCAAAACCACTGAGAAAAAATAAGTATTTTTCTAAAAAAATATGCAGGTATTTATGCATCCAAAAAATATATAAAAGTCATATACATTTTTGATGTTTGAAAGCAGGTGTGTTAAAAGTATAATTATATGAAGATGGATTGGTGTGAATGATGGGATGTGAATTCAAAACCAATGTTAAACTGGATTATATCCAGGATTTTGAAATGATGTTTGAACGATTAAAAATTAATCGTCCACGTGAAGCGGCTGTTTATTACGTAACTCTAGTTGTTGATTGTCCAAAAGAATTCTCTGAATTTTTAAAAGTTGCAGAGGAATTCGCAAACATAACTAGACGACCACTTGAAACGGGACGTACTTCTTTACTAAAAAATGGCCTTATCGCTAAGGTATTATTCTCAAACGATGCAGATGAAGACTTTGGACGAGAAAGCTATCTACCCGCGCATCCAAAAGCAATATGGGAAGATATCAAAGGAGATCTAAAACAAGTAATCGCCGAGGACACCTTCAAAGTAATCGAAAACCGTTTAGCAGAATACAATGATTATTATAACAAAAACTTTGAGAAATATGGAATCAAACTAAAAAGAAACGGTAATGTGACCCTGCAATACAGTGGAAAATGGATTCTTTACAATATGTTGAATAATTGTCTAGGGAACAATAATGATCTAAAAATGCAGGTAGGCGGAGAACGATTTTTTGAAGAACCTTTTATAAAATACTTCAAAAAATTCTTAGATCTAGATATAAAAATCCAACTAATAATAGATAATACGACACATATGGAAGCAATAAAAAAATTACTAGATACATATGGTAAAAAACTAGAGGTCAGATATTTCTCAGAAGATATCTCAGGAACCTTGCGTAATTTTGTATTTGGAAAAGAAATAGCTGTAAATGGTATAAAGATATTACCCGAGGCAAGTGTAGAACCCTCCTATATTGGAACAGCATATGTTAACCTAACTGATATAGAAATACTAGATGGACGATTTAACAGCCTTTGGGACATAGCAAAACCTCTATCAACGAAGAAAAACAATTAAAAATCTTTTATTTTTTATCTAAAACGGGTTGTCTCTAGATTACAAAGAGCCATGGTACTAACATTATATCTTTTATGAACCGCGCTAGAAATATCAAGACATTTTGACTCTTCCCCATGGCCAAATATAATTTTCTCAGGTCTCGGTGACATATTGTTAATAAAATTAAGAAGCTGTCTTCGATCGCTATGACCACTGAAACCATCACAGGTTTCAACATTCATTTTCATTTTAATATTAACAATGTTACCGCCAACATTGAGCGGTATTTCCTCCCATCCTTTCTGAATTCTTTTACCCATTGTACCTTCAGCCTGATAACCAACAAAGGCAATAGTGTTCTTTTTATCCTGAGCCCATTCCTTGAAATATTCCATAACAGGACCACCATTCATCATACCACTAGTTGCAAGCACCACGCATGATTCAGGATGATTAGTGATGATATCCTGGCGCATCTCATGACTATCAACTCTCTTAAAAATATCAGATAACAAAGGATTTTCACCCTGCTGGAAAATCTGAGCTCTAAGTTTATTATTAAGATATTCAGGATAAGCCGTATGAATAGCAGTAGCCTCCCAGATCATACCATCAAGATAAACAGATATCTTAGGAATCTTTTTTGTTTTCACCAGGTTCTCAAGAACAATCATAACCTCCTGACTACGACCAACCGCAAAAACAGGAACTAGAAGTTTACCTTTCTTCTTAATAGTACTCTGGATAATATTACTAAGTCGTTCAGTTGCCTCCTGACGGCTAGGCTGAAAATCATCCCGTCCACCATATGTAGACTCTAAAAAAATTGCTTCAAGACGTGGAAAACGGTTAATGGCAGGGTTAAAAAGCCATGTCCGCTCATATTTTATATCCCCACTAAAAGCGATATTGTATAAACCCTCACCAATATGAAAATGCGCTATAGCTGAACCAAGAATATGACCAGCATTATGAAAAGTAAGACGAGCATCAGGAGTAATATCCGTAGTATCGCCATAATCCATAGTAATACAATGCTTAATCATATCACGAATATTCTCAGCAGAATAAGGTATCTTCTTCGCATCAGCAGCAGCAACCTTAAGATAATCCATCTGAAGAAGAGTAGACATATCACGAGTAGGCGGAGTACAGTAAACAGGACCATCAAAACCATACTTATAAAGTAAAGGAACAAGACCTGAATGGTCAAGATGTGCATGAGTAACAACAACAGCATCAATAGTCTCAAAAGGCAAAACCTCGGGAAGATGAAGATAAGGAGTACCATTATCAGATGAAACATCAACACCGCAATCAACCATGATTTTACTATCCTGAGTACTTAGAAGACTACAAGAACGACCAACCTGGCGGAAACCACCAAGACCAGTCACCCGAACATATTTCTCACCATCGGAAACACCACGATGAAGACGACGGCCAACCTTACGTAAGATCTCCTTACGCTCCTCACTCATAGAACGAAGATAACCACGTATTTCCTTTACAGTTTTAGACTGAATAGGAGGAGTACGAACAATTTTAGGAGACCAATTAATTTTCTTACGAATCTCATTCAGTAACATTCCCTGTTTACCAATAGCAACACCCGGTTTCATAACCTCAATAGTAACCTCTCCCACCTCGGGGAGAAAATAAATATTCGTAATCTCTGCATCCTTAGGAATGATATTCTTTATTTTCCTCTCAGCAGTATCAGTATCAGTAATAACAGAAGAATCAGGGCGAACAGCAATACGTTTCTGAAGCAACTTAGCAAGCTGTTTAATAATATCATCATTTTTAGCGAATTTATCAGGATGTTTAGTATAAATCACAACTAAAGCTCCTTCAAACTCAACCTCAGATACATCAATGCTGGGTGGAATAACACCCCTTACTTTGCCTTTAACTTCTCTCAAAACATCATCAACGGTCATATTATACCCTTTTTATGCTTGTATAAATATGATTCTTCTAAGTATCTACTAAAGCTAAGAAGATAAATTTATCTAAATGAGTAAACTACTTCACAATTTTTTCCATTCGCTTTGTTATTTCATCCTCAGTGATTTCTTTAAAACCATCTTTAGAAATCACTGCAACATTAATCTTTCCACCAGAGGCAGAATCACGGTTTTTAGCAGCTGTAATAGCCCTTATAGCAATATTAACACCTTCATCAGTTGATAAATCATCTTTGTATGAATCCTCAAGAACACCAAAAACATAAGGTGAACCAGAACCACCCGATGTATATTTATCAGGTATGGCACCACCCGCCGCATCCAATGAATAAACATGACCACCTGAACTATCAAAACCTGCAAGAATCAACTGTACATAATAAGGATAAAACTTACGCTGATTCAGAATATTTGACATAAGAGTAGCTGCACTCTTAACAGGTATCTTAACATCTCTTTTTAAACGGTAAAGGTTAGCCTCGGCATTTAGATATCTAGCTAAAACCTGTAAATCACCAACTAAACCAGCTGTCGCAAGAGCAAGATGATCATCTATCTTATACAACTTCTTAGTAGCCTTATGAGCAATAAGTGTACCCATTGTAGCCCTTGTTTCTGTGGCTACAACTACGCCGTCTTTACATACCATGCCTAGAGTAGTCGTTCCTGTTTTAGTTACATTTTTTTCGTCCATAATAACTCCTCAAAAATTTAGGAAAAATACGAGTTAGAATAATACACCCTTTATAAATAATTTACGTAAAATGTTTATTCATAAAAACATGGTTTATTCAAAAAATAAAGCAGCCACTTTATCAACCTGGTCTTTATGTGCTAAAACAGTAACTTTATCCCCTGAAAAAAGTTGAACATTCTCAGTAGGAATAATAAATTTATGATCCCGCTCAATAGCAACAATCAAACTTTTCTTAGGAAGACCCAGTTTTTTAATGGTTTTACCAGAATGCCTCGAGTTTGTAGGAATAGGAACACGGAATATCTCCGCATATTTACCCACATTCATATATTCCTCAACATTAGGATGCTTAATAGACTTGTAAAGATGTTCCGCCATTACAACGTTAGGGCTTTTTATCATTTTTACGCCTTTTTCCATGTACATAGGTTTACTTTCTTCCTGATTAACGACAGAAACAAGGTTTTTAACACCTTTATTCTTAGCAAGAGAAACAACCATGAGATTTGTTGCATCATCATTTGTAGTAGTCACTAGAACATCGGCTTTTTTAACCTCTGATTCATCCAATGTTTCCTCCTGAGTAGCATCAGCGTTTATCGCAACAGCATCATATTTACGAGCGATCTCTTCACAACGAGCCTGTTCTTTATCTATTACGATGACGTTATGATTACCATCTTTAAGAGCGATTTCTGTAAGGCGTTTTCCAATACCGCCAGCTCCAACGATTACTATGTACATGTTTTTTGTGCTCCGGTTCAATTACTAGGCTGATGGGCTGGGTAAATTTTTGAATGGTATTAAAACTTTTGTATGATTCAACAATCATTGTTTAATAAGTTAATGCTGTTAAGCAACATTGTTAATTTTTAAATATAAACTAGTAAATTGAAAAAAATTAATAATTTTAGAAATGTTAACAATTATCAATATAATTATCTACGATTATAGATAAATTAATTAAAAAATTTTTAATGTCTAACGATTTCTAAATAAACTAGGTTACGTATCTAATTTAATAAATTAATTATATGTCTTAATTTCAATTATCGTGTTATAAATTAACATGGAATTATAATGATAGATATATGCTATCACGGACAAATCGTTATAAAATTTAATTTTATATACCATCAGATATTATCAAATCACTAATAAATTATGGCAAATTATATCTGTTGAAATCATTATGTTTCGATTTTTTTTATTAAAAATCCTTACAATCTACTATATAAGGGTGTCTATTATTTTTTCCTCATAACAGTTACCTTCGGTAGACCGAAAGTAACTTTAAAATGGCAATTTTATAATTTTTTCGTAGGTTTTCCGCCTTTTTCTAATATGATGTCTTGAACTTCGTTAAAATCTTCAATTTTAATAATAGGTTTATGTTCACTTTTGTAAATATATTCCTCCCACCTAAGGTATCCACAATATAGCGGATTCTTAAGTATCCTAGAAATAGTCTTTTTGGCCCATAAACCCCCCTTTTTTGATTGAATCTTGCCATCATTAAGCATTTTTACAATTTCACCCATGCTTTTACCATTTTTATACCAGGTATAAATGTTATCAATAACTACAGATTCTTCTTCATGTTTGTATAAAAATCCATCAGTGTAATAATAACCATATGGTATGTTAAAACCTAGCATGCCACTTCCGGTTCTTGCTTTTTGGTCCATTCCAATATAAACACGTTCACCAATTTGTTCGGATTCTAGTTGAGCTATACGTTGAATAATATCCATTACAAATCTGCCCATTGCAGTCGACGTATCTAATGACTCAGACATGGATACAAATTCTTTCTCTTCTTTTTTCAGGTATTCCATCATTGTCATAAAATTTTTTGAGTTTCTATGTATCCTATCCATTTTAATAACGAGCAGTAAGTCCCATTGATCTATCTCTTTCATCATTTTACTATATGCAGGTCGTTTGATGTTTCTTCCAGAATAACCATCATCGATATATTCATTGCCTATATCCCAATCTCTTGCTTTACAGTAGGATCTAAGTTTATCTAATTGTGCATCTAGTGAAAATCCTTCTTTAGCTTGATCTTCGGTTGATACTCTAGTGTAAATTGCTGCTCTCAAAGATTTTGCATCCATCCATTATTCTAAATTTTGTTTTTGGTTATAAGCGTATCGTATGCTAAATATTCTCTATCAGTATTTTTTGTTTTTGTGTTGTGCTAGACATTTTTTAGCATTATTTTTATAATTGGTAGCATGTACCATGATAGCATAAAAATTGTAGTTTTAGTTTCAAAATTAAAAAATTAACTAATTAGCTTAACAACCATTATAAAATTAAATCTTATACTAAAACTGCTACATTCGGTTTGAAATTTGATTTAAAATCTTACTTTTTGAGCCTTTTTTGTCGACAAGTACTCGTCCTTCTTTTTTCCAATGACGTGATGGATGAGCTATGTCTTTTTCAAGAACTGGGTTTAATCCTAGTGATTTTGCTGCTTTTGAGATGTCTTCAATGTTTGGTTTTTCTACAGCATGTTTTTTTGAAACTTTTCTACCAGCAAAACGTGAAATGTTTTTATCAAAATAGACTGGGTATATTACGTATTTGTCTTCTCCTCTGGAGACCATAAAATATCACAACGTGAATTGTTTTTTTATGATATTAAAACTGCATTTATTGTACCGGTTTGTCCTGGTCTTGATGTGACTCTGGCTTTTCCAATTTTTGTCTCGATTATTGCTCCTTTGTTTATTATGTTTCTTCGTACGTAGTGTATGTTGGCTTTGTTTTCTATTACGTTTGTTATTTCTGTTTTTGTGGTTTTTTTGTTTTTTGGGTCTACTATGTATGCGATGTTGATGGTTTTTGCTCGTGTTTTTCTGTTGTTGCTTTTGGTTCTTACTTTTTTAAGTGTCGTTTGTCCTATTGTGGTTAGGTGTTGTTCTCGTCCTATTTCGAATTTTCTTTTTCCTCGTGCATATCGGATTCTTCGTCCGGTTTTACTTCGTTTGCTTTGCCCTTGCCATAATGCCATATTTATGTCGGAATGAACAGGTTATATTTAAATAATATGGAAGAAATTTAACGATAATTATGAAAAATCCCAGGTTCCAAAAGTTTCTCCGTTGGGATTATATGTAATTGTTACTTTACCGGTACAGTTCGCAATATAATCTGTTAAGTCAATGGTGTCTATGTCATTTTCTGATAAACTGTAATGCACAATCTCTATATTCTCATATTTCCAGGTTTTGGATGTGTTATTCCAAATAAGTTGATTTCCACTAACAGTAATTGTAGTTTCGTTCCATTTAAGATTTTTATGTCCGCCTATTGAAGCAACCATAAGTGTTTTTTCTGTTTTATTTTCAAGAAATTTTACATCTGAACCATAAACATATTCTCCAGGTTCAGGAAGATCATGTAGATTAGGGAATGAGCAAATTAAAAATCCTGTAGCACTGAAAACAACTAAAAAGAAAATCATAATTGAGATAATTTTGATATATATTATTCTCCATTCTTTCTTTTTTTCCTTTATTAATTGATATAGTACTCCTAAAATCATGAAAAAAAGGCAGAATAATACTAAATTAACAACCCATAATATTGGGCATTCAAATTCAGTTCCTGGAGCAAACCAGTACTCATAATAATATGTAAAAGGAAATCCATAGTTCGATGCGATACCCCCAGCAGTATATCTTGTAATAGTATCAGTAACAATAAAGAAAAATACAGCAGGGATTAGTAATATGCTAAGTATCTTTGATAATTTCTTTGTATTTTCTTCCATGTTCATTCCGTCATGATGAAATTTTATATCTTTTAGTTATATTTAAAATCATTTTTATTAACAGTCTGATTGTCTATCAATTGTGACATTTTGATGTTTTTCAGTTAATAACGCTAATTTTGTTTCATATAATTTCTTTGAAAGAAACATTTAAATTATTTTACATTATATCATGTGTTTGGATGCTGAGGAATCGGTGATGGAAAAGCCTGTTCGTTGTGAGAATTGTAAACATTTTTATACATATTTCAAAGAAACCAAGGATGAGAAAGGCATGGTAGATTTTGTGATTGTTCCTCGTTGCAGACTTGATCTTGAAATTCGCCCTAATGGAACCCCTGTTAGCTCTGATTGTTTTGAACCACGAGAAAAGAAGTAAACCTGTTTTTATGATAAATTTAAAATAAGATTTTGTGTTGCCACAATCTTGTGGCAGATTCTACTTCTGAGACCAAAGGTGTCAAAACTCTTCTTGGTGAGCCTAAAAAAGCGATTATTAGACTAGCAGTCCCTATGATCATTGCTATGTCTGTTCAAACTGTTTATAATTTTGTTGACGCCCTATGGGTTTCTGGTTTTGGACAGGATATATTTACCTCGAGTCCTGTTTTAGAGACTGGTGAGGGAGCACTTGCAGCTATTGGTCTTGTTTTACCTTTTTTTATGATGGCTATAGCGATTTCTACAGGTTTAGGGGTTGGTGGTAGCTCTGCGATCTCCCGTAGGATCGGTTCAGATGATAAAAAAGGCGCTGATAATGTAGCTATACATTCAATAATCATTATTGTACTGGTTGCAACTGTTTTTTCAATTTTGTTCTTCACATTGGCACCATGGATTTTTAATTCTATAAGCTCTGGTGTTTCAGCAGGGATGGCAATTTCTTATGGCCGGGTTATTTTTGCGTTTAGTATTTTTATTTTTTTCATTAACATAGCCACGGCTATACTACGCGGGGAGGGTGATGTGAAACGTGCTATGTATGCTCTTATTTTTGGAGCTGGTTTGAATATAGTTTTAGATCCGGTTTTTATCTATACTTTTAGATTTGGTGTAACCGGTGCCGCGTATGCCACGATGCTTTCTATGGGTGTTACATCTGTTCTATTGGTTTATTGGTTGTTTTTCAGAAAGGATACATATGTTACTTTTAGTTTCAGGGATTTCAAATTTAAAAAAGATATACTGAAGGATTTTTTTAGAGTTGGTCTGCCTGCATCAGTTCAGCAGATTTCAATGTCAATTACAATGCTTATACTTAATATTGTAATTGTGAAACTTGCGATGGGTGGCGATAACGGACTAGCTGTTTATTCTACTGGTTGGCGTGTTGTCATGCTTGCTGTGTTACCACTTCTGGGTCTTGCAACTGCGGTTGTCTCTGTGACCGGGGCAGCGTATGGTGCAAGAAGATATGATAAACTTGACACGGGTTTTATGTATTCTATAAAATTTGGTTTAATAGTTGAAGTATTTATCGCGGTAACTATTTTTGTTTTAGCACCATTCATTGCTTTTGTTTTTTCAACTGGTGGTAGTACTTCTACTTTTGGGGCGGATCTTGAAACCTTTATAAAGATATCATGTTTGTTTTACCCTGGTGCCGCGTTAGGTATTATGTCTTCTGCTATGTTCCAAGGAGTTGGTAAAGGTACGTATTCACTGGTTGCAACTCTCCTGAGGACATTAGTTCTCACAGTATTTCTATCAGTAATTCTTTTAAGGTTTTTTGAACCAGCGATTCTAGGCATATGGTGGGGTTTAGTGATAGCGAATCTTATAGGATCCGCTGTTTCATTTACTTGGGGAAAATTATACATTAGAAAGCTTTATAGAGAGAATAATTTAAAAGTTTAGTTTTTTATGTACATCTGGATGTGTTCAATATCTGCTTCTGAGAATATTTCTCCTCTTTTTTTGAAACCAAGTTTTGTATAAAAATCTGCTACAGAAATCTGCGAATGAAGTCGTATTTCATCAATATTTTTTTTCTTGTAGTATTTTATTAAAAAGTTTGTAATTTGTTTACCAAAACCGTTTCCACGGTGTTCTTTCAAAACAGCGATTCTTTCGAGTTTAATATAGTTTTCAAATGTTCTAACCCGTGCGCATCCAACAGGTTTACCCTCCATTATCGCGATGAAATGCTCTGATTCATTATCATGTTCATCCATTTCAATATTTATAGGGACTTTTTGTTCCTGTACGAATACGGCTTTCCGGATGTTTATCACCTGGTTTAATCCTTTTTTATTTGATACAAGTCTGATTTGAAGGTTCATAATAACAAATAACAGGGATGTGTTTATTTTTTAAAAACCCCTTTGTTAAAAAAACAAGTATTAAAACATAAAAAGATTACATGTTTTTATCTATGACTGGTGTTAACTGGTTTAAAAAAGCAGTTATTTATCAAATTCTAATTGATCGTTTCGCAGGTTTTAAAACCAAGGATGGCTGGGATAAACCAGGTTTTCTAGGTGGCAATATCAAAGGCATTATTGAAAAAATCCCCTATCTGAGAGATCTTGGTGTCAACACTATTTGGATTTCTCCTTTTTATAAATGCAGCGCCTATCATGGTTATCATATCACTGATTTCTACAGTGTGGAGCCTCATTTTGGAACACAGACAGATCTTAAAAAATTAATAACAATGATTCATAAAAATGATATGAGGATTATCGCTGATTTTGTTCCTAATCATTGTTCAAATCAGCATCCATTTTTCCTGGATGCTCAAAAAAACAAAAATTCTGAATATATTAAATGGTTTTATTTTAAAAGATGGCCAGATGAATATCTCTGTTTTTTGAGTATTAGAGATATTCCAAAAATAAACCTAAACCATGAACCCGCATGTGATCATATAATAAATGCTGCTAAACACTGGCTTAATCTGGGTTTTGATGGGTATCGTCTTGATCATGTTATAGGTCCTTCTCATCGTTTCTGGAAAACATTCCGGAAAAAAATTAAAGCAGAATATCCCGAAATAGTACTCATTGGTGAAGCCTGGATGATAGGGATAAAATATAGAGAACTTAGAACGATTAATATTAGATGGAAGTTTTTGAAATGGTTACTAGGATCATCACCAGATTTTTTATTGAAGGAATACATTGGAGAACTTGATGGCGTGTTGGATTTCAGAATGCAGGAGATTTTAAAACAACATGTTGCTTGGAAACCATTATTTCATCAGAAAAAAGAACTCTGGGCGGAGATCAAAAAACACTACAACAAATTCCCAGAGGAGTATTATCTTCCTGTTTTTTTAGATAATCATGATATGAACAGGTTTCTTTTCGAATGTAATAACAATGTTGACAAGTTAAAGAATGCTGCAGAAATCCAGTTCAATCTTGATCAACCTGTGATAATTTATTATGGAACCGAAAAAGGGTTATCTCAAAATAAATCAATATGGGAAATATTGAATTATGGCGATCTTCAGGCGCGTGAGCCTATGATATGGGATGATACGGAAAACGATTTATTCATGTTTTATAAAAAACTCATCGCTAAATACGTTTGAATACTTTCAGTTATCCCTGTTTTAGGTATTTAAAAGAGGAGATATCTCACCTTTTGTTAAAAAAAATATAATGAAAGGAATCGGATGGATATGACCATTTGGAAGTATATAATATTAACAGACGCAGGGAAAATTATTACACGGGATCCGTTTTATGCTGAGAAAAAAAGTAAAAATGGTAACATTATTTTTTGTAAAAGAGATTCTAATATTTTTAAGTTCAATCAATAAAAGTTTTAAAGGGAACATTGTTAACATCGACTTGGTGCAATAACAATGACTGCTCCCTCCAAATATGTCAGACAACCTATTGTCAGTGTTCTTGGTCATGTTGATCATGGTAAGACTTCTTTCCTTGATTTCGTTAGGGGTTCTACAGTTGCTGCTCGGGAGTCTGGTGCGATTACCCAGCATATTGGTGCAACGGAGGTTCCTATTGACTCAATCTATGAAGTCTGCGGGGATCTTTTAAAAGGAAAAAAGTTTTCTCTTCCGGGTCTGCTTTTTATTGATACACCGGGTCATCATGCTTTTACGACTCTTCGTGCTCGTGGTGGTAGTCTTGCGGATATAGCTGTTCTCATTGTTGATATTAATGAGGGTTTTAAACCTCAGACTTATGAGTCTATTAAGATTCTAAAACAGTACAAGACGCCCTTTATTGTCGCTGCGAATAAGATCGATGCTATTTCAGGATGGCAGAAGGATGATAGCCCTGTTGCTAAGATGCGTATTAATAGTCAACGTGTTAATGTTAAAAACTTGTTCGAGGAACGAATCTATGACATGATTGGTACGATTTCTGAGCAGAAACTAAACGCTGATCTTTATTTTAATATCCAGGATTTCAGGAAAACAGCTGGTATTGTCCCTATTTCTGCGAAAACAGGTGAAGGTATACCTGAGCTTTTAATGGTCCTTGTAGGACTAGCTCAGCGTTTCTTTGAAGATAAGCTTCATATTGAGAGTGGCCCTGGTAAAGGAACAGTTCTAGAGGTAAAAGAGGAGGTTGGTCTTGGAACCACTATTGATGCGATTATTTACAATGGTACAATTAGAGATGATGATAAAATCGTGATTGGGACAAAAGATGAACCAGTTGTAACACGGATCAAAGCCCTTCTTAAGCCGAAACCTCTTGATGAAATACGTGATCCACGTGAACGTTTCGACAGCGTAGATGAGGTTCATGCAGCATGTGGTATAAAGATTTCATCCCCTGATCTTGAAAACGTGATACCTGGTGCACCGATAAGAGCTGTTCGTGAAAAACTTGATGAAATAATTAAGGAAGTAAAAAATCAGACAAAAATAGATCTAGAATTAGATGAACAAGGAATTATTATCAAAGCAGACACAATTGGATCCCTCGAGGCACTCATAAAGGAATCAAGAGACAAGGGGATAAAAATACGGAAAGCAGAAATTGGTAACGTCTCAAAAAGAGACATCATAGATGCTGATGCAACAATGGATCCGCTAAATAAGATTATTTTCGCATTTAATGTTAAAATACTACCAGAGGCAAAAGAAGAACAAGTAAACACAGGTCTGACAATTTTCAACGAGGATGTGATCTATACTATCATGGAGAACTATGATGAATGGGTTGAAAAGAAAAAAGCGCAGATAGAAAAAGAACGAAGAATGGAATTCACACATCCTGGGATGATACGGTTCTTACCAGAATATGTCTTCCGAGTAAGTCACCCTGCAGTGATAGGAGTCAGAATCCTAGGTGGCAGGATAAAAACAGGGCTTCGACTCATGAAAGAAGATGGAAGACCCATTGGAACAATCAAAGGAATACAATCAGAAAACAAACCCGTGGAAGAAGCCATCCAGGGGCAGGAGGTAGCAATATCAATAGAAGGAGTAACAGTCGGACGGCAAATTAAAGGGGAAGACATCTTTTTCACGGATTTACCTGCTAGTGATGCAAAAAAACTACGTGAAATGGATGTATTAACTTCTGATGAGAAAGATGTTTTAAATAAAATTTTTGAAATAAAACGTAAAACAGATAAGTTCTGGGGGATGTGATTTTTCTAATAAAAACAGTAATAAATATATTATTAATACGGGTAAAACAATGGCATCTAAACCGATTAAAGATATAAAAGAAGCAGAAAACAAGGCATTACAGTCCATTGTAAAAGCAAAAATAGATGTTGAAAAAACCGTTGAAAAAGCAAAAAAGGATGCTGTAAAAGAAAAACAAAAAATCATAAAAAACGCACAGGACAAAGTAAAGAAAACCATAGAACAAGCAGAAAAAGAAGCACAGAAAGACATTGAAAAAATCAAAAAAGATACAAAAAATGATGTATCTAAAATAAAAAAATCAGCTGAAAAAAACATTCCTAAAGCCATAGATTTAATAATAAAGGAGATACAAGAGGGGGAATAAGTTATACTTTTTCCAGCTCCAATGAAGAAAGCTTCATTAGTTGTACATCAGAACTATTTAGAAGATGTCATAAAGAAACTTCATGAGACTGGAATGATGGAGATAATAAACATCTCCCGTGATGAACCCAAAGTCCTTGAGGAACTAGAAAAAGGATCCATGCATCCTGATGCTGAGACATGTACACTTTATGAAATACGTCTTTCAAGACTGATAGATATTCTTAAAAAAATCACTCCTAGGAGGGGTGGGATAAAAGCTTTTTTACATCCAGAGCTTCCAAATGTCAAAACAATTGAAGATTGCACTCTTGATGAAATTTTTTCATATGCTGAAGGAACCCTCGGGGAAATTGAAAAACAAATAATAGAAAAAGAAGAAAAACTCATAAAGCTCAATGAAGAAAAAGAAAACATACTTGATAAAATAAATCAGCTTGATTACATTAAAGATTTCGACATTGATGTTTCAGATATTAGGCGGTCAGAATATGTTGTTATAAGAGCAGGTTTAACCGCAGATCTAGAGGTTGTTAAAGAGAAACTTCAGAAAAATGACAAAACAGCTTTATTGTCTAAACAATTTGGAACTAAGAAAAAAATCCAATGGGCTGTAATAATCATTAGTCATATTTCCCATGTTGAAAACATTGAAAAAATCTGCAGGGAACATGTTTCTGAATTTGACTTCCAGGATATGTCTGGCAGGCCAAAAGAGCTTATTAGTTCATTAAAACAAAGATTGAAAGACATTGAGACTGAGAAAAAGAAAATAATCAATGGTTTACGTGTTTACAGCAAGAATCAGCTTGATGATTTACTCGCGTTAAGGGAAGAAATTCAGCTTGAAAGAGTTAGAAAAGAGATATCACGTAGTTTTGGTAAAACTAGCTCTACGTATATCATCAAAGGCTGGGTTTTAGAAAAAGATGAAAAACTTCTGAATGAGGAGATAAACAGGGTTTCCAGGGATCATGTGATCTGTAATTTTGAGACTCCGTCTGCAAATCCTGATAATCCTCCCACATATTTTAAGACTCCAAAGTGGGCTGAAGGTTTTAAAGATTTGTTGTATATGTTTGCTCCTCCTAGATATAATGAGATAAATCCGACTGTTATCATGGGTTTCTTTTTCATTTTATTCTTCGGGGTCATGCTTGGTGATGCAGGTTATGGTCTTGTAATTTTATTCTTATCAATTTTTGGTTATTTAAAATTTGGAAAGTATAGTGATATGCTTCGTAAATGGTCTTTTATGGGTTTATGGATGGGGGTTGTTACTACTATTGTTGGTTTGCTTACTAGTAGTTTCTTTGGGGATTTCATACCAAGATTTATTTATGGAAACCCTGAGGCTCCATTGTATAGTTTAGATGTTTTTGGAGTACATCTTCCAGCTAATTCAATAAAAGATCCGATTTCTATACTTGTGATGGCCTTGATTTTTGGGCTTATTCAGTTAAATGTTGGGATTGTTCTTGGAATAATTAAATCTCTCAAAGCTAAAAAATATAAAGAGGTGCTCACAGCACGTTCTTGTTGGATTCCTCTGCAGATAGGCGGAGGAATGCTTATTGGTTATTTTATTCTTGATTTCCAGTTTTCTAACACGATTTTGATTATTGCAGCATCAATGGTAGTAATTGGTATTATTCAATTGTTTATTAGTGCCGGGCCCATTGGTTTTTTTGATATAACTGGTTATGTAGGTGATTGGCTTTCATATGCAAGGCTTCTAGCTCTTGGTCTTGCTACAGCAGGTATGGCTCTTGCATTTAATGTTGTAGCACAGCTTATCGGAGGTATGATACCTTTTATTGGAATCGCGGTTATGATAATTTTACTTATACTTGCTCATGCTGTCAATCTTGGACTTCAAGCGCTTGGAGCAGGTATTCATTCACTTAGGCTTCAATATGTTGAATTTTTCAACAGATTTTATGAAGGAGGCGGAAAAGATTTTTCGCCTTTTAAAATAAAAAGAAAATATACAAAAATAAAAGAAGAAAAAACAGACTAAAATATGGAGGAAAAAAGAATATGAAAATAAAGAGAAAAGCAGCAATATTGGCGATGCTTCTTGCAGTAACGTTTTTGTTTTCTGTAGGATTAGTATCCGCCCAAGGAAATGATGAACTAAAAGCAGATTTTGAATACACAGCAGAAGGAATTAAAATAATATTTGAGTCTACCTCGACTGGAAATATAACTTCTTATTTATGGGTATTTCCAGATGGGGAAAATTCTACATTAGAAAGCCCTATGCATGATTTCTCTGAGGAAGACACATATTACACTGTTAATTTAACTGTAACTGATGATGCCGGTATGAAATCTACTGTATCAAAGAACGTTCGTACTGGTGATACATCTGGAAATAAAGCAATGATCATTTTAGGATGCGCAATTGCAATTGGAATAGCAGGTATTGGTTCCGCAATTGGTCTTGCCCTTGCAGGGTCATCTGCGGTAGCAGTAACAGCTGAAAAACCCGAGCTATTTAGTAAATGTCTAATTCTCCAAGTTTTACCAATGACACAGTCAGTATATGGATTACTTACAGCAATTTTGCTAATGATGGGAGCCGGTCTTCTTGGAGGCGGAGGTGAATCAATATCAGCTTTAAAAGGTGTAGGAGCTGTATGGATTGGTCTCGCAGTAGGTTTAACCGGTTTATCAGCTATTAATCAAGGTATGGTCGCCTCATCATCAATTGGTTCAGTAGGTAGAAATCCAGATATCGCTTCAAAAGGAATTATTTACACAGTCATGCCTGAAACAATAGCTATTTTTGGTTTGTTAGTTGGTATTCTTCTAATGGTAGGACTGGGTCTGTTATAAAAAAAATGAATGGTTGAATATATGTCAACAGAGAAAATAATCCAACAAATAAAAAAAGATTCGGAAAACGAGATAAAACAGATAAAAAAAGATGCAGAGACACAAGCAAAACAAATAATAACAATTGCAAAAAAAGAAGCGCAAAAAGAAGCAGAAAAAATCCTACATGATGGGGAAAAACAAGGCGAAAACCAGAAAAAAATCCAGATATCTAAAGCATCACAAGATGCAAAAATAGACACAATGAACGCGAGGGAAGAAATCATGGAGGAATGCTTCATAAAAGCTCATCATAAACTGTCAACGTTGAAACCAATTAAATATAAAAACACGGTTAGAAAACTCATGAAAGAAGGAGTCAGAAAACTTGGGAAAAACTGTACAGTAAAAGTTTCAAGAGATATCGACCGAGAAATCGCAAAAGATCTAGGATTACAAGTAACAGGAAAAGTTGAATCATCTGGAGGAATAATACTGTTATCAATCGATGGAAGAATAACACTTGATCACACATTCGATGGCATTCTTAAAAGAGAAAAAGACAAAATAAGAAACAAAGTGGGAAAACTGCTTTTCTCATAAAAATTGGAGTATGATAAAAATTGATTGAGATGATACTTAACCCAAACAGCTGGCAATTCTGGCTAATAATAATCATCCTGCTAATTGGAGTTATAGCAGTCATCTCAAGACCATTATCCACTTATGTAAAATTTGTCTACCCGAATGCCAAATTTGAAGCCATGGGAAACCCATACATCGAAGAAAAAGGACTAAGCACAATCATTGACAGTAAAAACCTTCAGGAATTCAAAGACACATTGAACACTTCAAAAGATTATAACATCGAAGGAGAAACAACGTATCACATACAACGTTCCCTGGATGAACATTTATTGAAAACAATGGAGATGATGCAAAGAGACAGCTCAAAAAAGATGAATGAATTCTACACAACATACATAGAGAAAATAGATATCTCTCTGATAAAAAACAGTTTAAAAAACAGAATCCTTGGGAAAACAATAGATGAAAAAAACATTGAACAAGCAATACTATCGGGTACAAAAAAAATCCTTGAGGATCTTAAAAACGCTGAAAAAGAAAACATGCCAGATGTTCTAAAAACATATGGTTTCAACAATGAAATAATCAACCTAGTAAAACAAATGGAAAACATTGATTTCATCCAGCTTGACATAGAGATAGATAAACAAATAATCACAAGATTCAAACAAATAAAAGTACCTTTTAAATGTGAAAATGGTAAACAAAAACTCATCAACCATATGATAGACATTGGAAATATTAAAAACATGTTAAGAGCAAAACAACTAGGATACGGCAATGACACCTGCAAAAAATTATTCATAGGAGAAGGACAAGAGATACCACCATGGAAATTCAAAGAAATGACAGAGGTCGATGGAGTTTCACAGATTATCTCTAACCTGGAGGGAACCTCATATTACACTCCTTTAAAAAATGTTATCGAGGATTATAACAAGGATCAATCAGTTCAAACCCTTGAAAACGCCCTTGACGGTTTTCTCCTTAAAATCGTGAGGGATATTTCCACTCAGAATTATGTAACAATTGGACCTACAATCAGATTTCTTGTTTCAAAAGAATTTGAAATAAAAAACCTTAAAATCATAGCAAAGGGAGTCGGGGAGAATCTTTCCTCTGAAACTTTTAAAAACTTCCTAATCCTGGAGGCAGCCCTATGAAAATAGCAAGTCTCTGTGATAATGACACAGCTGTTGGACTAAGACTTGCTGGTGTTAAAAAACTTTTTATTCCTGATGGAAACGAAAAAGAACTATGGTTTAAGGTTTCTGAGCTGGATGACATCGGAATCCTGCTTATAACAGAAAAAATAACTGAAAAACTTGACAGATATCTAAAGGATTTCAGGATTAGAAACAACATCCCAATCATCATTGAAATACCTGATAAAAAAGGACGAATCACAGGTCATGTGGATTTTGTTTCACATCTGATAAAAAAAGCAGTTGGAATTGAGGTTAACAAATAAAAATAAAATGAAGTTTGGAGGCAAAAAAATTATGGTGAATGAAACGAAGCATGGGAGGATCATACGTATCTCTGGCCCTGTCATTGAAGCAGATGGTATGCGAGGAGCAAAAATGTATGATGTAGTACGGGTTGGAGAAGAGAATCTCATCGGTGAAATAATCCGTTTAAATGAGGATAACGCAATCATCCAGGTTTATGAGGATACAAACGGTCTTAAACCAGGTGAAAAAGTAATTTCCACAGGTATGCCGTTATCCGTGGAACTAGGACCAGGACTTCTAACAAATATCTATGATGGAATACAACGTCCACTCCCAGCAATCCTGAAAAAAACAGGTGATTTCATAGAAAGAGGAGTCGAGGCACCAGCCCTTGATAGGACGAAAAAATGGCATTTCAAACCTATAGCTAAACCAGGTGATAAAATCATTAGTGGTGACATTCTTGGAGAAACACAGGAGACATCAATTATTACTCATAAAATCATTGTACCACCAGAAATCAATGGTAAACTTTTATCAATAGTGAAAGAAGGAGATTACACTGTTGAGGATGACATAGCAGTTGTTTCAACAGACAACGGAGATATCAAACTACAGATGATGCAGAGATGGCCTGTTAGAAAAGCCCGACCTGTAGCAAAAAAATATGATCCAACACTTCCTCTCATAACAGGACAACGTATCGTTGACACATTTTTCCCAGTAGCAAAAGGTGGTACCGCGGCTATTCCTGGTGGGTTTGGAACGGGAAAAACTGTTATGTTACATGCTCTAGCAAAATGGAGTGATGCACAGGTTGTTGTGTATGTTGGCTGTGGCGAACGTGGAAATGAAATGACCGATGTGCTTCGTGAATTTCCAGAACTTGTAGATCCTAAATCTGGTAAACCTTTGATGAACCGTACAGTACTTATCGCTAACACGTCTAACATGCCAGTTGCTGCTCGTGATGCCAGTGTATACACAGGAATAACTATTGCTGAGTACTATCGTGATATGGGTTATGACGTGGCCCTTATGGCTGATAGTACTAGTCGTCTTGCAGAAGCAATGAGAGAAATATCAGGAAGACTTGAGGAGATGCCCGGTGAAGAAGGATACCCGGCGTATCTCGCCTCACGTCTAGCAGAATTCTATGAACGAGCTGGACGAGTAAAACTCCTTGGCTCCAAGGAAAAAGAAGGATCAGTTTCTGTAATGGGCGCAGTATCACCACCAGGTGGTGATTTCTCTGAACCCGTCGCTCAAAACACCCTTCGAATAGTGAAGGTTTTCTGGGCTCTTGATGCTGACCTTGCAGATCGTCGTCATTTTCCATCTATTAACTGGCTGAAATCATACTCTCTTTATTTAGATGAAATCCAAAGCTGGTGGAGTAAAAAAGTAGGAGAAGACTGGTTAAAACTCCGGACTAAAGCAATGGCATTATTACAAAAAGAATCAGAACTCCAAGAAATTGTTAAACTAGTAGGCCCAGATGCACTTCCACCAAGAGAAAGAGCACTTTTGGAAAGCGCTAGGATGATACGTGAGGATTTCCTCCAGCAGAGTGCATTCCATGATGTTGACACGTTTTGCCCTGAGAAAAAACAATATGAAATGCTCCGAATCATGCTAAAATTTTCAGATATGATGCAACAAGCAGTAGAAAAAAATGTACACATAGATGATATCATCGCAATGAAAGTCAATGAAAATATTGCTAGGATGAAAATAGTTTCAAATAAAGAATATCTTAAACGATTTCAAATAATAGAAAAAGAACTAGAAACAGAAATTGAAACACTTATCAAAGGAGGTAAAAAGACATGAGCAACAAAGACATTGAATACACAACCGTCTCTGAGGTTGCAGGTCCATTAATAATTGTTGAAGGCATTAAAGATGTTGCTTTTAATGAAGTCGTAAAAATCAAAACATCAACAGGAGAGGAGCGCACAGGTCAGGTTCTTGAAGCTTTCATGGATAAAGCAATCATACAGGTTTTTGAAGGTACCAAGGGTTTGGATACAGACAAAACATCTGCTCGTTTCATCGGGGAAACCATGAAACTTGGTGTCTCAAAGGATATACTTGGACGTGTTTTCGATGGAACAGGTAACCCGATAGACAATGCTCCACCGATTATACCTGAGAACCGTCGTGATATCAATGGAAACCCGATAAACCCATACTCCCGAGAGTACCCTAGAGAGTTTATTCAAACTGGTTTTTCCACAATAGATGGTCTCAACACACTAGTTCGTGGTCAGAAACTCCCGATTTTCTCTGGAGCGGGTCTCCCACATAACGAGATAGCTGCTCAGATAGCAAGACAGGCTAAGGTTCTTGGTAAAGCAGAAAAATTCGCGGTTGTTTTCTGCGCTATGGGGATAACATCTGAAGAAGCTAATCTTTTCATCAGGGATTTCGAAAACACGGGAGCTCTTGAGCGAACAGTTATGTTCCTTAACCTTGCTGATGATCCCACTATCGAAAGAGTAATTCTTCCACGTATGGCACTTACATGTGCAGAGTATCTGGCTTTTGATCTTAACATGCATGTCCTTGTCATCCTCACGGATCTAACTAATTATGCTGAGGCTCTACGTGAAATAGCCGCAGCCCGTGAGGAGGTACCTGGTCGACGTGGTTACCCTGGTTACATGTATACTGATCTAGCGACAATATATGAAAGAGCTGGCCGTATAAAAGGTAAAAAAGGATCAATAACTCAGATTCCAATGCTAACCATGCCTGATGATGATATTACTCATCCAATCCCAGATCTAACAGGATATATCACTGAGGGACAGATCGTCCTTGAACGAGGTCTAAACAAAAAAGGAATATATCCACCAATAGCAGTACTACCATGTCTATCACGTCTTATGGACCAAGGGATAGG